>PVBE010825370.1_pt1 | contig 16177 bp, 18 predicted proteins | sample 1631181 | NCBI WGS metagenome assembly PVBE01 (sample SAMN08397723, study PRJNA350692) | Marine metagenome, whole genome shotgun sequencing project. | isolation source: water | place: Pacific Ocean | collected 2012-04
CAAAATCTATAGTTTTTGATGCATTTATTAAAATCCTTAAAAATGCTGTAAAATGAGAGGGTTTAGTGCTTCAAAACTAATACCAAGACCTTAAATGTTTCATAGGTTAAATAATTATGATTGTGGTACAATTGTAATGAGCAGAATTAAATTGCTCATTACAGGGAAGGGCTGTTTTTAAACATGCCAAACTCTATTTATAAGATTAAGACAATGTTAAGAAACATTAAGAAATGAAATTATTGTAGTTTTCTTGTGAAACAGTTTCTGTAGATATAATTATGTTTGAATATCCAGACAAAAATGTTTTTGAGAATTTTATTTTTTTATTTTTGTTCCATTTAAATTCCCATGCATATAATTTATCTCCTGATTCATTTTCTTCTATATAATCAATTTCCTGCTGCTGTGTTGTTCTCCAGAAATAACTTTTGTTGTATATATTGTTATAATTTAAAAATTTAAGGCGTTCGGATATGATGTAATTTTCCCAAAGGGCACCAACATCAGTCCTATTTTCCAATAGATTAAAATTTCCAATTATACTGTTCCTTACTCCATTGTCCCAAAAATAAATTTTCTTTCCTTTAGTTATTTCATTTCTAATATTTCGGCTCATCGCAGGGAGCTTAAACAGTACAAATGTTTCGCATAGTAGGTCGATATATTTTTCAACCGTTTTAATATCAGCTTTTACTAATTGCCCTATCTCATTATAATTAACTTCACTTCCAAGCTGCAAAGCCAATGCTCTAAGAATTTTTTCTAATAATGCTGGTTTTTTTAGATTGTCCAGCATTAATATATCTTTATATAAATAGCTACCTGATAATAGTCTTAACAGATCCATCTTATTATCTTCAGTAGTTATTATTTCTGGATAGCAGCCATAGACAAGGCGATCATATAATAATCTGTTTTCATTTATCCACCCATAATGATTTAAACGCTCCTCATATGAAAAAGGAAAAAGATGGAACTCATATTTTCTTCCAGTTAAAGGTTCGCTTGTTTTATCGGCAAGCTCAAATGAAGAAGATCCTGTTGCTATAACTTGAATATCAGGTAATTCATCTACTATTATTTTTAGAGATATTCCTATATTTGGGATTGATTGTGCTTCATCAATAACAATTAATTTACTATTATTAAGGATACTTTTTAATCTTTCGGGGTTAATATCAGAAAATAGATTTTTAATATCAGAAATGTCACCATTAAAGTAGCAAGGATTTAAATTTTGATTCTTTTCTATTAAAGATTTTATTAATGTCGTTTTTCCTGTTTGACGTGGGCCATAAATAATTATTGCCTTACCTTTAAATAATAAAGCAGATATTTTATCTTCAATTTTTCTTTTTATAGTTTTATTCATTTATATAATCACTCTTATTCTATTCTTGCAATCCAATAATATTATAATAATATAAGATTGTAATCCGATATTACAATATAATATTATACTAAAAATAATTTCAAAAAGGGCCGTTTTTGAAACAGTTAAGGTTTTAAAATCGTTGAAATTTATTTCTACTTATGATAATGTTTCATTAAATAGTTGCAAAAACATAATCTTAATTAAATCATAAAATACGAGTTTTGAAACATGTTAGTTGGATATGCAAGAGTTTCGACAACAGATCAGTCTTTAAATCTTCAAAAAGATAGTTTAGAGAAAAATGGTTGTGAGAAAATTTATCATGATGTTGCCAGCGGTGTTGCTGATAGTAGACCTGGTCTTGAAGAATTAATGAAATATATTAGAGAAGGGGATACATTAGTTGTCTGGAAGCTTGATCGTCTTGGCCGTTCTCTACGAAATTTAATTGATACTATTAATGATCTTCATAAAAAAGGTATTGGTTTTAAATCTATTAGGGAAAGCATTGATACAACAACAAGTGGCGGAAAATTAGTTTTTCATATTTTTGCTTCACTTGCAGAATTTGAAAGAGAATTGATAACAGAAAGAACTCAGGCAGGACTTAAAGCAGCAAGAGCAAGAGGACGATTAGGCGGGCGACCTACAAAGTTAGATAAAAAGGGGGTTGAAACTGCGAGAAAATTAATGAAAGATACAAATATTTCTATTAATGAAATTTGTAAGATGTTAAAGATATCTCGATCCACGTTGTATCGAAATGTAAATAAAACAAAAACATAAGGTTGTGTAAACCATAAAATATCATGTTTACTAGTTCATATTTTGATGAAATAAAATGTATGATAAATTGGTTGTATTTTGAAAATCATAAAAATGGAATTCGTCCTAGGGCAAATAATCCACTAGCAACATTTAGTGAATTTCCGTGTATTTATAGACCAGGATCTCAAGCTTACAATATCCCGTTGTTTAACGTTCCTGTAAAAAACTGTCGACTTTTTTATTCTAATTCTGCAGATGAAGCTCTTAAAAATTATTATTTCAAAAATAATAGTGTGAACTTTCCAGTTCACCCAGTTAATCTTGACAATTCTTCAGTCCCAAATATTGATGAAATTTTAAAATTCTCTGTTCTTAAGTATTCTAAAGTTCATCCTACATCCTCTACTAGAACTGTTTTTATAATGGATAATGATCTACCTCCTCACTGTGTAAAAGGGCATACCGATTTAAAGATTACACGATGGAGACGACATATGGAAATGCGAAAGATTATCCAAGCCATTACCGTCACTTCATTATTCGAAGAAGCATCTATTTTTCATAACTATAGTAAAGTTGCCTACTACCCTGAGTCAATAGGAGCTGTTTATGGTGGGAATAGGAAAAAAGATTGTGGATTTATTATTCGTGAGATGCGTGCTAAACCGCATATTGGATATCCTTATAAAATGATTCCGTTATGTTCTCTTTATGTTTGTGATGATAATGAAAAAACTCTTTTAGAAGAGTTAATTGAAAAAAGTAGAATACGACCAAAAGAATTTATACTAGAAGAGGTTTTATATCCATTACTTACTGGGTGGATCAAAATTTATATGAATACAGGTGTTTTATTAGAACCTCACGGACAAAATATTATTATTGAGTTTAATGAAGGAACAAATCAAATTCTTAGATTTGCTCACCGGGATTTTGATTGCGAAACAAATATCGATCTTGCCCATGATAATGGTTTAAATATTGATTTATTAAATCCAAAAGATCTATTTACAACAGAAGGGAGTGAGGACTTACCTCAGGGAAGCCGTGTTAGTATTATTTTTGATAACTCTGTAAAAGTTCCTCTTGAGGCGATAGCAAAGATTGCAAATGACGTCTACAAAATTCCCCAAAAAGAAATTCAGAGTGATATTAAAACTTATCTGTATGATAACTTCCCTATATTTATGAAAAAGCATTTACCACCATCATATACCGCATATAATTACAAAGATACCTCGAAGGGAAAAAAGGTCATTTGCTATAAAAATAATAGTGGGTGGAGATAAGAATAATTTAAATATATGTAAATCAAATATTGTTGGTAAAGTTACCTTAACACCAGTCCGACTATTAACTTAACTATCCTTATATATATTAGCCTATAAGTAGGATTTATAAATTATCATGTTTTTTAGATTCCCGAAATATTAATTAGTACTTAAGGAACTTAACTTTGTTCCATTAGTCGCCTCTTTTTATTATAAATAACTGGCTTATTTTACCAGTTCAGACTCAATATAACGCTTACATTTCAATTTTACATATATTCAATTATGCTGCGGTTAACTTGGCAAAGTTAACCTTTTGCTATTAATAAGCTATAATTATTTAAAATTATCAAGGTTATTATTGATGAATAAGACTCCGTTGCTATTACTATTTAGTATTTTGACAAGTATATTTATTACTGAATTTTTGGTAATGATGGTACTTGGAGTAAGAACTTATAACATTATAATTTTAGACTCTCTGCTTTTAACTTTAGTACTAGTTCCAATTTTTTATTATATTTTTTATCTTCCCTTAAAAACTCATTCAGATAAATGCTTATTAGCAGAAAAAGAACTTTTAGATTACAAAAATAATCTAGAGCAACGTGTAAAAGAAAGGACTAGTGAAGTTGAAAATATTCAAAATATTACTTTTGATTTCATTACCTCTCTTATAGAATATAGAGACTTTTCAACAGGTAGGCATATTATCAGAACCAAAGAGTACATAAAAGAACTCGCTCTAAGTTTAAGATTTCATCCCAAGTTTAAAGAATTATTAACTTTAGAGTATATTCAAAATTTATACAACGCTGCTCCTCTACATGATATAGGAAAAATTGCAATCCCTGATTATATACTTCTAAAAAATAAAAAGCTAAATAAGAAAGAAATAGAAATTATCAAAAGACATGTTGATGTTGGTGGAGAAGTTATATCGAGTATAGAACAAAAACTTATAGGTAATGATTTCTTGAAATTAGCATTTGAAATGGCGAGATATCACCATGAAAAATGGGATGGAAGTGGGTATACAATAGGACTAAAAGGGAACTCTATACCTGTTTCAGCTCGACTTATGTCAATTGTCGATGTGTATGATGCTATCACCGATAAACGTGTTTATAAAAAACGTATTTCTCATAAAAAGGCTTTAGAGCTAATAAAGCTAGAAAAAGGCATATCATTTGCCCCTGATATAGTAGATACATTTATTAGAATAGAAAAAAAAGTTGAAGCTATAATGGAAAAATATAAGGACTAAATCCATCAACTTTTTGATACAGTCAATATTTAAAAGCTATTAGTTGTATTAAAGGCTTGAGTTGTATACTAGAAAAGATGGCACGTACAGTTCTTAGTAGAGTAAAAAACTTCTTTTTGGAGGAGGCCAATTTTGTACTCAGTACAAAATTGCATATAAAACATACTTTTTCTTATCGAATATAGTGTAATAATAACGGCCAATTATTTTATATAGCTGCTGAAGTGATTTTTTATTAAATTAATGGGCCGTGTGGAGAAAGCAGAGTTTTTTATTAAGATTGAATTAATAGTATAACAGTAGTATAATATTAGTATGGATATTGAATATGATATAAATAAAAGTCTTAGTAATAAAAAGAAACATGGTATTGACTTTGAGGAAGCTCAAATACTTTGGAATGATGAAGAAGCTATTGAGTTTTCTGTTAATTATGAAGACGAAGAAAGATATGCAGTTATAGGAAAAATAAAGGGTAAGTGCTGGACAGCAATTATAACTTATAGAGACAAAAAAACTAGAATTATATCTGTTAGACGCTCAAGATCTAAGGAGGTAAAGGCATATGAAAACTATTAAAGCAAAAGACTTTGAGAAAAAGTTTGATAATGGAGAAGATGTTTCCGAGTATATTGACTTTTCTAAAGGGAAAAGGCTGAATAGAGAAATTCAGAAGGTAAATGTGGATATGCCTAAATGGATGGTGCGTGCGTTAGATAAAAAAGCTTCAAGGCTTAATATAAGTAGACAGGCTGTTATAAAAACTATGCTTGCGCATGATTTAGATGAAGGAAAAATGCGAGTGCATTAACTTAACGAGTATGTTATTTATTTGCTCTTTGATTTTAGCAAAAGTTTTTCAAGAATATTAATACAATAAGTATCAGTGCATAAAAGCATACTTTTGGCACTGGAAGATAGTATTTTAAATTTAAGACAAGGGAAGGTGTATTTTAAATATATGTTATACCATCATCTATATTAATAGTAGCATTATTGGTGATGTCATTGTCTGCTTCAATTATAATAATTTCTTTAACCAGGTGTGTTTCTGAATTATTATCAATTTTACGTTTTATGTCAGATATGTAAATTCTAGCTTCTTCAGTCATTTTTTTATATTTCTGCGTTGTATGTTAAGTAATGAGGTATTCAGTTTATTATAATTATTGTATTGCTTTAATGAAAGTAAATAAATTTCTGTAGATTTACAAAAAAAAGTTTTATAATGAATAAATATTTTAAATCCTGGGAAACCGCTACAAGATACTACGAGGCTTTCAGCTAAGGAACTTGACCCCTGATGCAGAAATTCTATTATCTATTTCGCGACAGCGACTATTTACAAAATTTAATTGGCAAGCAAATTATAAATTTATGGCACTATTGAGCTTTGCAATAGGAATTATAACATTATTTTTCTATGGTAATATTCGACAAAAAACAAATAACAAACGATCAATAAAAGACTATAAAAGTTTTATTCTTGATAAATATTTCATGGTTTTAGTTTTATTATGCTTGCTAGGATGCGCATCAATCTCAATACAAGTCACAGAAATGCCATTTATTAATGATAAGATATTTAATCTAACACCTATATACTCAGGTACTGTTTTAATGGCATTAAGTATCATGTTTTTATTAGGAAATATTTTAAACTATTATCTTTTAAAGTTTATTGAAATTAAAAAACTAATTAGCATAACTATTACTGTATTTTTTCTAGCTTCTTTAGTTATGATTTATTCAATACATAATTCTAATATTCTCTATTCAGTGATTCCTTTTATGTTAATACTTTTTGTAACAGGGCTATTGTTCCCAAATTTAATGACTTTAGCAATGTGTTATAAAAAAGAAAATGCTGGAATTGCAGGAGGATTTATTGGCTTTGCAATGTATATAGGGGGAGCAATGATAACAGCAATCTTAGGTTTTTTCCCTATGAATAATAAAACATTGAGCTTAAGTTTAATTATAACAATTATATTAGTAATATTTTTTTGGAAAAAAGGTAAGGTTTTATTAAATGAGCTCTAATAAATTCTGTAATAACATGTTTCCGGTTAATTCTTTACCCGTAATTTTAGGAGATGATAGTTTTACTGGATGGTTTTCTAATGACTATAAATCAGAAAACGAAAGAGTAAACTCTTATAAAGAAGTTATTAACTTAGCCTATTCATCAGGTATAAAAACATTTATTTGTTGCTGGCATAACTCTCTTAATAAAATCTTAAAAGATTTTAAAGAACATCATTCCGATATTGTTTGTATAGCCAACCCACAGTGGAATAATTATTATTATTTTAATAATCATTCATTATGGACTGAATATTATAGGCAAAAATGTGTTGCTACTATCAATAGTAGAATAGAAAAAGTTTCATCACACTGGTTAAAAAATATAAACGTAAATGATTACTTTTCAGAAAAAGATTTAAATAGTATTTATTTAAAAGAAAAAGACCTAGAAAAATGTTTTTCTGAATTGTCTTTTTGCGATTATTTTACTTTTGGAAATCTTTGGTATGATTTTTTTTTATTACACAAATAAAATAGATATAGTTATGAAAGAATTATCGATAATAAAATATTTTAATAAAAAACCTTTAGGTATTATCTCTGGTGGTGAATTACCACTGTCTATTCTGTCAAAACTTAATATTAACAATGTATTAATATGGTTTAATAGATATTATTCGTTTCCAAATATTAGAGAAACAAAGAAAGCAATAAAAAATACAAAATGTAATTTGATCGCATATAGGATTTTTGAAAATAATGAGAATTTAAATATTAAAGAATCTCTTTCATTTATTTCTGCACATTCTAAAATTAAAGGCTTTGTTGTTGGCATTGATAACTTAAACCAGGCAAAAGAAACATTTGCAAAAATAAATACATTATAAATAAGAGATATTATCATTTTGCTATTGCTGTTATTTTCTTTTTAGGGGTCCAAAGTCCAACAGAACGGAAACGTACGCTAAGGAATATTATGTTTTTAAAAATAGTATAATTGTCTACTAACTCACAAATTATTAGACAGCGTAAATAGGCAATAAAATATGTCTATTAAATCGTTTTCAATATGTAAGTAGACATTAAATTCTACTAATCGATTTAGGAAACATTTTGAGACTGTTCAATGATATGATTGAGTATCGATAAATAATCAATAATCACAAGCTTTGAGGCTATTGTTTTCCTTAACGTACACTTTCGTTCCATTGGACTTCAGCCCCCCTTCTCAGCGGCGATCTTTCCACATGAACTACAGAATCTGGATTTGCAGGTATGCTTCACCTTTTTCTGTGATTTGCACTTAGGACATATGTATAAGTGATAGCCTAGTATATCTTTACATCCTTGTGTTTTTCTGACATTCCATAAAACAGGCCATCTCATATCAACAGTACTGTCTCTCCAGAGTAGATTCCAGGCATTTCCTTTTGTGAAAATATCCTTTAATGTAACTTTGCCTGATATGAATTCCATTGGCTTTTAAAGCTCTATAAATGCGTTTTAAGATAAAAATGTATGCTTTAGTGTATCTTGAGTAACCTTATGCAAATAAGGCTATAACTTAGCTCTATGGTGTTATTTTTCATTCTGTTTTTTAGAAAAAGATTGGGTAAGCTGTAGGGAAATTCTTTTCCCTTAAGATTCCTGTTATTTGTTAATGAATCGTTAGTCGTTGATAGGGATATGTTAGCGAGTATTATGATTAATCCAATTAATCTTTTTGTAGTCAAAATAGTTTTTTTTGCGTAGATGAGGAGTGAAACGACGACGATCGGAGCTCTAAGGACAGCTTTGCTGTTCGCTACATGACTGAACATTTGTGAAGGCATCAATATTAAACACAGATGTAGATGACTTTCTGATGTTTTTTTTGATATTACCTGAAACTTACTTCCGGGAAAATCGTAGCGAAGCTACTCATCTTGGAAATTTTCTTTTTAGCCTTTGGCTGCCCTTCTCTATTTCTAAAAAAGTATAATCATGCAAGATAGAGGGTAAAACAAGTCATTTAGGCTTTGCCGTCAATGATTAATCGTTTAAAGAGAAAACAGTAATGAATAACCATTTAAAGAACACCCTCTTTTTTAGCCTCAAATCGTTACCTGAATTACTATGGTAGCTTATCTAAATTACTATGGTAGTTTTATTGTAGTTACCTAAGTTACTATGGTAGTTTACCTAAATTACTATACTTTTACAAAAAACATATTTACCTAAATTACTATAGCATTTTGCATATTTATCTAAATTACTATGGTATTTTGCATATTTATCTAAATTACTATGTTTTTTGATAGATTTACCTAAATTACTACGACGCAGTTTGTTGCCTAAATCACTATACTTTTCTGTCATTTTTATCTAAATTACTATGCTATTAACGTCTTTATTATAGAAATGAAGTCTAATTTGAGGTTAAAAATGGGATATAATATCTTAAGATATTATATAAATAAAAGTAAAATTTATCTAAATTACTATAATATCCATTGCAAATAATATAAATTTATCTAATATATGTTATAAAAGGTAGTAAAAAATAAGTTTCTGAGTACAAAATAGTTATCTAATAAAGAGATTATGATTATGAAAACCGGAACTATAGAAAAAGAAAAGCAAACCACAATAGCTCTAAAAGAGTACTTCCAGTATCCAATCTTTAAATATAAAGATTGCGGCGTCCCTTCATCATATACTGTTAAAGATGTAAAGTATACTATTGGGGTAACAAACCCAATGCTAAATAGCGAGGAAAAAGAAAAGTGTATAACTTTAACCATGGATCATGGCTTAGTCTTGCTAGGTATATTTTGTTTTACTAACCCGTTCGAAAGGCTTAGGGAGATCCCTTTTTCATTAACAGAGTTTTGTAATACTGTTTTTGGCTGCTCTAATACAAAAACTCATAAAAAAGCTAAAACGATACTTAATGAATTAATGCATTGTTGGACTGAAATCGAAGATAAAGGGAAAAAAACTTATCATAGAATCTTGAGCGATGTAGTTATTTCAAAGAAAAAATCTAAAAGGGGCTCTAAAAGCAGTAGTGAGGAGATATGGTTTGATAAAGTTGTTTTGAGCGAAATGTATTATAACTTAATCTACAATATAGAAAGGCGAATGTGTCTTGACCTTTCATATGTAAGGCAATTGACATCAACCCTAGCAAAAACAATTTTTATGTATCTTCCATCAAGAGCAATAAAAGCGTCATCAGAGGGTCAAATATTTAAAATTTCACTAACAACACTTCTTACTCAGGTTGGATATAGTCCAATACCTCAATACAAATCCAAGCGGAAACAAATTTTTACAAAAAACGATGAAACTTCAATATTAAACCAACTAAATAAAGCAAAACTTCTTAATGATAAAATATTTAAATGCGACCTGGAAGATACTGTAGATAAAAAAGATTATAACTTAGCCTGCTGGGTAGATAGTACGCACGCAATAGTAAAGGAACCTAAAGGAAAACTTTATGAAGCCTGGAAAAAAAGTGGCGGTAGTTTTATGGAGTGGCAAAAAAGACTTTCAACGAAAAGTGTTGTTGAATTTAACTCATACGAGTTAGATGCATTAAGTCACACTCCAAAATGGGAAACAAGTAAACAATTTTTAATAATGGCAAAGTGCCTCCTTGGAGATTTATTTGCTGAGTATATTGGTGCAGTAAAAAACGATGTAATAGAAGACAAGCTTTTCTATAAAACACCCGGGCATGCTTTAACCGCCGAGCTATTAAAAGCAATAACAAAAGTTAATAAATAAATGAGCTAAAAACAATTATATTTTTTAATTTAATTTAATAAAAAAAGTTCATAATAGGAACTACAAAGGAGCGTAAAGAGCTATATCTTATCGTGGACAAAGAAAACACTAAATTCAGGGCTGGGATCTCTTATAATGCAACTGGTATGATTAGTGATTTAAGGCATTCGTGGGGGAAACCTAGATTATAAGAAATCATGTATTCTAAAAAGCTCTATAGAACTAAATAAACTTGAGCGATCTATACTCTGCTTTTTTGGAAAGCTTAGAGCTACGTCAAAAAAAAGCTTTGATGGAAATACTGTCGTTTGTAAGGTTGCAAACAAATGACACAAGTAATCATGGATAGTAGGAAAAACAAAAAATAGAACTGAACTTGAATACTTTGGATATAAAAAGATTTCTGGAAACAGTAGTGATTGCAGAAATTATTAATATTTGATTATCCAACACCTTTATTAAATAAGTAGCCTTCTAAATTACCCCCCCCCTCCTCTAAAATTACTCTTCACGCTCTTGGTTTTTGTGCTCACGCTAATATATATGAGTATAAAGCGTGAGCACAAGTATAACAATGTATTCGTCTGTATATATGTTATATAGATTATAATGAAATTATAGTTACGCTCACGCTATGCGCTAATATATGAGAGTATATAGCGTGAGCACGAGTTGTTAAATAAAGTACTTTTGATACTTGTGAAATACTCCCCCCTTCCCTACTAAAAAGTTGTACTCATAATCGCGCTCAAAATTATATATACGAGCGCAAGATTTCGAGTGTTAGCACAAACTTAAATAATATAGCTTGATTTATATTTGTGCTCAAGATATAATTGGAACTGATAGAGACCGAGCGTGAGCATCAGTGGGAAAATTAATCAGAAAGGAGCATGACATGGCAGCCGACGATAAGTATATTCCTATGATGGAAGCGGCAAATAAATATGATGAAATAGCATACCCTACACTCACAAGATGGGTCCGAGATCTTACTGAAGAAGAAAGAGAATTATACATAAAAGAAATAAGAAACACTGCGGGGCGAACAGAAAAAGCCATACTCACATCATACCTTGAAAACCGCTTAAAAAGTAAAGTAAATGCGAAAAACGAGCATGAGTATAACGAAAAAAAAGAAGAGAATTCTAAGACTCGCAAGGCTAATGAATATGCCACTAAGATTGAGCGTGCAAAGATAAATGAGCTTGCCAAAATTAATATAGAGAAAGCCAGTGATATAGCTAAATACGAAAGTCGCGCACACACACTAACAATTAAAGTTTTAATTATAGTATTGTTTGTGTGTGTGCTCATGTTTGTAAGCGGTTTTTGGTTTTTTTATAAGGAGACTAAAATTAATCATTCTAAAGAATTGTTTTCACAGGAAAAGCTGTTTAAAGAAAGAATTAAATCAATAGAACGCGAGCGTGAGTATGAGAATCAAAATTATACTGATAAGATAGCCCGGTTGCAAAGCGATAGTGGAAAAGATAAGGCTTTACTTGAAATGCAATATAAAGAAAAGATATCCACACTTAAGAATAAGGTATATAAGCTTGAGATAAAGCAAAGTTATTTAGAACATCAAATATATGTAGATTCTGGAAGAGTTTCGAAAACAGAGAAAGCGATGGCCCCAAAAAATGGTTCTAATATTTTTAATATCTAAGGTTTAAACTTTCAACTACAATTAAAAATTTGGTATTAGGGCAGGGGGCATGCTAATCATTAAAGTTTGCTCTTTTTTTTGTGATTGTTTTAAAAAGTATACAATACGAACGAAATTGTTTGTAAATGGTGGTTGTGCAATTTATCATTGTTTGATAATTGTGGTATATATTTATAAATATTAAATTATAGTAGTTTTATGGGAAAGAGTAAAAACTTACAGTTAGATAAAAACTATTTAAGTTTTCTAACAGAATTAAAAAACAAAATCAGGAACAAACAGGTAAAAGCTGTATTGGCCGTTAACAAAGAAGTTATTGCACTTTACTGGTATATAGGGAAGCAGATTTTAGAAAAACAAAATGAGGCTAAATGGGGTAGTAAATTACTTGAACAACTTTCAACTGATTTAAGAAATGAATTTAAAGGGATGGGTGGCTTTTCTATAAGAAATTTGATTTACATGAGGAATTTTGCGAACTTTTATCCTGAAAGTTCAATTATGCAACAAGCTGTTGCACAATTACCCTGGGGACACATAATTGTGCTTCTAGAAAAATTTAAAACACCAAAAGTTCGCGAATGGTACGCACAGAAGGCTTTTGAAAATGGATGGTCAAGATCTGTATTGCTTATGCAAATAGAATCTCAGCTTTTTGAAAGACAGGCACTTAAAGAAAAAACAACTAGCTTTAAAAAGACGTTACCTCCTATTCAATCTGATTTTGCAGAAAAAATGTTTAAAGATCCATATTGTTTTGATTTCTTAACTATTGGCGATGATGCTAAGGAGCGAGAAATAGAAAAATCTTTAATAGAACATATTAGAAATTTTTTATTAGAATTGGGGCAGGGGTTTTCCTTTGTTGGTTCCCAAGTTCCTATTGATGTTGGAGGGGAAGAATTTTTTATTGATCTCTTATTTTATCATATCAAACTAAAGTCTTATATTGTAATTGAATTAAAAGCTGTCAATTTTAAGCCTGAACACACTGGCCAATTGAGTTTTTATATGTCTGCAATTGATAATCAATTATGTGATTCAAATGACAATAAAACAATAGGTATTTTGCTTTGCAAAAAGAAAAATAAAATTGTTGCTGAATATGCTTTACAAGGAGTGATCCAGCCTATTGGTATATCAGAATATCAATTAACAAAAGCCATTCCTGACAATCTAAAAACTAGTCTACCAACAATAGAAGAGTTAGAATCTGAATTAAATGAAGATAATAGTAAGTTATAATACTAGCTCTGATTATTAGAATAAATCAAAAATACCTTAAATTTTCTTAATCTCACAAACGGCCGGATACTGCTATGGACTGAGCGAAATAGTTGCTATGTGCAGTGCTTGGTTAGAGTTTTAATTCTTTTATTAATTTATCTGTATGTATTTCAGCTTTAGATAATAAAAAACTTGATTCATTATAAAGCGAATAAGTTATTTTATTCATCAATTTAATAGTATTATCGATTAAATTTTCTATTTCTAAATGAGTTATTTTTGCCTTTTGGAATACTTCTGTGATAGGAAATTTTTTAGCCGAATGACCTATTGCTTCATTTCTTAAAATGCTTATTTTTATCCAAATATTTTTAGCTGTTGACAATAAATCATTTAATTCTTGGATTTTATTATTTTCCAGCTTATTTCCCTTCTCTAAAAATTCTTTCAATTTCGGGATATTTACTGTATCATTTCTAGTCTCGAAAAGTCTATACAAACCTATTACATATAAAGTAAAATGTGCTTGAATTGTTGTCAGAAAAAAATCAGAATATTTTTTCATTTTATTAACTGAACATTGCCTTGATTGATGCTCTTTTAGTTTATTCCAAATTTTAAAACTGTCTTCCACTTCTATTAGCGTGTGAAATATTTCTTCAATTTGATCTTTAGTATTCATTTTTATCTCTAACATTTTAGCTCACATACAGCTATGGAGCGGAGTATAATAGCTATTAAGTGAAGTGATTTGTTATGAATTATATTCTTTTTGCATTGATAGTTTTATTGAATTTATATAATTATTCCAAGCAGTATTTGCTTCTCTAATTTCTTGATTGGAGAATAGCTTATCAAAACAACCAGATACATTTTTAAAGTCATAGAATGGAAACATTATTGCACTTTCTGAGTGTTGACCAACAAGAAACCATACACGAGAAAAAAACGATAGAGTTTTATCTATTTCCTGCCAAGATATAGAGAAGTTTTGTTCGTTATGTGCCAATACTTTATCCCTATATCTTATAATTGACTTAAAAATACTATTTTCATTTCCTGTGTCAAATTCTTTTGTTATTAGTTCACTTTCTTTTTTGTCCTTTAAAGGGGATTTCTTCCAGACTTCACGTAAAGAGTTGAGTTTATAATCTTTTGCTCTATCATATAGCTTACATATTTTCATGATTACGGCATAAGTTGTTCCTGCTCCTAATGACAAACATAGAAAAGATTTACTAAAATCTCTATTATTTACTGCTTCAATAGATTGTATAAATGCTCGTAAGTGAATCGAATCTAAAAATAAACCATCAATACCTTCGGCCATTTCTTCTGATGCATCTTCATTTATTCTTGCTAATTTTAATAAAATTTCATTTATTTTTTTACTCATAACGTTTTTGACCTCTTATCACTTTGGAACGGAGCGTAAAAGTGATTAAGAGCATCTACTGGTTATCTCATTATATTTATTTTGTATATTATTTATTATGTTTTGAATATCATTAATATCGCTTTGTGAATTGATGCTTATTATTTTACCTGAGAATGGTTTTTCTCCAAAAGATTTAACACCTGCAATTGGTAAATTGTTTGATAGGAGTGGTATTGGATATCTTCCTTGCCATATTGCTGCTCGACTAAGTCGAATTAGAAGGTCTTTTGAGTTTTGTTCTGCTATTGCTATACCAGTTTTATCTAATAGCTTAGACAAATCATGTTCTTGTAATAATTTAGGAAGTTTATGTGTTTTGGACATTGCTTTCTCAAACTCATCTTTATTCAGAAGGATGATAATACTTTTTAATAAGTTCTCTATCGCAAACGAAGAAATCATAAGATGACAATCCAAAAAATGTTTCAATTTTTTTCTTTTAGAATTATTAGCCCAATATTCATTGATTTTTGGTTCAAGCAATTTTGCTATGTCTATTAAGTCTAATCCTTTTTGATACCATTTTTCATGGTCTATTAAATCGTTCTTAAAGACTTTTTTAATTAGATCATCCATAAAAATATCTTTTTAATCTAACTATAGACTATATGTATCGTATATTTTATCTATTTCTTATAAATAGTTATTATGTATAATTAAGCAAGAACGTCTTTTGGAAAACTTAATTATTCAATACTCTACTCTTAATAAAATTTTTCATAGTAATCCAAGTACAACCATAAATTTTAGCAATATTTGCTACATTTACACCTTTCGATAGAAAATCCTTTATCTCATTTTCCTTGCCATCAAGTTTACTTATACCGGTAGTTCCAACAGGACGGCCAATAGTTACACCATTTTTCCTGGCATTAGCAATGCCTTCTTTGGTTCTTTCTGATATAAGATCTCTTTCAATTTCAGCAAAGAGAGAAAACATTGTGATCATTGTTTTTGATTGAATATTATGTCTCCCTGCAAGATTAATGTTTTCCTTAATACAGATTAAATTAATTTCTTTAAGAATTAACTTATCAACTATTGCAGCAATTTCACCAACAGACCTGCCAAGCCTGGAAAGTTCAGAAACAACCAAAGTATCGTTTTGTTGCAGTCTATGTAATAATTCATCAATTCTTCTGGCTTTTTTGGATTTTCTAGAACTGATAGTCACTTCAATCCAATCATCAACCTTAGTTTGATGTTTATTTGTGTATCCTAAAATAGCTAATCTCTGACTTTCTCTATTTTGCTGCTCTGTACTTACTCTTATGTATCCAATATTGCCCATAAATTGCCCTATTTTCCTTAAAACTTGACGAAATAGTAATAATTAATATTATTATATATAATA
>PVBE011913246.1_pt1 | contig 16177 bp, 16 predicted proteins | sample 1631181 | NCBI WGS metagenome assembly PVBE01 (sample SAMN08397723, study PRJNA350692) | Marine metagenome, whole genome shotgun sequencing project. | isolation source: water | place: Pacific Ocean | collected 2012-04
CCCAATACCTGAATAATGACTGAAAGAGTTTCAAGCACAAAAATTCCCCCAATTATTGGAAGAAGTAGATGAGTATTCGTAGCTAACGCTAAACAAGCTAACGCTGTTCCGATAGCCAACGAGCCTGTATCACCCATAAATATCTTTGCAGGCGCTGCGTTCCACCAAAGAAATCCTACACAGGCACCAAGCATTGATACTGCGATAACTGCTAGGTCCAAAGCGTGATCTAGGTCATAAATTTCAGGATGGCGGAAAGCCCAAAATGAGATAACCGTAAGTGCGCTAAAGCACAAAGTGGATGACCCAGCTGCCAAACCATCAAGCCCATCAGTAAGGTTAACCGCGTTGCTCATGGCGAGTATTATGAAAACAGCCCAGAAGACCCACCCGACTGGGCCTAAATCAATTGACAGTGAATCCCATCGCGTAAAAGATACCTCCGTGTGCACGTTAGTAGATGTAACCATGGCTATAGCAAAACCGAACGCTACGATTAGTAGCCCTATGACTTTTGTCCCTTTCTTAAGGCCAAGATTTCTCTCATTCGAAACTTTGAGCCAATCATCTAGAAAGCCAACAATGGATGCTCCAAGAATCGCCGCCATCACAAGTAAACCTGATCTGGTATAGATCCCGTTGTACAAATCCGAAATAACATAAGCTATTGTTCCGCCTAGGACAACAGCAACCCCGCCCATAGTCGGAGTACCTGCTTTGGTGATGTGTCCTCCAGGGCCATCTTCACGTATTGGTTGGCCAATTTTTCTTCTCGTCAACCAACGAATTAAATACCGGGTACCAAATAGAGATATGCCAACAGAGATTGTGACTGCGAACAAAAGGCGGATCATCTTTGCCCTCCCTGAAGAGCTTCTACAGCGATCACTCTGTCATCGAAAGCTTTGACCTTACCTCTTATTTCTTGCGTTGTTTCGTCACCCTTGCCAGCGATGACAACTACTTCTCCCTGTTTTGCAGATTCAATCGCGATTTGTATCGCGATCTCTCGATCGATTTCTACTATTACGGAGTCAGGGCTTTGAAAACCTAATAAGGCTTCTTTAATTATCTCTTGAGGGTCTTCATAGCGAGGGTTATCCGATGTAATGAATACTCGGTCAGCATGCATTTCAGCTGCACGCGCCATTTCAGGCCTCTTGCTAGCATCTCGATTTCCACCACAACCAAAGACGATTGTTAGGTTCGCTTCTGGTGCTATACGTCGAACAGCTTGAAGAACATTTTCGATTCCAGCAGGAGTGTGCGAATAGTCAACGACCACTACCGGCTTTCCCTCACCACTCTCTATAACTTCAAACCTTCCCGGAACAGGCTGAGCTGCTTCAAGCCCGTTAACAATATCTTGCTCAGTTACCCCCAGCGCTAGACAAGTAGAAGCAGCAAGTAATGCATTCTGAATGTTGAAATTCCCAGATATCTTGAGTTCCACTTCCCGATCGGACCATATTATGGTTGATCCAGCAAAACTTTCAGCCTTTATCTCAATATCCCCTGATGAAACTTCATAAGTTTCGATGTCGATTTGTTTTGATAAACGCAAACCAAAAGCATCATCGATATTTATAACTGCAAAATTACACCGAGTCTCTGAGAACATAGAACATTTGGTTTGGAAATACTCCTCAATGTCACTATGAAAATCTAGATGGTCATGGCTTAGGTTGGTAAAGACACCAATATCAAATTCTGTACCAGTTACTCGATCTTGTGCCAAAGCATGCGATGAAACCTCCATGACAACTGATTTAATTCCAGCATTTGCGAATGATCGAAACTGACCTTGCAAGTCAGGTGCTTCAGGTGTAGTCAACGCTCCGGTTAAAGTCCCTATGGTTCGAGAAGGAACTCCAGCCGTATTAAGTATCTTGGAAACCAATTGAGTAGTTGTCGTTTTCCCATTCGTACCTGTAATTCCTATAACTTCTATTTCTTTCGACGGGAAGTCGAAATAGATGCAGGAAATATATCCCATAGTTTCGCGAGTATTTTGAACGACAATTTGAGGCACTGAAACTGCAATTTGCCTTTCTACGACAACTGCAGCAGCCCCATTCTTTTCAGCTTGCAGTGCATAGTCATGACCATCATGTATTCCTCCAGAGAGACAAAAAAATAGATTTCCGGATTTGACTTTCCTACTATCAAAACTCAACCCGTTAATTTCTATTTCCTCAATCGCTCCGATTACTCCTAGTTCCCCGTCCAGATTCGGTCTATACGCTCTAAGGATTTCAGCAAGGTTCATTGAACTACCTCTGAATCTGAGCCATCCGGTATCTGGTTATTTGAATCATTTTGACTAGCAACAGAATACACAAGATCCGATGAAGGAGAGATCTTGTAATGGCGCAATGCCCAACTCGCTATATCACCAAATAATGGAGCAGCTGTTTCGCTTGCATAGAATTGATCTGTAGGTTCGTCAATAATTACTATCATCGATAGTTCTGGTGCTGCGGCAGGGAAATATCCAACAACTGTTGATGCGTAATGGTATAGGCCCTCTTCATCTTCATATGTCCCATTTGCCTGCACCTTTCGAGCTGTCCCAGTCTTTGCAGCAATTGCATACCCAGGAACACCAGCATCTCTTGCCGTGCCTCTTGCAACGACAGACGCCAACATATGTGTCATCTCACGCGCCGTCTGCTCCTCAACTACTTTTCGGCTAGGACTTGTCGCAACATATTCTCTTTCTCCAGAACTATGAACTATTGAATGGACTATTTGTGGAGAGACATACACTCCACCATTTGCAAGAGCACTGAAAGCGCTAAGCATCTGGATTGGGGTCACATCAATGCCTTGCCCCATCCCTGTCGTTGCAATTTCTACACCTGACCAATTATCAAGGTCTTTGAGCGCCCCTGAAGCTTCATAAGGGAAGTCGAGGTCAGTCTTCTTGTTAAATCCAAACTCCAGTAAATACTCATGAAGTCGGGCTTTTCCAAGGTCTAAAGCCCATGTGATCGTTCCCGTGTTTGAAGAGTTAACTAGGATGTCCTCTACAGTCATATCTTTGGTCCCATAGGTCAGACCTAATTCTGTAAATGTGCAGTCATACCTGTCGCCAACACATTCCTCAGCGTCATAGAGCTCGATCGCGTCATCAATTGGCCTGACAGTATTTGAATGAGCGAGGCCTTCATTAATCACTGCTGCAAATGTCATTGCTTTCATAACTGATCCAGGTTCATATACCCATGTAGCTGCCCTATTTTCAGAAGTTGTGACTATCTCTCCATCTTCGGTTCTCACCATTGATGCCATAGAAAGGATTTCACCTGTAGCGGGCCTTGATACGATAACCACTCCCCCTTTGGCATTCATCGTTTCTATTGCTCCACTCAGTTCTAACTCAACCTTTTCCTGAAGAGCCCTGTCCAGTGTCAAGTACAGATCCGCACCTTGAGTAGCAGGTTCAATTTGAATTCTTCCATTCGGGAGCGTCCCCCCATACTGGTTCCGTTCAGCTACCTCAAGCCCTGACTCCCCTGCCAAATACTCATCGTACTGAAGCTCGATTCCTGAAATACCTTGATTGTCAACTCCGGCCTTCCCTATTGTTCCCCTAGCGAAATAAGTCCCTGACGAGTAGAACCTTCTAGGCTCCTCGTCAATATAGATTCCGACAAGATTCATCTCTTCAACGATTGCTTGCATCTCGAGCGTTGCTTCCCTTTGGAGGTATTGAAATCTTGACCCGTTAGTCATGAGGTCTGCAAGAATGAATTTAGCTTCTCTACCAATTACTAACGATAATTCCTGCGCATACTCTATTGCTAGATCCCCAACCACTTTTGGATCTGCATAAATTATCGGCTGTGGAAAGGACAAAGCTAACTGATTTCCATCTCTGTCTAGAATCCTGCCTCGCTCACCGTCAGTAACACTTTCATACATGCGCTGCTCAACGCCTATCTGAACTCTTCCATCAGAAGTAAGAACCTGTATATGAAAAAGTCTCCAACCTAAAGCTAAGGCAGATATAAAGAAGAAGACGATAAGGACAACTAATCGCCAATTATCTTGCAGCGAGAAGTTAACTCTATCCATCTACGCTGCTACCTACTTTAGAAATAGTTGCGTTTCCCCATTCTTGTGAAGAGATCCGCGTGGTAGCAGTTAGATACTTGATTTCGGAAGGAGAGATCATACCCAAACCATGGAGGTTATTCTCTACTAATTCTTCTGGAGAGCCGAAAGCAATCTTATAGATTCTTTGAGCTGATTCAAGTTCAGAAATGTTAAAACGATGAGCTCTGTTGACATCACTTGCGTCACTTATCATCGTGATAGTCCTATCAAGGTTTCTCTGGTTGTTAACTACTAATGCGCTAAAACCTACTCTGACGAAAATCCCCAGAACTACCAAAAGGACCATCCCAGACAAGAAATTCCAAATCAACGGTTTGGATTTTGAAAGGAGGCTCAAATTAGAATCCTTGTTGCCTCTCTTTCTATCTATTTCAAGAACTTGAGATGATATTGCCATGTCACGCCTCAGCCTTTTCAAACCAGCGAAGTCGAGCTGATGTTGATCGAGAATTTTTTATCAATTCATCTTCCGAAGGGGTCTGCCCGCTCCTAGCTAGGAGCTTTATTGCTGGATTCCCTGCAGGCTTTGGAAGGTGTTTTGGGACTGTATTCTTCAATCCAGCAGCTGTTCGCAGTGCGCGTTTGACAACCCTGTCCTCTCCGGAATGGTATGAAATAATTACGCATCTACCTTTTGTCTCGAGACGGTCAATTGTCTGCATAATCGCTGTTTGCAAGATTCCGATCTCATCATTTACCGCAATTCTGATTGCTTGAAATGTGCGCCGAGCGGGGTGACCTGGAAACTTTCTTGAAGATGGTGGCATAGCTGTGATAACCACCTCGGCTAGTTGAGATGTGGTAAATAGAGGTCGTGCTTCGATTATCGCTTTCGCTATCCTTCTGGAGTGTTTTTCATCACCATAGGTTTTAAGTATTTGAGCCAGTTCCGAATGGGTGGAGTTATTTATCAGGTCTTCTGCTTTTAGGCCTGCATCCTTATTCATCCTCATATCCAAGGGCCCATCTGTTCGAAAAGAAAAACCTCTGGAAGGAGTGTCTAACTGGTAGGAAGATACCCCTAAGTCGAACAAAGCCCCTGAGATCTTATCTATTCCTAGCTCATCAAGAACATCATTAATTCGGTCGAAACGACTGTGTACAAGATTAAACCGGCCATTCATATCCGCTAGAGCATCGCTCGCAGCAGCATGAGCTTCTTTATCCTGATCTATACCCACAAGATGAATATCTTCCCGGAGTTCCAACAGTGCTTTCGAATGTCCAGCTCCACCGATAGTGGCATCCAGAAAATAACCTGATGGTATTGACCCTAGAAAGGAGAGCACTTCACTGAGCATTACAGGCTGATGAGAATAGTTGCTTGAGCTTGCACGGGTGATCCGACAGCCGGATGAACCGGCTGTCGGATCCAGGGGATACCCGTTTGCTGGAGAACTAGGTCGCATACTTTGTAGGTTTCTTTCTTTCTCGCTTACCGGCAGCCCCCCGGTATATATGCGTTCGTCGGGATTTCTCCCCGATCGGACTAGATGGCAAGCGGGCGGAGTAGAGGCTCGCATCTTATAAACCGGAAGGCTGCCCATAAGCGGGTATGTATCTTTTTGTTCAACTTTGCTGACGATCAATCCTGCTTTCATTTATCACTTTTCTTACTTATTCTCCCCTTTAAAGCCATTGGCTCTCATTGGGTTGTATCTCTGTCGTCTCTTCGATGTTTCGCCAGTTATCCGGAGTCCAAATTTCTGCTCGATTAATTACCCCAATTAGTATCGCTTCACGCTCTAACCCGATTTGGTCTCGTAATTTCGGTGGAACAGCGATCCTGCCCTGGCCATCTGCACGAACTTCACTGATGCTCGCTGCCCATCTTCTTTGAGCGTGCGGAGAGATATCGTTCTGTTGGACTTGGTCAATTAGTCGTTTAGCTGCTTTTCCGATCTCTTCTTCGCTATATACCAGAAGGCACGGGTCCTCTAGAGACTTAGTTAAGAAGGCAGCACTTACAAGATGGCGGCGGAAAGTCGGAGGAAGGACCAGTCTGCCCTTTTCATCTAAAAGTCTTTCGTGTTCCCCTGTAAACATTCTTGCCCCTGATCATTCCTTCAATCGAACCCAGCAGAGTTCGAAGGAACAATATAAAGAGAGATCCCTTATCTCCCATTTGCCCCACTTTAGCCCATTTCTCCCCATATTCAACCATTTAGGCCAAAAAAGGGGGAAGATAGCCCACTACCCAACTGTTCAATTGGATAAACGGCCTTGTCCAGATCAACGCTCTACCAGTTGCTCAGAGAGTTATGATGAAAAGTCTTCTAAGAACTACAGAGAGTTATGATGAAAAGTCTTCTAAGGACTAGTTAATACTTGTCCGAAAGCTCTGATTACTTCGTTCCTCTCAAGCGGAACACTTCTTCCAGAGTTAAAGACCTTTGATTGCAAATTTGCAATTGATGAAGCAGTAAATAAACCAATCCATTTTTCCGGTTTCCATTCCAGCGCCAAAGCACATTGAAACCTGACACCTTGTTTTGTGCGCCTCTGAGAGATTCCCAATATTTTCTTGTCTCCAACCATAAGCTCGCCGGGAGCGCGTCCAGCGAAACAAACGAGATCCGATAGTGAATCTTTTTTGAAGGGCTTAATGTGCATTTGTGAATCGACCCCTAATGAACCCAATGCGCTTTCCCAGACGCCCCCCATCCAAGTTGATGCCGAATTAATATCATCCTTCCAAAGGGAATGGCCTCGAGGGACAAATACATCTACCCAAAGTAATGCCTGTGGATCTACGTAAACTGCTCCACCCCCGGTTGTTCGCCTAGCAATCCCAACATCTAACTTTTCAGCATATTCAAAATCTATACATGCATCATCTTGCGAGCTCCCCAGCACGAGGCAAGAATCTGCAGGAGACATCACCCACATTGACGGGATCGCCCAATCAGGATTCGCCATAGAGTGAAGAGCTTGGACGTTGTCAGTCCTATCAGAGACAATCCACTCTGGGACGCCATCACGTAACAGCGCCTCTTTTCTTCTCACTTGCTTAACTTCCTCCAACTCCGACACCATTCAAGATATGTAACCAAGTCACTTTCAAAATGCTTAGATGGGTCTTCATATCCATATGCGGTAGTTAGACGGAAATCAATATATCTCATGTCTGGGAACGGCAGAAATGGAAACGACTTCCACCACCCGCTTCTACGTATACGCCATAACTGGACGACAGCTACCGGCCATAATCGAGGCCTAGCAACAACCTTGATCGCACCAACTCTAAAAAGACTTTTCATACACCATCACATTAACTATTTTAATTCAGCATACTGGAAGAAAATGATCAGTTTTTAAAAAATGGAACTCTGAAATCGAACAGGCTCAATTATCTGGATTCTCTGGACGAAATCTTCGAAGGAAGGGATTCTGGGCACTATTCCTGTTGCGTAGACCCCCAGATCCAACCCTCATTGAAAGCTGATCCATTCCTGCCTTACCTAGCCTTCGCATATTTTGTTCAAAATAGAGCGCAGCGGCCAGCATGATAGCGAATCCTACAAAGGCCACCCAGAAACTCATTGAAAGAGTCAGAACGATTACTGTTAGGCCGATGATGAAACCAAGAATAGACCACTTAATATTCCTAGCCGCATGAGAGTAAACAGTCGTCGTGGCGACTTCATTTGCCAGACCAGGGTCACTTTCGTGTAGTTGCTGCTCTATCTGGCTTAAAATCTTTTGCTCATCATCTGAAAGTGGCATACTTCCATCATCGCACAATGATTCACTATCAACAACGCAGAACCAATTACTTTCTTTAGTCCTCAGAAGGCCCCCACTGCTGGGCGCCTTTCTCTTTTGGTCGAAGGCCTTTCTCTGTCAAGATGCTAGCTGCCCCTATTGACCCCGAACCATACTTATCCTGTATCTGATCGATAGCCCTTTCTGCGTCACGCCATTCGGAGCCGCTACCTCCAACATCATCGAAAGAAAGCTGCAAACCCAGATCGCCTTTAGTTAAATTGGATACTCCAACCCCCAGCAATCGAACTCCGTTCGATATTTCGATCATCTCAAGAAGCCCCAAAGCATTTCTTCCGATTATTTTCCCACTATCCGTAGGGTTGGGAAGAGTCACCGACCGAGTAAAGGTTGAAAAGTCCTTTAGCCTTACTTTTAAATTCACTGTCGCCCCTAAAAACCCTAACCCTCGCAAACGTTTACCTACTGCGTCAGCCATACGGAATATTTCTGTTTGTATTCTCTGTTCCGAATAGAGATCCTCAGAAAATGTTTCCTCATGGGAGAGTGATTTGATCGTTTGCTGCGCCTCTACATTTCTTTCATCAACACCGTGTGCTAGTCGATGTAGGTGTGCGCCTTGCGTCTTACCTAAGGATCGAATCAAACTATCACGGGGAAAGTTTCGAAGCTGAAAAACAGCCGTTATCCCCATCTGGTCTAAACGAGCTACCGTTACTGGTCCCACTCCCCAAAGTGACCTGACAGGTAACGGGTCCAAAAATTTTTGGATTTCATGCTCTTCAACAACTTTTACCCCAAGTCCCGGAATAGGTCCTTTGGGCCCTGGGCTTGGCTTTGCCTCTTCCGTGGCCAATTTAGCTAGGAATTTATTCGGCGCTATACCAACAGAGCAGGCCAAGCCCTCCTCATGAAGAATGTCTCTCCTAATTGACTGGGCTATTTCGAAGGGCAATCCGTGTAGACGCACACTCCCCCCTACATCCAAAAAGGCCTCATCCAAGGAGATGGGTTCGACTAAAGGCGTATACCGCTGAAAAATTTTCATAACATTGGAGCTAACACCGGCATAATAAGAGTGGTCTCCCTGAAGAAAAATGGCTCGAGGGCAGAGACGTCGAGCTTGGTATGTTGACATAGCGGAGAATATGCCAAATGAACGCGCTTCATACGAAGCAGCTGCTACTACTCCTCGTCCTCCGGTCCCTCCCACAACCACAGGCAGGCCACGTAATTCAGGCCTGCGAACTAGTTCAGCAGAAACGAAGAAGGCGTCCATGTCTACATGCAAAATATGTGATGTCATCTTCTAAGTTCTTAAAGTGGCTCTTACCACTATTCAAGCAGCAGTAAGAACGTTTTGCTGGCATTCGATCTTCGAATGAACCGATACGATAAGAATAATGCAAGAGGATAGCGAGAACGAAGAAACCAGCGAGGAAAGTATCGTTAAATTTGGTGACAATTCAGTAGACCTACCTCGCGCAGACCATCTATTCCAAGCACCATCGAGACCCATCCAAATATTTTCCTTCGCTGCAATCCTGATCGGTGGCCTTTGCGGAGGATTAATAGGCTATGCCTTTACAGATCTTCAATGTTCAGAAGGGTGTTCAAATTTATCAGGCATTAGTGCGATCATTGGAGCAATAATCGGAGCAGGTGGAGTTGGCGTTGTCTCAATTCTAGTTCTGCGAGCAGTAACGGAATGGCGCACAAAACACGATAAAGGCCAAAAATAAACCATGACTACAGGGCCAGTAGATATACCGGATTTCATCGAACTACGCGACATTGCTAGCAGCGTCGTAAAAGAAGTTGGTGAATACATCCTAAAAGAAAGCAAAAAACCAATACCCCAAGAAACTAAATCAAGCTCCACGGACTATGTTACTGAAGTCGACAAAAAAGCTGAAGCGTTTATCGTAAACCTGATCAAAGATATCCGACCGGAAGATGGATTCTTGGGTGAAGAAGGCACATCCCGACAAGGTCGGTCAACTGTTGAATGGGTCATTGACCCAATTGACGGAACAACGAATTTTATTTACGACCACTCTGGATTCGGACCATCAATCGCGGCGAAAGTAAGAGGGGAGATTGTCGCTGGAGCCGTTGCAGATTCAAGCCGTGGAGAAATATTTGATGCGGCTGTAAACCATGGTTCAAGATGCAACGGAGAAAGAGTCTCCATAACAGAATCACTCAAGTTGGAAACAGCGCTTGTCGCCACAGGCTTTAGCTATGAAAGTGCAGATCGAGTGGTTCAAGCGAAAATCCTCTTAGGCATCATCCCTTTCATAGCGGACATACGAAGAATGGGGAGTGCCGCGATCGACCTATGTTCTGTCGCTAAAGGAAGAGTAAATGCGTTTTTTGAAACTGGCCTAAACGAATGGGATTTCGCTGCCGGTATGTTGATTGCATCTGAAGCTGGGGCCACCGTAATAAATATTAACGATTTTGGTGGCAAGAACTTGACTCTGGCGGTTAATCCTTCCATCGAAAATCAATTCATAGATTTACTTCATGCAGCTGCGCAAAACTTCAACTAGTAGATATTTCACAGCTCACTTTTAACCCTGCGGAGTCTTTGCCCCTATCATGTTGGAATGAGCACCAAGGTACTTGTGGTTGAAGACGATGAGCGAATCCGGACTGCTGTCAGACTTGCCCTTGAGAATGAAGGATGGGATGTAGTAGAAGCACGTAGTGGCGAAGAGTCACTGCAAATCTTTCCAGATTCTGATGCCGATATTGTGTTGATCGACATCATGCTTCCGGGTATCGATGGTTTCGAGGTGTGTCGAACTATTCGACGCCAAAGTGATATTCCAGTGGTTATGGTCACTGCAAGAGATGACACGCATGATGTAGTGGCTGGACTAGAAGCCGGAGCTGATGACTATCTGACAAAGCCATTCGCCCCCAAAGAACTAAGTGCAAGGATCCGAGCCCTTCTCAGAAGAGTCCGGATTCCGACAACAGAGCTAAGCAATCTAGAGTTTGGCGACCTTAAAATCCTTCCTGACCAAGGACAAGTGATCATAGGAGACAAAGCCACTCACCTGACTCGAACTGAGTTTCAGTTGCTCATCGAGTTGGCATCAGCCCCTGGAAGAGTTTTTAGCAGAGATGAATTACTAGAGCGAGTTTGGGGGCGAGGCTATTTCGGCGACGGAAGACTCGTAGACGTCCACATTCGCCGACTTCGAAAAAAGATAGAGCCGGAAGATGCAAAACCACGTTACGTGATTACAGTCAGAGGTTTCGGCTACAAACTCCAAGGGTAACCGGTAATGGCCATTCAATTTAGGCGTGGTATTCGTCTCAGAGCGAGAGTAACTTTAGTCTTTGGACTTGGTGCCTTGCTTCTAACGACTGTCCTGTCCATTGTAACTTATTTACTTGTCCGAGATAATTTACTGGAAACGCGGGAACAAAGCGCGCAAAGCGTTGCTACTGTAAATGCCAATCAAGCACAACGAAGAATAATCGAAGAAATCGATACCGGAACAACTAGAGACCTTCTCTCCAACCTTCGAGGAGTTCGAGCTGAGTCGACTCCTGCTATCAGGCTTGATGAAAACTGGATTTCAGCAGACCCAGTAGTCTTCGAAGCACCTGGAAATATTAACGCTGAGCTGCTAAGTCTAGTTAGTTCTTCTGAAGCTTCCGGAGCAAAAATGAAATACCGTCTAGCTAATGGAACCCCTGTGCTTGTCATTGGCTTTCCCCTAACTGCTAGAGATGCTTTATATTTCGAGGCGACTCCGCTGGATGACATTGAAGACACTTTAAACGCCTTATCCCAAATTCTGATAGTGACGAGTGCCGGAATATGTCTACTCGGAATCGCTATAGGTGCATTTGCTTCAAGAAGGCTACTACTTCCAGTGGAGAAGGTTGGCCAAGCTGCCAGAGCAATCGCCACAGGTGACCTAACTGCTCGACTCGAAGTGGGACGCGATCGCGACCTGGAACAACTAACTGATTCATTTAATCAAATGGCAGCCAATCTCGAAGAAAGGATACAAGCAGATGCCAAATTCGCCAGCAACGTCTCCCACGAACTACGCTCCCCACTTACGACAATCATGGCTTCGCTAGAAGTGTTAAACGCAGACAAAAGAACCTTCAACGAGGCTTCAACCGTTGCCCTCGGCCTTCTCACAGAGGACCTCGAAAGGTTCCGACAATTAGTAGAGGACCTTCTAGAAATCTCCCGATATGAAGTTAACGCAAATGCCCTAGACCTTGAAAGATTTTTGCTCAAAGAGTTCCTGCGTGCAGTCGCAATACAATCCGGACATGAACTTGTGAAGTTAGAGTTTCTCAATTGTGCTGAAGACCTCATAATAGAGGCAGACAAGCGGCGCCTAGCGCGAGTTATAAACAACCTTCTGGAAAATGCAACAAATTACGCTGGGGGTGCAACAAGAGTGATGGTAAGACAAAACAATGCCGATGTCGAAATCTCAATCGAGGATTATGGGCCTGGAATTCCTGAAGAAGAACGTAATACCATTTTTGAAAGATTCGCACGAGGGGCCGAAGGTGGTCGGAGAGGAACGGGAACCGGAACTGGGCTTGGACTCGCACTAGTCGCAGAACACCTCAAACTCCATGGAGGACACGTTAACGTAAGAGGTCATGATAATGGTCAACCAGGTTCAATATTTACGATCACGCTCCCAAAGGTAGTGAGATGAAGAAGGATCTTACATATTTTCTTATAGCGCTACTGGTTCTCTCAGGGTGTGGAATACCGCAAGACTCTTCCCCCGTATCCATACAGTCGACGTTTCCAGAAAATACAACGCCTCAAGTTAATGACGAACCAAGCGAAGAATCTCGCACCTTCCGGATCTATCTACTTGACGCAGATAGCCGCTTGACCCCAGTCATACGAGCACTTTCAGGATCTGAACTAAAAATTACAGACCTTATTAATGAACTTATAGCAAACCCGACAGAAGCAGAATCAAGTATGGCATTAAGTACCGCAGTTCCTATAGGTCTATCACTAGATGGGGTAAGCGTTAAAGAAGGAATCGCAACAATAAATTTTGAGCCAGGTGGATTAGAAATAATTGAAGGAGAGCAACTCACCGAAGCCCTTGCCCAAATCGTTTGGAGTGTTACCGAGACGGGTGACATCACAAGCCTAGTTATCTCTATCGATAATGATATAAAAACATGGCCAACTCCTGACGAAGGAGACCAAAATACTTTAACCAGAGGGCAATTTATCAGCTACGCCCCCCAAATATCCGTAATTAGCTGAATGTCTCGACCACTCAAACAGGAAAACACCCTATGACGATCATTCTCACGATCGATGCAGGCACTACGGGTGTTAGAACATTAGCCGTCAATAGCCAAGGAGATGTTGTGGATTCCTCGTACAAAGAATTTACACAATATTTCCCCAATCCGGGTTGGGTCGAACATGATGTAGAAGAAATTTGGCATTCAGTCCAATTCACTATGGGTGAAGTTGTTTCTAGACTTTCAGAGCCGATAGCTGCTATAGGGATAACCAACCAACGTGAAACTGCTGTGGCGTGGGATCGGGAAACCTCACTTCCGGTTCACCGCGCTCTTGTTTGGCAAGACAGGCGCACAGCTGGGCAATGTACCCAACTCGTAGCTGATGGGTTGAATTCAGTTATAAGGGAGTCAACGGGGCTGATTATCGACCCATACTTCTCAGCAACAAAATTTGAGTGGCTATCAAAAAATTTCGCAAGTGCGAAAAATCTTGCATTTGGGACCATCGATAGCTGGCTTATATGGAAATTAACGGATGGCAAAGTTCACGCTACTGACCCCTCTAATGCTTCACGAACAATGCTTTTTAATATCAATAGTTTGGAATGGGATAATGAACTTCTCAATTTATTCAACCTAAACGAATCAGATTTCCCCGAAGTCCGAGCGTCAAACGGAGATTTCGGAAGAACAGGGAAAAATGCATCCTGCGGTGAAGGTATCCCTATCAAAGGAGTCGCAGGTGATCAACAATCTTCCTTATTCGGCCATGCCGCTTTTTCAATAGGGGATGCGAAAAACACATACGGGACAGGGTCATTTGTCCTTATGAACATCGGCGAAGAGTTACCTGAACCAATTGATGGATTACTCTCTACCGTCGCATGGGTTTTAGAGAGTGAGAATACGACTACCACCACCTACGCTCTTGAGGGCTCCATCTTTTCGACAGGAGCAACGGTGCAATGGTTGCGAGATGGATTAGGAATTATTTCTGAGGCTTCAGAGCTTGAAACCCTAGCCCTCCAATGTTCAGACACAGGTGACGTTTATATTGTTCCAGCATTTGCTGGGCTCGGGAGCCCCTGGTGGGACCCTTACGCCCGTGGTGCGCTTATAGGAGTCACCAGAGGAACAGGGAAAGCAGAAATAGCTCGAGCAGTAATCGAGTCTATGGCTTATCAAACCCGTGACGTCATAGATGCGATGCAAGTTGCTTCGAAACAACGATTGCAGAATTTGAGGGTAGATGGTGGGGCATCAGTTATGAACCTCCTTCTACAACTGCAAGCAGACCAGCTACAGGTTCCAGTGCTTCGACCCCACTCAAAGGAAATCACTGCACTTGGGGCAGCGTTTCTTGCTGGGTTATCTATAGGAGTCTGGGGTTCGCTTGAAGAGATTAAAGAGAAGTGGAGACTAGATATACAGGTTCTTCCAAAAATGGACTACGTGGCATATAACGAAACTCATGCTCGGTGGCTACAGGCAGTAAATCGTAGTAGGTCTTGGGCGACAGAAAACTGATTTCTGTAATTTAGAGCTCAGTCAAGGTACTCTTTATATGTCGGATAGCTTGAGAGGTTCGTTGCTCATTCTCAATTAATGCAAAACGGACATATCCCTCTCCGCCAGGGCCGAATCCCACTCCTGGTGAAGTAGCCACTTTTGCTTCTTTAACCAGCCAAGATGCGAACTCGATAGAGCCCATATCTTTGTATGGGTCAGGTATAGGAGCCCAAACAAACATTGTCCCCTTAGGGGGTTCAATGTTCCATCCAATTCTGTTCAAGCCATCACATAGTGCATCACGCCGACCTTGATAAATCTTGTTTACTTCTTTGGGGTGATCGCTTGCCTCATTAATAGTTACTGTTGCCGCTATTTGTATCGGCTGAAATGTTCCATAATCCAGATAAGACTTGATCTTGGCTAAAGCTGCAATTACTTCACTATTGCCAAGCATGAACGCTACGCGCCACCCTGCCATAGAAAATGACTTTGTCATTGAATAAAGTTCTACGGCCACGTCTTTGCCTCCATCTGCTTGGAGAATAGATGGAGGCTGATACCCATCAAACCCTAAATCCGCGTACGCAAAATCATGGACCAAAAGAACATCTTTCTCTTTGGCGAAATCAACAACCTGCTGCATAAAGTCCAGATCAACGCACATGGTGGTTGGGTTATGTGGGAATGAAAGCAGAATCACCTTAGGGCGAGGCCAACTATATTCCCACCGTTCTCGCATTGCCCCGAAGAAATCAGATCCGCTTGAAAGAGGGATCTCCCGAACTTCTGCTCCAGCGAAGAGAGGTGAATATAGATGGATCGGATACGAGGGCGAAGGGACCAACACAGCATCTCCAGGCTGCACGAGAGTCCACATTAAATGAGAGAGGCCTTCTTTAGCGCCTATAGTATTTATCGCTTCAGTTTCTGGGTCGAGTGAAACTCCGAAGGTGTCTTCATATAAGCCACATATAGCTTCTCGCAGTTTTGGAATTCCTCTACTCAAGGAATACCTGTGATTTCGAGGATTCTGCGCTGCTTCGCAGAGCTTGTCGACAGCGATCTTTGGTGAAGGAAGATCAGGATTCCCGAATCCAAAATCAATGATGTCATCGCCATCACGACGGCCTTTGATTTTTAAATCATTGATAATCGTAAAAACATAAGGGGGAAGGTTTGCTATTCTCCGAAACTCCATCAACTTAGGCTATCTCTATTATGCGCAATGGGCGTGCACCTTCTTTTATCTCTTTATTCTGAAAAATTTTGCATCGCTAGCAACGCCGCCCCAATTGCTCCTGCCCCATTGCCGAATTGAGCAAGCACTAGCATATCTTTTGACCTCAACGAACGTTCTGGGGTCATTCTTTCGTAACTTTTCTTCACAGAATCCAATAAAGGGGCCCCTAATTCTGTAATGCCGCCGCCGAGGACTACCTTTTCTGGGTCAAAAATATTAACCAAATTAGCTAAGCCTAATGCCACCCAATAGCCAAACTCGTCTAATGCATTTAAGGCTTCCTGATTCCTCGCTAAAACTAAA
>PVBE010040039.1_pt1 | contig 16176 bp, 14 predicted proteins | sample 1631181 | NCBI WGS metagenome assembly PVBE01 (sample SAMN08397723, study PRJNA350692) | Marine metagenome, whole genome shotgun sequencing project. | isolation source: water | place: Pacific Ocean | collected 2012-04
CCAAGGAGTCGCGATGGGCGGTGATCTGACTGCGGGCCCTTCAAACGAGGCGCCAGATTTCATTGCCGTAGCCGTTAAAGATCCGGACGGTGCGAACCTAGATCGTATTCAAATTATAAAGGGCTGGCTTGATGAAAAAGGCAACTCACATGAAAAAGTTTACGATATTGCATGGTCGAAGCATCGCAAGCACAATCCTGAAACTGGCAAATTAGAATTAATTGGAAACACGGTTGACGCGGAAACGGCGACTTTCGATAACAGTATAGGTGCAACTCAGCTCGCTGCGGTTTGGCAAGACCCTGATTTCAATGCGAATGTCAGAGCCTTTTACTATGTGCGGGTCTTAGAAATACCTAGGCCGCGCTGGACAACCATCGATGCTGCATACTTTAACCTGAAAATTCCGAAAGGTGCACCGGAATCAATTCAGGATCGCGCTTACACCTCACCGATCTGGTACACGCCTTGACGGTAAAAAAGTGGGTTCGCTCGATATCGCGAGAGCCCATCACTTATTTTCTGATCCTGGGATCAGTACTTTATTTTTCGTATGTTTGGTTGAACCCTGAAGATAAAACTAATAGCCGGGTGATAAACGTCGATCGCGACTCGCTTATGCAATTCATTCAGTTCCGTACTCAGTCTTTCACGAACAAATCAGGTGAGAAGCTAGATAGCCTCTCTTCTGATGGGCTTGCCAACATCATTCGCCAATACATTCAGGAAGAGGCTTTGTATCGCCAAGCGATGGCGTATGGCATGGCCAAGGATGACTACGTCATCAAGCGTCGCATGGTGCAGAAGATGGAGTTTCTCGCGGAGGGCACAACGACAGCTCTCACATCACTGACAATCAGCGAACTTCAGGCTTACTACGAAGAGCATCGTGAAGACTACAAATTGCCCGCTACGGTTACCTTTACTCATGTGTTTTTTAGCGCGGAGCGTCACGGTAACGTCGTTGATCAACTCGCGCAGGAAACACTCGGGATATTGAGTGAAAATAGGGTTCGATTTGATCAAGCACCAAACTATGGAGACAGGTTCCCCTATCAGCTCAATTATGTCGAACGTACTCAGGAAGAGATCGCGAGTCATTTTGGAGAGGCGATGGCGCAAACTATCTTTAGGCTCCAGCCGCACAAGACGCGTTGGCAAGGACCAATTCGTTCGGAGTTTGGGAAGCATTTGGTGCTCTTAACCCGTGCCGAGGCGGCAAGGATTCCTCCTTTGCAAGAGGTCCGTGATCAATTGGCCAACGAACTTCAACGGCTCCGTGAAGTTGAAAGTAAACAGAAGGCTATCGATGAGCTGATCGGTGGCTTTGAGGTTAGGTTGAGTCCGGAATTTGAGGCCGTTTTCAAACGCTAAATGTCCACATGACGCTTATCTTCATTGCTTTTCTATTAATTTTTCAAGTTAGCGGAGCTAGTGGTCATGATGGCAGGCCGGTTTATCTTGAGGTCAACCAAATTTCCGATGCCGAATACGAACTCGCCTGGCGGATACCGTCCACCGTCCAGCCCACGAATTTGCCAGCGATTTATCTGGAGGGGTCCTGCGATGAAAAAAAGACACTGTCTGCGACGACGGGGCTTCGGGGCAAACGTCTCTACGAGTGCATGGATCGAGATGTTTCACTACAGATAAGTTTGTATTTTCCACGGACCAATCCTTCTTTGTCGAGTATCGTCCGTATTGAGCGAAGCGGCTTTCGATCCGAATTTTTGCACGCTGGTCCAGGTGTGACGGTGATCGAGATTCCATCTTCGATCAATGACAACAGTTTGTTATCGGAGTACGGGAAACTGGGTGTTGAACATATTCTGGGCGGCTACGATCATTTGCTATTTCTTTTATGTGTTGTCTGGCTAGCTTTCACCTTCAAACGAATTCTGTTGGCGGTTACAGGTTTTACTATTGCTCATTCCGTAACTCTGGGGCTAGCAGCGCTGGGCGTTGTCACTCCGGAGATAGAGCCAACAGAAGCGTTGATCGCGCTCAGCATCATCTTCGTCGCCGCGGAGCTCGCCCGACAGAATCAAGGCTCGTTGAGTTGGCGTTACCCGGTCACGGTTAGTTCTGTTTTTGGGCTATTACATGGATTCGGGTTTGCGAGTGTGCTAGAAGAGATCGGTCTGCCGACCAACGATATACTAATGGCTTTGTTTGCATTTAACCTTGGGGTCGAAGTCGGGCAATTATTGTTTATCCTGGTATTGGTTCTACTCGCTTGGAGTGTTCATAAAACCAGCGCCGGTAAGTTTGATCTGACGACCCCCCCCTCTCAGCGATTAGGCGGTTATGCCGTCGGTATATTAGCAACGTTTTGGTTTTTTGAGCGACTGGCAACATTTGGTTAGCTTCTGGAGACGTCGCGTTGCACCCTGAAGACCTATTGTGCGATAAATGCAATAACGATAAATTTTAAGACGCTGATTTGTTCGAGATCTCTCTCTAAGGCAAGGGACAAAACCTATTCCTAATTGTTGTATCCTCAAGAGACGCAATGAAGCCCTGGTTAAAAAGCGGTGATTTGGTGACCATCGAAGTTTCAGATCATGAAAGACTTCATGGCTAATGGCCGATTCTCAAGAGGAGCGGAGGTTATTGCTGATGCGAGCATGACCTTCATTGACAATTTAGACTTGGGCGTAAAACAGGTAGTTAACTCCACCGAGTACGACCTATTTCAGCCACTTCCCAAAGAATTCGACCTAGCCATAATGGATCGTTTTTGCATGTATATGCCAGGTTGGGAAATGTCAAAAAATAGCTCCGATTTCCTAACAGATAATTATGGTTTTATTACTGACTATCTTGCAGAGGCGTTTCACTATCAATTGAAACATATTAATCGCTATGAGGAAGGTTCGTTCATTTCCTGTGGTGAGCCAGTGCTCCATTACACCAGTTTATGTATATGGTACCCCCCGATGGGTTCCTGCAGAGGGGTTGTTTGGGAGTAGGGAGCGACCTAGGATCAACCTATCGGCAGGCTTTGCAGGCAAAAAGCACTTGTATTGTTTACAAGTCCCACCAATGCGAAACTACGGAAAATCTTAGGTATTTACGAACTGATTACAGGCAGAGATGAAACAGAAAACTTGTAAACTACTTGTAAAGTCAGTTTTGCCCCTCGCAAACCCTTGCTACATAAGGGTTTGTAAAAGTGAAACTATTGAATGGGAGTAACACGAGAGTACTGGATGCAGCAGGCGATTACCCTCGCTCAGCAGGCGGCAAAAGAAGGTGAAGTCCCCGTTGGGGCTGTGCTGGTGAAAGATGGGGAGATCGTTGGTCGCGGCCTTAACAGAATGATATCCGACAGTGATCCGACAGCCCATGCGGAAATTGTTGCCCTTCGGGATGCCGCCTCCAGCTTGGGAAACTACCGTCTACCTGGTACTGAACTGTACGTCACTATTGAGCCCTGCATGATGTGTGCAGGCGCGTTGGTTCATGCAAGGGTTTCGAGTCTCTATTTTGGTGCCAGAGAGCCAAGGGCAGGCTCAGTAGTGTCGACTCACGACCTGCTGCAGAACGAGGCGCTGAATCACCACCTCGAGATTACCGATGGGGTCTGCCAGGAGGCGTGTGCAGAAATGATGACCAGTTTCTTCCGGGAGAAAAGATAGTGGCACAAAAAAATCTGCTGCAGTTGAAGGGCGGTGCTGGACTTTCCGAATTTCGGGTTCGCAAGCTCATGAGTGAACTCGATACGAAAGTACCGGGTCTTGAACTGGTTGCCAGCCGCTACTTTCATTTCGTTGATACTGAAGTAGATCTCAGTGACCGGACACGGTTGGTGCTGAATAAGATTCTTACCTATGGGCCAAAGCCTGAGCAGGCACTGCATGATATGGACGGTGATGCAGGACTGTTCCGGTTGGTGACTCCAAGGCCTGGCACCATATCCCCCTGGAGCTCAAAGGCGACGGATATTGCACACATCTGTGGTCTTGATGAAATCAATAGAATAGAGCGGGGTATCGCATTTCTATTTAGTCACCCGGGTGAGGCATCCCCGGAGATTATTCAGGTGATTGACGAGGCAATTCATGACCGGATGACGGAGACGGTTCTGGGCAGTGCCGATGAGGCGTCGCTTCTGTTCAAGACAGCATCACCGTCGGCGCTGAAAACTGTCCCGGTGCTTGAGGAGGGAGGCGGCGCGATTGCGTGTGCGAACCTTGAGCTGGGAATGGCGCTCGCAGATGATGAAATTGAATACCTTGCCGAGGCATTTGCTGAACTTGGGCGCGACCCAACCGACGTCGAACTGATGATGTTTGCCCAGGCTAATTCTGAACACTGCCGGCACAAGACCTTTGGCGCGACCTGGACCCTCGATGGTGTCGACAAGTCTCATAGTCTGATGGAGATGATTCGAAACACCTATGCGGCAACCAACGGTGAGGGTGTGCTCAGTGCCTATGAAGACAATGCCTCCGTCATCGAGGGAGCAGTGGGGGAAAGGTTCTACCCTGATCCTGAAACCCGCGAGTATGGGTATAGCCAAGAGGCGATACACATACTGATGAAGGTTGAGACCCATAATCATCCAACGGCCATAGCGCCATTTCCTGGTGCAGCCACAGGTTCCGGTGGTGAAATAAGGGATGAGGGCGCCGTTGGCAGAGGCTCAAAACCGAAGGTCGGCCTGACGGGGTACAGCGTATCCAACCTCAATATCCCGGAACTGGATGAGTGCTGGGAGGTTCCCTACGGAAAGCCGGGAAGAATTTCCTCGGCCCTGGAGATCATGATCAAGGCGCCGATAGGTGGTGCGTCGTTTAACAATGAATTTGGCCGGCCCAACATTTGCGGCTACTTCAGAACCTTTGAAGCAGAATTTGACGGACAGGTCCGTGGGTACCACAAGCCCATCATGATAGCCGGTGGCATGGGCAATATCAGGGCTGAACATATAGAACAAAAGAATATTGAGGAGGGCGCCTCACTTATAGTGTTAGGCGGTCCTGCCATGCTGATCGGTTTGGGAGGTGGTGCTGCATCATCAATGGCCGCCGGAGCTAGTGATGCGGACCTCGACTTTGCCAGCGTGCAGCGTGGCAATGCGGAAATCGAACACCGTTGCCAGGAAGTTATTGATCAGTGCTGGCAGCTGGGTTCTGGTAATCCAATTCAGTTTATACATGATGTGGGTGCCGGCGGGCTTTCCAATGCTTTACCTGAGTTGGTTAAGGATGGTGGCGTTGGTGGGGATTTTGAAATACGTAAAGTACCTAATGATGAGCCGGGTATGTCACCGCTCGAGATATGGTGCAATGAGGCCCAGGAGCGGTATGTGCTTGTGGTTGCCGAGAGTCAGCTGCAAAGATTTGCAGCTATTTGTGAGCGAGAAAGATGCCCCTATGCAGTTGTTGGACATGCGGTCGGTGATGATCATTTACGGGTGAGTGACAGCCTGCTCGAGTCAGATCCCATTGACCTGCCCATGTCAGTACTATTTGGCAAGGCGCCACGCATGCACAAGGATGCGGAAACCCTGTGTGCCAGCACGCAACCCTTTAGTACAGGTATTGACCTTGCGGACGCTATCGATCGAGTACTGGGACACCCGGCCGTAGCGAATAAAAACTTTCTGGTCACCATCGGCGACAGGACTGTTGGTGGCCTGGTATCCAGGGATCAGATGATAGGTCCCTGGCAGGTGCCAGTATCGGATGTGGCCGTAACAACCAATAGTTTCAGCAGTAATGCCGGTGAAGCAATGGCCATGGGTGAGCGCACCCCGGCGGCACTACTTAGCGGGCCTGCAGCGGGGAGAATGGCTGTAGCTGAAGCCGTGACCAATATTGCGGCAGCAAGAATCGACAGGATTCAGGACATTAAGCTGTCTGCCAACTGGATGTCTGCGGTTGATCACCCCGGTGAACAGGCCAATCTCTTTGAGACAGTCGCAGCCCTGGGGCTGGACCTTTGTCCCGAGTTGGGAATCTGCATTCCCGTGGGCAAGGACTCCATGTCAATGCAGACGAGGTGGCAGGAATCAGATCAGGAGAAATGTGTCACATCACCCTTGTCTCTCATCATCTCAGCTTTTGCGCCGGCGCTGGATGTTCGCCAGACACTGACACCACAGTTGGCAGAAGAGGATTCAACCTTGTTGCTGATTGATCTGGCGCGGGGGAAGCAACGCCTTGGTGGTTCAATTCTCACCCAGTGTTTTGGGGAACTGGGGGAAGAGACTCCGGATGTTGAAGACGCAACCCTCCTGAGCAGTTTCTTTGCATTGATGCAGCGAGATGAATTTCGCGCCAGAATTCTGGCCTACCATGACCGTTCCGATGGAGGCTTGATTTCCAGCCTTGTGGAAATGTCATTTACCGCCAGGGTGGGCATCGATATCAAGGTCCCGGACCGGGAAGACCCTGTCGCGTTCCTGTTCAACGAAGAGTGTGGTGCCATCATCCAGGTTGCACATTCAGAGCTTGATGACGTGACCAGTGAGATTCTTGCTGCGGGGCTGCATTGCCACAAGGTAGCCACACCGACGAAGAGGCAGTCGATCCATATCAGTCAAGGGAACTCCCAGCTGTTCAAGAGTAGCAGGAGCAGTCTGCAGGAACGCTGGTCTGAGGTCAGCTATCATATACAAAAACTCCGCGATAACCCTACCTGTGCAAACGAGGAGTATGCGCTTCTAGCCGATGATGATGACCCGGGGATGTCCGTAAAACTGACTTTTGACCTGGATGAGGATATAGCTGCACCGATGATAGCAACCGGCGTCAGGCCGAGGGTCGCGATTTTGCGTGAGCAGGGCGTCAATGGGCAGATGGAAATGGCCGCAGCGTTTACGCGTGGGGGATTCTCCGCGGTAGACCTGCATATGAGCGAAATATTATCAGGTGAAGCTGACCTGGCTGGTTTCAAGGGTCTGGCAGCATGCGGAGGATTTTCCTTCGGCGATGTCCTGGGTGCAGGTGAAGGCTGGGCCAAGTCCATCCTGTTCCATGAGCAGGCACGGCAGATATTTACTGACTTTTTTGCACGCCAGGACACCTTCGGCCTTGGCATATGTAATGGTTGCCAGATGTTTTCAGCCTTGAAGGAGATTATCCCGGGTGCCCATAAGTGGCCGCGCTTTGTTACCAATCGATCAGAACAGTTCGAAGCGCGTCAGGTACTTGTACAGGTTCAGGAATCCAGCTCCTTGTTTTTCTCGGACATGGCTGGCTCCCACATGCCAATTGTCGTCTCTCATGGTGAAGGGAGGGCAGAAATCGATGAGGCAGGTGCGGATTCTCTGCTTCAAGCTGGTCTGGTCTCCATGCGATTTGTCGACAACTACCTCAATGACACGAATTCCTTCCCCATGAATCCGAATGGTTCCCCCGCGGGAATAACCGCAGTGACCAGCGTTGATGGCCGCTTTACTGCCATGATGCCCCATCCGGAGAGAGTGTACCGGACGGTTCAAAATTCATGGCACCCGGATGGCTGGAATGAAGACAGTCCCTGGATGCGAATGTTCCGGAATGCCCGCGTCTGGGTTGGCTGATGACACGCTGATATGCGATAGAAATCGCTTGCAAGTTTAGCGTGCGTTTATTCATGGTCGAATGGTGGTATATTCCTGCGGTTCCCTGGACAACTATCAAGACTTTCTGAAACCTATTTACAAGGAGTAAACAGATGCTAAAAACTCGCTTCACTGAAGAATTCGGTTTTAAACAACCCGTTGTCTGTGGGGGTATGATGGGTATCGGCATAGCAGAACTCATTGCACCCTGTGCGGAGGCGGGTGCGCTGGCTTTCCTCACCGCCCTGACACAAAACACGCCGGAAGGTCTGGTCAAGGAGGTTGAACGTACAAGAGGAATGACGGATCAGCCCTTTGGCGTCAACCTGACGATCTTACCCACGATCAACCCGGTACCCTATGATGAATACGCCGAGGCGATAGTCGGTAGCGGCATAAAAGTAGTTGAAACCGCAGGGCGAAGCCCGGAACCCTACATGGAAACCTTTAAGGCAGGTGGTGTAAAGGTTATTCACAAATGTACATCCGTACGCCATGCCCTCAAGGCTGAAAAGGTTGGCGTGGATGCCATCAGTATTGATGGCTTCGAATGTGCAGGACATCCTGGTGAAGATGATATTCCCGGGCTGATACTGATCCCGGCAGCTGCCAACATGGTGAAAATCCCGATGATTGCCTCGGGTGGTTTTGGTGATGGTCGCGGTCTGGCGGCAGCGCTCATGCTGGGTGCAGAAGGCATCAACATGGGGACACGCTTCATGGCTACCAAGGAGGCACCACTGCACCAGAATATCAAGGATAAACTGGTCTCATCTTCTGAGCTGGATACCACCTTGATTAATCGGACTTTCCGCAATACGTCCCGTGTGTTCAAGAATTCGATTGCTGAGCAGGTGGCTGCGAAAGAGGCAGAGGGTGCCGAATTTGCTGATATTCAGGAACTGGTAGCCGGCGTCCGTGGCCGTGATGCGATGAGCAAAGGCGATCTTGAGGGCGGTATCTGGACCGCCGGAATGATAACCGGGCTGATCAACGATATTCCGAGTGTTGCAGAATTAATCACTCGAATTACAGCGGATGCTGAAGAGATCATGCGCGCCAAGATGGAAATGATCGCTTAAGTCAGTTCTGGAGCTCAGGGCCAGCCTGTTCCTTTTCCAGGAATAGGCTGCTCATCCTTTCCGTGTAATTTGTGTAGGTCGGCGTGTTTACTCATTGTCCTTGACTCTGGTGAGCATAATGGATACTCTATTCAAACGATCGTTTGAATGAAAGTTAATGAGTACCCCGGCAATATCCAAAACTGGCACCGCTGATACCCGTGAGAAAATCCTGGATGCAGCAGAACTATTGCTCATTGAGCATGGATTTGCGGCCACATCCCTACGCGCCATTGCGGCTAAAGCGGAAGTAAACCTGGCTGCGACGCACTATCATTTTGGCTCCAAGAACGGGCTGCTGGCCGCTGTTTTCCACCGCCGAATACAGCCCTTAAACGAACTTCGCCTTGAGGCACTCGAGAAACTAGAAAAGAGCGGGTCTCCACTGACAGTAAGGTCCATTCTTGAATCCTTCTTCCTGCCATTTCAGAACCCTGATGTTATTAGCACCATACCGGCTCTTGTGGGGCGCCTGCACGGTGAACCCGAGTCAATTTCAAAACCAATACTTGAAGAGGAGTTCCTGGAAGTAGCAGGAAGATTCCAGGAAGCGCTGATGAAGGTCTTGCCACATGTGGACAGGACGGACTTACACTGGCGCTTTCACTTCATGATCGGGTCAATGATCCAGATTCTTCGAATTCAATCTCCAATGGGAATTGATTCAACACCAGAATCCTTCTCCAGGGGGATAGAACGTCTTGTGGACTTTTGTATTGCAGGACTTGAACAGGCAGATTTAGGGAAGCAACATGATTAAACGGTTTTTATTGCCTATCGTTATCGTAATAGCTGGGTTTGGCCTTGCGGCTGTCATTGTTTCAACCGGTCCAAAGATGGAGCCACAGGCAGCCCCCTCGTCCGTACCCCTTGTCAGAACCTGGGAGGCTTCGGCAAGGGCAGTGCAGATGACGACCATCACGCATGGAACGGTTCTTCCCCGGACTGAGAGTGACCTCATCCCGGAAGTGTCCGGCCGCGTGACTGGCATATCACCGGCAATGGTTTCAGGCGGTTTTTTCAGCAAAGGCGACATGCTGCTGGAAATTGATCCCTTAGATTACGAGGTAGCCCTGGAGCAGGCGAGGGCGGCCCTGGCTTCTGCTCAGAGCGAGTTTACCAATGCAAAAAGGGCATATGAGCGCCAGCAGAATCTTGCCAGGAAGCAGTCAACCAGTGAATCCCTGCGCGATGATGCCCTCAATCGTTTTTATTTTGCCCAGGCTTCTATTCGTGAAGCTAAAGCCAGACTGTCACGTGCGCGCAGAGATCTGGTGCGGACAAAGGTGAAGGCACCTTATGATGGGCGAGTGCGCTCAGAGAGGGTTGATGTCGGTCAGTTTGTTAATCGCGGTGCCTCAATAGCCAGTCTGTATTCTACCGACTTTGCTGAGGTGCGTCTGCCAGTTCATGATGAAGAGCTGGCCTATCTGAAACTTCCACTTGCCGGGGTCGCCGACGACAATGCATTGAAGCCTAAAGTAACCCTGCGGGCGAAATTCGCGGGGAAAGAACATGTCTGGGAAGGCATCATTGTCAGGACCGAGGGTGAACTCGATCCACAAACACGAATGATCAATGTCATCGCACAGGTTGAAGCACCCTATGAACAGAAGGATGACCGTCCACCGCTTGCCGTGGGATTGTTTGTTGAGGCGGAGATTCTTGGTAACCAGGTCGATAGTGTCTATATCGTGCCGCGTTCGGCATTACAGGCAAACAACCAGGTTTATATCATTGATGGCGAGAACAGGCTCGTCTTCCGGGAAGTCGACATACTGCGCATCATAGATGAAAAAGTGTATATCCGAGGTGGTTTTGCCAGCGGTGAGACCGTTTGTCTGTCGACGCTGAATAATGCCGTCCAGGGTATGGTTGTACAACCTGTCAGCCAGCCGGGGGTTGCCGCTTCATGAAACCGATAATAGCCTGGTTCGCCGAAAATCATGTAGCGGCGAATCTGCTGATGGGTGTCATTGTGCTTGGTGGGCTTGTTTCCGTACCGCAGATACCCATGAAGGCATTTCCCGATATTGAGATACCGGCAATCACCATTGCGGTACCCTACCTTGGGGCTGCACCGGAAGAAGTCGAAGAGGGCGTCTGTGTCCGTATTGAGGAGGAATTGGAAGGGACTGAAGGCGTTAAGCACATCACCTCCAATGCCAATGAAGGTCTATGTAGCGTAGTCGTAGAGCTGTTCGAGGATGCGGATGAAATGAAAGCCCTGGATGAGGTTAAGAATCGTGTTGATTCGATTGATACCTTCCCGGAAGAAACTGAGAAGCCCATCACCAACTTGATAACCCCTGTCTATAATGTTCTTGATCTCGCCATCACGGGGCCCGAAGACGAACGGACCCTAAAAGAGATCGCGTTTCAGGTACGGGACGACATTACGCAGTTACCAGGGGTTACACAATCTTCGGTCGCTAATACACGGCCCTATGAAATCTCCATTGAAGTATCTGAAATTTCATTGCGCCGAAATGGGCTCACCTTTGATCAGGTGGCCCGGGCAGTCAGAAGCGGCAGCCTGGACCTGCCCGGCGGCTCAATAAAAACTGGTGCTGGGGAAATACTGCTACGGACCATTGGCCAGGCCTACTGGGGACATGAATTTGAAGATCTGGTAGTCATGACCAGGCCAGATGGTACGAGGCTCTACCTAAAAGATGTCGCAACGGTTGTCGATGGCTTTGCGGAAACTGATCAGGTTCTAAGGTTTAACGGTAAGAAGGCTGCGCTCATCAGAGTTGCCCGGATGGGTGAGCAGGATTTGCAGCACATCAGTGGAACCGTAAAGCAATACATCAAGGACGTTGGACCAAGGCTGCCGGAAGGTGTTGAGCTTACTATCTGGAACGATGGTTCGACCATGTTGAGGGATCGGCTGGATACGCTGATGAACAGCGGAAGACAGGGCTTCCTGATGGTGCTGATTTTGCTGGCCCTGTTCCTGCGTCCGCGGATTGCCTTCTGGGTAAGCGTAGGTGTGCCGGTGGCTTTCATGGGAGCGCTTTTATTGACCAAGGTGATTGGCAATTCCATAGACGCGATTTCCCTTTTTGGATTTATTCTGGTCCTGGGTATCTTGGTGGATGATGCCATTGTCGTTGGTGAGAGTGTGCATGCGCGGCATCAGGAAGGTATCAGCCAACTGGCTGGGGCGATTGAAGGGACCCAGCGGGTTACTATCCCTGTTACCTTTGGTGTACTGACCACAGTTGCAGCCTTTATGCCTCTGCTATTTGGTGTAGGTTTTATGGGCCAGGTCCAGGCAGTCATTGCTACTACCGTCATGTGTTGTCTTGCTTTCTCGTTGATTGAATCACAAATGGTGTTGCCAGCTCATCTCGGTCACAGTCGAGCGAAAAGCCCATCCGGTGAGGTCGGCCTGATGCTGGTGCCCATCGTTGTAATTCTGATGTTTGGATTTGCCTGGGATGCCCGCTCCTATATTGCTCTGGCCATAGGCGTTACTTCGTTCTTGTTTGCCGCCCATTTCGCAGGGTTTTTTGCTCCGGTTGCGGAGCGAATACTCAGGTTTCAGGGCGGGTTTGCTAGTGGACTTGAGCACTTGATTAATGTTCCCTTTCGCAGGGCGGCAATTGCCTGCCTGCAGGCAAGATATGTGACTCTGGCCTGCGCCTTCGTGGCGCTGTTGTCAGCTATTGGCATAGTAGCCAGCGGGCGTCTGCCATTCTCATTTTTTCCACCCCTTGCATCGGATCAGGTTGTTGCCAAACTCACTATGCCTCTTGGCACCAGTGCTGTTGTTACTAACAAGGCAGTCAAGGCGCTTGAAGACTCCGCTAGCAGGGTGAAAGTGCAGCTGAATGCTGAGTACGCTGATGCTCCACCGGCGACCCACATTATGGCGGCTATGGGTGATCAGCCCAGTGGTGGTGTTGGTCCACCTGGAGTCCCAGGTGGCTCAGGTGGCATTACCGGCAACGGTCATCTTGGGGAAGTCACACTGCAGCTAACACCCAGCCAAACGAGAGACCTGAGAACCCAGGAGGTTGCTGATATTTGGCGGGAGATGCATGGCCCTATCACCGATGCCGTTGAGCTGAAATTTGCTACATCACTGTTCTCTTCTGGAAACGACATCGATATTCAACTTGAGGGAGACAATGTTGATGAACTGCGAATCGTCGCGGAAAAACTCCGATTCAAGCTGGCTGAATACCCGGGAGTCGTTGATATAACAGACTCCTTCAGATCAGGTAAACAGGAATTGAAATTGTCCATCCTTCCGTCTGGTGAATCCCTTGGCCTCACGCTTGCCGGCCTTGGACGGCAGGTCAGACAAGCCTTTTATGGTGAAGAGGCACAACGTATTCAACGGGGACGGGACGATGTTCGCGTCATGGTTCGCTACACCGAAGAAGAACGCAAAACCCTCGGCTCACTGGATACCATGCGCATACGCACACCAAGTGGCTCTGAAGTACCCTTCGCGACTGTCGCCAACGCTGAGCTGGGTCGAGGATTCTCATCGATTCGCCGTGTGGACCGAAGACGAGTCGTTAACGTTGTAGCAGATGTTGACCGAACCCAGATTACAGCCAATGCAGTGATAGCGGATTTAAGCAGGGGTGCTATCCAGGAACTGATGCTTCCTTTCCCCCGCGTAACCTATCGTCTTGAAGGCCAGCAGGCCGATCAGGCGGAAGCTGTCGCAAGCCTTGTACCTCTATTTGCAATGGCGCTCTTTATCATCTTTGCATTATTGGCCGTTCCCCTCAGGTCCTATTTTCAACCTCTCATTATTATGAGCGTGATTCCCTTTGCCTTCGTCGGTGCTATCTGGGGGCATCTCATCATGAAGAACCTGGGATTTGTAACGGGACTCGCGATGATGTCTGTGTTGGGTTTTATCGCTGCCTCCGGTGTGGTTGTGAACTCCAGCCTGGTACTGGTGCATAGTATTAACTTCAGACGTTCAGTTGGTGATTCCATCAATGAAGCAGTAATCCATGCTGCGGTATCCCGATGCCGGCCAATACTGCTGACATCCATGACCACCTTTGTGGGTTTATCACCTTTGATGTTAAACAAGAGTGTACAGGCGCAATTCCTGGTACCTATGGCAGTTTCGCTGGCATTTGGTGTGCTGTTCGCCACTCTTGTTACTTTGCTGGTAGTTCCATCTGCCTACCTCGTGCTTCACGACCTGGCGAACCTTATCAGACGTACGGGTGAACAGGTTCTGGTAGAGGATAAAACGGCCGGCTCTGCTTCAGGGTTGCAGTAGTGCGGTGCTATTAGTCAGGGCTGGCGGCTTTCATAAATGATATCCAGCGTTCTGACCGGGAAGGAATCGGTCTTCCTGTCTTTAAAGTAGTATTCCAGGGTTTGGGTGATAACAGGAAAGGCGAGTTCATTCCAAGGAATTTCTGCTTCATCAAATAGCCGAGTTTCTACTGTTTCGTCGCCAGCGCTGAAGTTCAGGTCGGTCAGTCGGGCGCGAAAAAACATATATACCTGGGAGATATGGGGCAGGCTGAATACTGTGTAGAGGTCAATGATTTCAGCATTGGCGTTGGCTTCTTCAGAAGTTTCTCTCAAAGCCCCCTGCGAAATAGATTCATTGTTTTCCATGAATCCGGCAGGGATTGTCCACATGCCGGACCTTGGATTAATTGCGCGCTTGCAAAGAAGCACCTTGTCTTCATGAATGGGCAGACATCCAGCAATAATTCGAGGGTTCTGGTAGTGAATACGTTCACATACATCACACACATATCTGGGCTTGGTGTCACCCTCAGGTATACGCTGGCTAACAGGCTCGCCACAACGGCTGCAAAATTTCATATTGTTGAGTATAAACGTTAAGCTCTGACTTAATCACCCACTATCAACTTGCAGCACCGGCATGATCGAAGATTTGAAGAAAAGGTTGATGGCCCCCGTCGAGGATGTGTTTGTTGATGGTCAGCACAAGCGGGAGAAAGCAGCTGTCTTGCTAGCGATACAGCGGCAACCGGAACCTACTCTCATATTGACACAACGCTCTTCGAACCTGGGTAGCCATGGCGGCGAAGTTGCATGGCCTGGGGGCAAGCATGATGCTATTGATGGTTGCCTGGAAACGACTTTACTGAGAGAAACGTGGGAAGAAATCGGGCTGCCACCGGAAAAGTTAACATTGTCACTGATCTCCGTCCCTTCATTTCCAAGTTTGGTCTGGTGGTGACTCCTTACGTCGGGTTTGTCGATGAACCTGTGAATCTGAAAGTAAATCCTGAGGAGCTTGAATCCATATTCATGGTGCCCCTGGCCTGGCTCAAAACTGATCCAAGATCACAGACTGATGTCATCACACGTTATGGAGAGACACATCACATTCCGGTTTACCATTATGGCGAGTACAAAATATGGGGTTTGACAGCCATGATTTTGTGGGAGTTCATGGTCAGGGGTATGGCGGTAGATTCGAGCTAGGGTGTCTATGGTAAGCTTTAAGGCACGTTATTTAAAAACACTTTACTTAGAAAAACGTCCATAGCAGTTGGGAGAAGGAATGATTTATCGTCTCGGAGAGCGGGTACCGGAATTTCGTGGAGAAGATTATTGGGTTGCTGACAATGCAACGATTATTGGGTCAGTGATTCTCGAGAATAATGTTGGCATCTGGTTCAACGCTGTTCTTCGAGGTGACAATGAAATGATACGGGTTGGTGATAATTCTAATGTCCAGGATGGCGTTGTTATCCACACAGACGTAAATGGCCTGGATGTCAATATCGGTAAGGGTGTCACGATTGGTCATCAGGCCATGCTGCATGGGTGTGATATTGGCGACAATTCCCTCGTTGGTATCAATGCCGTGATTCTGGATGGTGTGAAGGTTGGCAGGAACTGTCTCATTGGTGCCAATTCACTGATTACAGCGGGTAAGGAAATTCCTGACGGATCAATGGTGATGGGTTCTCCGGGGAAAGTAGTGAGGCAGCTAAGCGCGGAAGAGATCACTGGACTGGAATCCAGTGCATCAGTTTATGTGGAAAACTTCAAACGTTACAGGGCAGGCCTGAGTCTTTCGTCCTGATAAGCGAACAAGCACAAATCTCTTGGTTGGGGATATAGTCGCCAGTTTCCTGCGCTCTAACAGCAGAGCTACGTCCTTTAGTCAGATAGATCAATGTTGATTAGCGTTCACAAACTTGGAATCTGCGGTGGAGCGCGCTATAGTTCTCTATTCTCAGTAACCATATTCGATTACACAGGCATGAAATTTTCGACATCCGATAATTCTACAAACAGCGACGTCAGGTTGCTGTTGCCTGCTATTGCCCTCACTGATCTAGACCTACGACTGCCGTTGTAGGCGGCCTGTCCAAATTCCTGCACCGTTCGCTCTAGTCAGAAATCAATCCCGCGTAATTTGTGGGAGCCGTCCCATTAACCTCAAGTGGCAACAAAATGAAGGCAGAAGATCAGTCGATAAATAGGGAAAACGCATCTCCCAGGAAGATGCCGTTTCACAAG
>PVBE010420631.1_pt1 | contig 16173 bp, 10 predicted proteins | sample 1631181 | NCBI WGS metagenome assembly PVBE01 (sample SAMN08397723, study PRJNA350692) | Marine metagenome, whole genome shotgun sequencing project. | isolation source: water | place: Pacific Ocean | collected 2012-04
AACTCGAACTCGGTGGGGGAACCAGTCAGCCCCAAGCCCACCCAGGGCTCGACGTATTCTGCAATATCCGCTATGGTTAGTAGGCCTACGTTGTAGGTGGTCATAGCGCCGAAGTAGTCTGCACTCTGCAGAGGCAGTAGTAGCCCAACCACCATTCCGGGAAGGGGTATTCCGCTTATCTCGAAGGAGGTGAGCAATCCAACACTTTCGTTGAATAGTAGGTTTTCAAGAGTAGCAGGGTCATTGATGGTCACTCCGCTGACCTCCGCGAACCTCTCCTTCAACTGCGTGGTCTGGTTGTTTACTTCCGCCCCTCCGCCATGCTCGACGAACTTGGATGCAGCCAAAGAGAAGACAGCCCAATCCAATGCCGCTGTATCCTAGTAGAGCAGCCCTAGCAGCTGTGACCGTTTCACTTGGGGCTCCCATTCCTGCAATCAGAACCGGCCCTATGTCGCAAGTCAGAGCAATACAGTTTCCATTACCGTCATTGGCATTGTAGAATGCATTTTTTATTGGGGTTAGATCATGATCCTCAGCAACTGTCCACATGCTAGTCTGTCCCGTTGGGTCAGAATATGCAGCAGCAGCAACCCCCAGCTCCGCACTCATATTGCCGAACCTGCCTCCTCCAGACGCGGCGGCCATTTCTTCTATGTCCTCAGATGCCCAAATGCTCGGAGCCCTGTTAGAGAGGTCGAAATCGATCATCTGAGCAGCGAACATGGCCTTAGCGAAGATCTCCCCATACTCGATCCCACTCCCCATTCCCGCTATCCTTTGGGTGTTCCAGAGGATGTTTATCTGGTTGACCACAGTATCTCCAGAAACCGAGGCGTGCTCCACTCCATCGTCATCCTTCCAAGTGCAATCCTCACACCACTCGAATGTCTCGTATCCCGAGTATGTGATCGAGCCCTCTTCGTAGTCGAATTCGATAATCTCTCTAGTCGTGTTCTCGTAGTAGATGAATGGTCCGACCATTTCGTAGGTCGGCTCAACCGTTGCGTCTGCCAGTATTGCCTCCAGATTGGTGATTGAGTTGGCAAAATATGCCTTTTCTCCTGAAACATTTAGCCAGTCATCACCGTAATCAGTCGTATAATCCTGGTTTCCATCCTCGTCCAATCCATCGAAACCCTCCTCTACCATTCCTGCGACCCCATCTTCAATCAGGCCGTCCACGGTTCCAGTAACCGCAATCAAGACGTTAACCAATAGAAGCAGTGCTCCGATAATTATTGCAATAGTTCCCTTGTTCTCCATAGTTTCACTCAGACTTCCGAAAAGGGGACTAGGCATAAACCATTACACTAGGTTTAGTCATGGATACCTGATGCCCATGGACAACCCTTCGTAAGATAAGGTTCATTTCGATACTCATCGGCGATGGCTACGGGGACCCGTAGCTCAGTTGGTTAGAGCGCTCGGCTCATAACCGAGTGGTCATCGGTTCAAATCCGGTCGGGTCCACCATAATTGCAACCTGTAATATTGACACATTTGGGGTCCGACTTGGGCGAAGCCTCAAATATGGTTCAATCAGAGGATTTTCTGATGAGTGCATCGTTTAGAGTACCCTTGATGATACTGGTCGTCTATTTCATGAGCCTCTGCTCGGGAGTGGCCGCAGTCCAAGCACAGACATCCCCTGACGTTTCGCTTACTTGTGATCAACCGGCACCAATCGAGGTTTACCCCGGTGCACTGAGGTCTACAATCATCTACTGCACCCTGACAAACCCCACTACCTTCTCAGAGAAGGTTGACCTGACATATCAACAGGGGATTATTTCGGTGGCCGGACCAGGTTCAGCCACCGTCCCCCCGGGTGACACTTCATTCCAGGTTGCTGCTAGGGCTGATCTGAGGCAGCCAGAAGGGCAACAGGTAGTCACAATCACAGCAGTCGTGACCCAATGGAACGGAGCACCTGTGAGTTCAGCAACTTCTCCAACGGAGGCGAAGGTGATGACCGTCTTCAAGCAGTTTAGCAGACTCAGGGTCGGTGCGGAGCTAGCCTTCATACAACTCAGGCCGAAAGTCGACTATACCCTCGTGTTCGATGTGTACAACGATGGAAACGCTAGGGACAAGTTCAACGTGGAGATCCAGAATTACGATGAGCTGAACGATGAAGGATTCCAACTGAGCCTCCCTCTGATATCCCAGGAGATAGACTCACTTGCTCCCCCGGAGAAATTCAGGGTCCAGATGCGAACCCCGAAGAACCAAGGATGGACTGACAAGTACTTCAATCTGCAATTCAAGGCCACCTCCGAGTACTCTGTTAGGTCAGAGGGAGTTCCGAATTACCAGATACAAGTCATGACCATTTACATCAGAGGGGTCTACCTGCCCGGATTCGAGTTAGTCGGAACGACGATGATGGCTGCTCTTGCCGGCGCTGCGATCGGGAGGAACCAAACCACCGATGAACGCCTATTTGATGAAGATGGAAACGTCACTCCCCTAGATAGCAGGATATTCTAGAAGGCACCTTCCAAGAGCCACAAGGCAACGGATTGATAACCACTAGTCTAACGTAGAAAGTCGAGGGGTGTACTTTTTTGAGCGAAGGAGGACTACTTGAGAAGGCCACTGGGCAGAATCCAAGCCCAAACCCAGCCGCCATAGTTTCGAACGAGGAGGCTACCCAAAAAGCAGCAGGACCAGTTGAAGCAGTAAAGTCAGTGGCCCTGCTCGGAATATTGCCCATCATTATCTTCCGAGCCATACTAGTTTACTTGCCAATGGATGAGCTGACGGTACCCTTCACATCTATTTCTCTGGTTATGGCAATAGTCTTCCTCGCTTCCTTCGTTTTGGTCATGTGGAGGCTTGGTTTGGTGACAACTACGGGGCTCGCGGTTTCTGGGTCAAATGCTCTGACTGCATCCATAGTGGCGGTTTCATACCTATTGATGCTGCTTTTGCCCATGGTTCTAGGGGTTTTCTTAGAGGGTGAGCTTTCCGTTGGCCAGATCGAATACAGTGACGATGGCGAGACGATAACAGTCAACATTCTTCAGACTACCATGTCAGACAGGGAACTAGAGGCAGAACTAGTTGTTTTGCAGTCAGGGTCACAAGTCTGGAGCTCCACTGCGAATGTGACCATCGACAGCAGCGATGGCGAGGGGGAGATCACCATCCAAGTAAGTGATTTCTACTCTTCAAACGCCCTTCCAAACTCTCCTTACACCCTCAAGGTGACAGTCGATGGAAAGGACCACACCAGAGATCTGACTTACAGCACGATACAGTGGGACTCCTCCCAATGGACGGGGGCAGACGCCCTCACTCGCGACATCACCGGCGTTGATGGAATCGCTCGAGGTGTTGTGAAGGAGGACCCAGACAGATGCAGCGGAGATGCCCAGAACTGCCTAGTTGGAGTAGTTATGTCAGGTTGGGCGGGACTCGATACGGGGGCGGAATATCCAGCTAGGATGCCATTCGCCGATTTCACAGTTGAAGCGGTGCTAATGGAAGGGAACGACGTAGCAATTGACTATCCCACGATCACGGTTGCGAACACCGTTGCCACTTGGGACTCCAACGGCGGATCATTTGGCTCCGGATCCGGATTCTGGGGCGACTACGGGTCTGAGTTCGCCATGGGCGGCTCAGTGTTTGATGCGAACTTTGGGAAGTTCGTGCCCAAGGACGAGTTTGACTCAGCAGGTGACTATGGGTGCTATTCGTTCATTATCACAGTTAGTCAGGACGGCGGTTCAAACTCCCTCTCCGATACCTCCTACTACGAGTACAGCACGAGTAATTCAAACGATATATGGGAATCAGTATCGAGCTGTTAGTCAGTCATTGATGCTCGAGAGGAACTCCCTCATCCTTTCCGTCTTCGGTTCGTCAATTATCGAAGAGGGCCCCTCCTCGGCAACAAGACCCTGATCCATGTATATCACTCGATCAGCAACGTCCCTGGCAAAGCTGATCTCGTGAGTTACTACAACCATCGTCATTCCTTCTTCTGCCAGACCTTGTATCGTCTCCAGAACAGAACCAATTAGTTCGGGGTCGAGAGCACTGGTGGGCTCGTCGAAAAGCATAACCTCCGGCTTCATTGCAAGTGCTCTGGCAATAGCGACCCTCTGCTTCTGACCTCCTGAGAGGTTACCGGGGTATGCATCGACTCTGTCTAGCATATCTACTCTCTCTAGCACCTTTCGAGCCTCCGATCGAGCCTCATCCTTCCCCATCCCCCTTACGTGGATCAACCCTAAGGAGACGTTGTCAATGACCCTCAAGTGGGAGAATAACTCGAATGACTGAAAGACCATGCCAATTCTAGAACGAACCTCGTTTATGTCGGCTGCCGGTGTGTTGATCTTCTCTCCCTTTAGCCTCACGACTCCCTTGGTTGGCTCGATCAGACGGTTGATGCATCTAAGAACAGTGGACTTGCCACTGCCAGAGGAGCCAATTATGGCTAGAGAGTCACCCTCCCTAACCTCGAACGAGACCCCTCTGACTGCATGGACCCCTCCCACGTATGTCTTTTCCATGTCTTCGACACTGAGGATTATGTCCGACACTCAAGCACCTCCTGAGATCCCTAGTCCAGGTATTCTGGTCCTCTCTTCGAGATACCTGAGGAATAGTGCCAGAGTCCACGTAATAAGGAAGTAGGAAATCAGAACCATGCCCCAAGTCCAGAAAACCTGGAAGGTGGTCGCCACTATCAGCTTGCCTTGTCTCGTTATCTCTGCATAACCGATAATCATTGCCAAGGAAGAGTTCAGGACTAGGTTGACCATCTCGTTGCCCAATGGTGGGATGCAGATCCTGACTGCCTGAGGCATTACCACTAGTCTCATTGATTGCATGTAGTTCAAGTCAATGCTCCTTCCAGCTTCCATCTGGCCTGATGGAATTGCAGCGATTGCTCCCCTGATTGTTTCGCATTGGTAGGCACCTGAGTTCAAGCCGAGTGCGAAAATCGCGCTAATGTAAGCCCTGTCCTCCAGGATTCCTCCAATAGGCCTGCCATAGGCTAGAGACTCCGGATTGGTCTCGTAAACAACGAAGATATCAGTGATGAAGTTCGAGTTATCCTCCAGATAACCGAAGTCGAAAAGCATCAGTCCGGGGTCTTGCAATCTCCTACCAAGCTCAAATCCAAAGTGAATGAACATGAATTGGACAAGAAGCGGGGTGTTCCTGAAAATATCCGTATAAACTGTAGCGATTGTGTTCAACGGCCTAATCCCCCAGGGATTAAGAGAAATATTGGTCCGACCAAACTCTAACTCCCTAATTGAGAAGTCACCATTGCAGGATAGGAAGATAGATCCCAGTACTGCCATTCCTATTCCGAAGAGGATCCAGAACATTGCACCAGGGGCCCCTATCGGAGAGTAGATGTGCTCCCATCCGTCCAGATTCAGTGCACTGATGTCATCTAGATTAAGGAAAATTCGATGTATCCCGAAAGCAAGCAACGCCAGACCTATCGCCCGAATGGCGATGACGTTCAGAGGCTCACTAGCTGCGATATGCAGAGATCGCTCTTTGCAGTGACCCATTATTCCGTTCAGAGGGTTTTCCAGGTTCCTGTCCTTCGCTAAACCTGACGCTTTAACCGCTGAGACAGGAATCTGGACCATTGCCCAAATTGGAGTCACAACAAACATGACAATAATCTGGAATCGATTGGTCTGTGCCACATTCTTCAGAGTGGTTGGTGATGTCTTAAGCATCGAGAGGATAATTCCCAGAGAGAAACCCATTAGGATCCCGAAGACTACAATCTTCGCAGTCGCTACTAGGCCATCCATCAGGCGCTCCTTAGAATAATCAACGAATTGGCCGAAGTCGTTGAAGTCAATTACTTCGAAACCGACGAACTCCTCAGATCCAGCATTCTCCGTCCTCAGTATCGAACCACCCTCGCCTATAGCAACCCCTCTGAAACCGTCTTGCATTGCGAATCCGTTGAAGGACGTCTCATTTGAGACGGGAATCATCTGCTGTGAGACTATATTTCCCCCATCTAGACTAATTGCCAGATATCCATCCGGTCCAGAGAGCATGAACTTGAATTGCCCCAAGACTTCCATTTTCGAGACACTGAAGTCCAATGACGAACCTCCACTTTCGAACTCATCCCCTCCTCCAGGGGGGTACTCTCTTTCGATATCCACTATACTCCAGACAAGTCCCACTGGGACATTACCTTCTTTCGATGACTTCAGGATGTGGCCGTCTTTGGAGATAGCGTAGGCCCTTATCGTACTGTAATACTCTACATCCACTATTTCAGTAGAAGAAACCTCGCTAGGGGCATCTCTGTAATTCCAGGCCTCTCCACCGTCAGTAGTTGCTAGGATTGTTCCATTTTCTCCAGAAATTAACCCATTATGGGAATCCAAGAAAGAAACGCTACTCAAGACGGCACTGGGATCGCTCCATCTGCCATCCCAATCAGTACTCCCGCCGTCATTAACAACACACGTCCAAATACTGGTTCCTGATATTACAACAAAACTATTGTTCCCGGTTAGAGAAATATCTGTCACATCTCCATTGAATATCTCAGGCCGACTGATATCCATCCAAACTCCATCTTTCATCAATAGGACAGTGCCATCATTTCCTGCTACTGCTATTGAACCAAAGTTCGAATCTGACGAAGTTAGATCTTGATTTACCAAGATGCCCGATTCTGACCAGGTCACACCTCCGTCAATGCTGCTGATCATCACTCCATCAGTTCCGAAAGCCCAGAACTCGCCTTCATGGAACTCCGCGGTTAGAAGATCTGACTCAGTCCCGCTATCCACCACCTCCCAACCACTCCTGACTTCTTGGGCGGAGGACCCTCCGACTGAGACAAATAGGGCGATAATCGCGAATACAGCAATCAACTCGACACGCCTCGACCCTCTCAGAACGGGCTGGGTGTGAGATTGCGATGCCATGTTTCCCCTTCACTCGTTAAGCCTTGAGGATTTAGTCTAGACGTCTATTCTTCCGATTTCAATCTCAGGAATCCAGTGGGCAATATTGATGGAGGCACTCTCCCCGATACTGGATATGGGAGAATTGTTGTACAGTGGAAAGGTGAAGCAGGTATGGAGTACAGATGATCCGGATATCATTGAATTTAGGTACACCAATCAGATTTCAGTCTTCGATCAAGTCATTCCGAGCCTAATACCACGGAAGGGAGAGTCACTAAACAGGGCCTCTTGCCACTGGTTCGATTTGGTAGAGGAAGAAGGAATATGCAAGACTCATGTTATCGAGATGAATGCTCCCGACAGAGTCCTCGCACGGCGTTTTGACGTAATCAGGGAACCTGGCGCCATTCCCAAGGATGCTGAGAACTTCTTCGTTCCCTTGGAGGTCATCTGCAGGCACTACTTAGCAGGAACCGCTTGGAGGAGATACCAGAGGGGTGAGGTAAAACCAGAGGATCTTGGATTTGATCAGGGCGCGACTCTCCAAGAGGGTGCAAGGCTTCCAGAGCCATTCCTGGAAGTATCCACGAAATTCGAGAAGTTCGATAGAAACTTGGATAGGGAGGAGGCATTGGAGATTTCAAACCTCGACCCAGAGGAATTGGATGCTATTCTCGAGATTGTACTTGATGTAGACTCAGTGATCGATCGAGAAACCTCGAAGAGAGGACTAATTCACGTTGATGGTAAGAAGGAATTCGCATTGGGACCTGGGAGGGAGCCAATCCTAATCGACTCCTTCGGTACATTGGACGAGGATCGGTGGTGGGACGCAGAGGCATACGAGGGCGGTGAGATTGTCCAACTATCGAAGGAAGCAGTCAGGAAGCACTACATCGAAACAGGTCACCACGCTGCACTATACGAAGCCCGGCAGGCAAACACAGAGGAACCCCCAATTCCGGCCCTCCCTGACTCCGTCATTGAAAGTACGGCTGAACTATACGCAAGTATGTTCCAGCGCCTTACTGGAGAGGCACTCTGATGGGTACCCATGAGTACGAAGATGATCCCAGAAACAAGACGGTTCTAATATCCGTTAATGGCAAACTACTCCCTCGAAGCGAAGCTATGGTTTCCGTCTTCGATGCCGGTTTCCTCCTTGGTGACGGAGTCTGGGAGTCATTCAGACTCAATGAGGGAAAACTCGTCTTTATTGAAGATCACATCGATAGGCTCTTTCGCGGAGCGTCCGAGATTTCCCTTGACCCAGGAAAGTCAAGGAATCAGATTATGGATGAAATCAATCGGGTAATATCTGCGAATCAGATGCATGACCAAGTCCATCTTCGACTCATAATTTCTAGAGGCCTGAAACCCACACCATACCAAGCACCCTGGGTTATCTCATCCCCCCCAACAATTGTCATCATTCCAGAATACAAGAAAGCAAACCCAAGGAGGGCAGTCGAAGGAATCACCCTGGTGCCAGTGGAGGTAAGAAGAAGCGGACCCGAGATTCAGGATCCAAGGATAAACAGCCTTTCCAAGCATAACTGTATTGCAGCTTGCATTGAGGCGGATGAGAAAGGAGGCGATGAGGGTCTGATGATGGACCCCCATGGTTTCGTATCCACATGCAACTCTACCCACTTCTTCATGGTTAAGGGCGGTGAGGTCTGGACCTCTTCCGGAGAGTATTGCCTGGAGGGGATAACTAGAGGGAAGGTGCTGGAGTTATGCGAGAGTCACGACATCCCCTTTTCAGAGAGAAACTTCACATTCGAAGATGTGACTTCAGCCGAAGAGGCGTTCGTAACTGGGACCTTTGCCGGCCTCACTCCTGTGGTTTCATTCGACGGAAGTCCGGTTGGAGATGGCAAAAGGGGGCCAATTTGCGAACATCTCCAGAATCTCTATCAGGAACTAGTTAGGGGTTAGTGCCTTGTCTGAAGAGGTAAAAATAGCAATGTGGTCCGGTCCACGGAACATCTCCACGGCGATGATGTATGCCTTCGACAATAGGTTAGATTGCCATGCCACTGATGAGCCACTATATGCGAACTTCCTGATGTCCACGGGTACACGGCACCCCGGGGCAAAAACGGTAATGGAGAAACACGAGACAGACCTCGAACAAGTAATCTCACAACTAACCGGGCCAATACCCGGGGGAAAGCCAATCTGGTATCAGAAGCACATGTGCCACCATGTGATGGACGATTCTGACATCTCATGGATTGACGGACTAACCAATTGTTTCCTGATCAGGGACCCAAGAGAGGTGCTGCTTTCATTGTCCAAGATTACCGACTCAATTGACCTGAGGTCTACTGGTCTTCCACAGCAGATCAGGATCGTGGAACATGTGACCAATGATTCGGGCTATAGCCCCCCAATACTGGATTCAAAGGAAATATTGGACAACCCTAGGGCCTTGCTGGGTGAACTGTGTGATTCGATAGGTATCAATTTCGACCAGAAAATGCTGTCATGGGAGCCCGGGCCAAGGAATTGCGATGGAGCCTGGGCGGAGTATTGGTACGGTTCCGTGTGGGCTTCTTCGGGTTTTGCCCCACCATCACCTAGGGACGGTGAGTTGAGTCCACATCTTTCAGGGGTCCTGGATGAGGCCATGCCATTGTATCAGAAACTCCGTGAGATTAGAATTCGCCCCTAGGAATGTCTCCTCATCAGTATCCCACATTTTCTTTTACTAGCCGATCTCAGGAATACGAGGAGGTGCCTGAATGCATCCTGAACCCCTCCATCCAGCGGCTCATCCGACTTGACTGACCACCCTCCTCGCTCTATCTCCTTCCTCAGGTCTAAAACATCAGAGACTTCTAGCCAACCTAGTAATTCTATCCCACCAGAGCCCAAGCCGAATCCGGATTTTCCGCCACCTCCGTCGCTCAAACCCCTTCCCAGTTTGCCGAGAAGGGCATGGAGGGAAGTATCGTCTTTTCTCCCTATGGCGTATTCAATCAGGTATTCGATTGCATTCCCGTCATTGCTGGGGAACCTGCCCAGACGCTCCCTAGAATGACCCCCATCCAAGGACCTTGGCGCATCGTCACCATCCTGCCAGTCCAGTGCGGAGATGAATAGGGATGTGGCCCTGTCGATCGGGGATGGCTCACCCTCCTTCAATTCGGGCAGCACGTTGTAACCTTCGACTAGTCCCAGAAGATCTCCATGCCTCCCATTCATGGACTCGTTAATGGGTCCGATCAAGGACTCGGGAGACAACCTGATCGGATCGAAAGTGTGGAACGAAGAAGTACGAATGTAACTGCCCATGATGGGCAATATTGGCTATCTGTCAAGAAGCCTTCTGAGCCTCTTGTCATACTCGTCGCCATCCTCGGCTTCCTCTTGGACGAACTCGACTTCATCGATATCCGGATCTCCAGAATCTTCTTCCAACAGCTCCTCTTCCTTATCAGGTGCCTCTTGAATATCGTTCCGGACTTTTGTCTTGTTCTCGGCCATCTTCTCATCTATAGCTGCTTGTGCTAGGGCCATAAGCCGCTTCCCCTCTCTTCGATTGCTGGAAATCCAAGTGAGCCCGAGGTACATCCCAACCACAAGTATGGTCACGATCAAACCAGTGCCGAACTCATCGAAACTGTCCTCCAGAGCCGAACCGCCGCTGAGGACGATCGTCGTCTCATCGTCACTAGGATCGGAATCTTCATCCCATGGGAACGCGCAACCTATGGTTATCACCAATTCCTCTCCATCTTCCACATCCGGCCTATCGAATTTAGGAGCCGGTACGAATGCCTGGGTCATATCCACAATATGCTCCGAGTAGTAACCCTCAGCACTCATTGTGATTTTACAATCTGCACCGGACAATACATTCTCGTTGAGCCTCTTTGTTGGGATGTTGATCTTCTGGTCCGAACCCTCTCCGACTAATTCAACGACACCTATGCCAATGTTCCAGTCGCTTCTTCTGACATCATACGTCCTTTCCATGGATGTGACCAAAGACCCCTTGCCGTCCAGCAATCGGATGCTGATGCTCCTCTCTCCGGGCTCTGGCTCCCACGCAGATCCGCTGAGGTTGATGGATAGGGCTGCTTCGTTCTCTGATAGGGTACCGAAACTGGAATCCAGAACAACCCCGTCATCGCCAATTAGCAGAACTTGATACTCAAAGGAGGTGCTACCATTGGATATCGAGCATGATGCACGAACATCTTCGAAACTCCCCGACAATGAGCAAATCGCTTCTCTTTGCTTAGACTTGGAAATTGTGAGAGTGTAACTCAGTGACGTTTCCCCGTCAATAGAAAGGCTTCCATTCATGGATGAATCGGCCGGCAGCAACCAACCCATTACACTCCACTCCAGGAGATTCCCGGAAACCTCATCGATCACTATTGAATTCTCACTTGTCCCATGGACTCTGATTAGCGCATCATCGCCCTCGTAGGCGTGCAAATAAGGGGAACTCTCCCACGAGTGATCGGAAAACTGGAATTCTATGGCAGCCTCCCTTTGGTTGCCAATCGAATCCTCGGCCAATATTCTGATACTTTCCCCGCCATCGCTTGAATCCCCGTCAGGGACTATCTCGAACGGTATCCCCCTAACTTCCCCAACTCCAAGAACAACTCTCATGGTGCCCTTTACTTGCCAATTCTGAGGGATCTCTAGTACCTGGAAATCTATTGTCGTCGGAGTGTTTCCAGTGTTCGCAACCATTGCGTTGGGAAGTCCCCCTAGGGGTGAAACGAACCAAGATCCAGAGATCCCCATCGAGAAGTTGTAGTAAGGAGAAACCCTCAGAGGAACGGTGATTTCCATTAGCCCGAGGGAGTCGCCATCCCTTGCTCTAATGTGCAATTCAACGGTCTTGCTGGGAGTAGCCGTTTCGGGAGGGGTTACGTTGAATGCCAGCGTTGTCGAAGACCCGGGTTCGACTTCCGGAAGATCAGGCAACTCATCGATCACCCATCCGTTCTGTCCAGAAATATAAGCCGAAACGAAGGGGATGCTCGGATTGTTTCCTTCCTGTAATATCTCGATTTCGACCGAAGAGCCATTGGCGTCTATTTCTAAATCAGACATAGATGAGGAGATCCCCCAACCTGGGACCCTAGAAACTTCGACAAAGAAGTGGAATTCCATGACTACCTCATTTCTGGCATCAGCGATCACGTCTACCCTCATTATTGACCCATTCCAGGAGTCTTCAGGCACCGAGGCGGATATCGTCAGCACCTCGGTCTCATTGACCGCTACTCCCGTGGAAGAGCTCCCGTTCGCCCCCCAGTCCTGTGATGAATCAGAACCGCTCAGCAACAAATTGGCTTCAACAAAGAGGGATAGGTCGTCAACCAAGTTGCCAGTGTTCGTGGCATTTACTGAAATTATTTTGCTCTCCCCAGGGGCAAGCAGATAGGTCGAACCATTGATAGGAGAACCATCGTGAATTAGGCCAATGTCCCATCTATGGTCCTGTCTGACTTCGAAAACCACCACTACCGTCTCCGACACGGAATCGTTACCCCGAGAAGTCATGGAGAAAGAGACGGAGATGGGAATTCTGGCCGGAGCGTCTTCCGGCAATGTCACGCTAACCGGTACGGTCCTGAGGCTCCCGGCGCCAAGTTCGACCGGGTTGCTCGAGAAAGAAACCTCAATCCCAGGGTCGGAAGTAATGTTCTCGTCTACCATTAGCTCATGGGAGAGGTAGTAGGAATCATCGCCATTTCCAGGATTCTCAAGACGGAGTACAACTAGGTTCGAGTCCTCTACATCTACGACAAATGGCTGAATTGTTGGAGAGTTGATTTCCAATCCAGCCCGATGGATCTGCAGAACCTCGATGGACAGTGACAACGGAGACTCAGAGTCCGTGCTGTCTTCGAATAGGTGGAAAGACGGCCGGGCATCCTCTGGCAGGTCAAGGGAAAGCACACCACTAACTCTAGATCCGGGTTCTCCCGACAGGGAAATCAAATCCCCCGTCACTTCTAGATCTCCACTTCCGCTCCATGACCAGCCTTGTATTGCCATTCCAGAATCGACCAGTGACCAATTTACATCGGCTTCTCCCTCGGGCAAGTCCACCAATAAATCCCATGCCAGGTTCATTGTAGGTACCGATCTGATGTGGCTTGGTTGTACGACCGATTTCGAAGCAACAAACTCTAGTTGAATCTGACTACACTCTTGCTCTCCTCCAGAACCAACGCACATGCTTAGAGGGGTGCTGACGCTCTCTCCAGCACTAGTGCCGCTTGGTACGGCGAGCCTCGCCGTCACCTCCTTCATCTCTCCCGGGCCAAGGGAAAGTGCGCTTATCTCATCTCCCTTTGAGTCAAAAATCCTGAGGTCAGAACCCCAATCGGTACCATCCCATGATATCGCAATCTGTTCCTCTGCAGCATTACCAACGTTCTCTATCATCATCCAAGCCCTGGCATCTTCGGAAACCAGCCCTAAACCAGTACTCTGGGATGTGCCATCAGGTCCCCTGATCGACATACCCCTGGTCCTGTTCGCTTCTATTGGCAGGTTAGCGGAAATTTCAGCAGAACCGTCATTGTGAGAGAGTGTTAGGGAAAGGTAACCGGAGTCGGAACCCAAAGCCCCTGTCGGTGACACTACTTTGAGAATCGGGCTCCAGAGCTCATCCACGCCAATCTCAACCGAACTGATTCCCCCTGGAGTCTCGTCCTCCCATGTCCATCCGTCTGGCAGAGCAGAATCGTCAACATCTAGGGTCCAAGTTCCTGCTAGCCTCCCCGTAGACCTGATCCCAAATTCTGCATAACCCTCACTACCGGGGTCGATTCGCAGAGGTTCGGTCGGGATTTCGAATGATGCATTGTAAGTCGGGATTATGGAAAGTGTACGGACTTGGATATCATTGTCATATCTTGTTTGGCTCAAGTTTTGATAGGGATCCAGAACTAATTCGAATGTGTGTTCTCCCAAGCCCCCGCTCCATTCTAAGCTAAATGATGAGAATGAACCAGAACCGCTTGGCTCTACGGGAGTCATCGCCGAAATCCCATTACCTCCAATTTTCTCACCATTGGCGTATAGAGCCACGTCTACAACTTCGTCAGTCTCGGCCGTCCCGACATTCTCGATGTATACTGTGACTGTGACATCCTCGCCGGGGTCTGGGGCACTGGGGTTGAACTCGATCCCCCTGCCATCGGTTAATGGCCTTACATCGGGCATTGCCGTCGAAACAACAATGCTGCCAAGCACTATGTCAAGAGTTGCATCTCCATCAATATCAGCCAGAGACGGCGATGACCAAGTCCTATGTTCGACCTCCAACTCGTCTGACCATTCTGAGTTAATTCCCGCAGATGATCCCGAAGAACCATCGAACGCCCAAAGAGACCTGCCATAGGAAACCAGCAACTCTGGCTCATCCTCTGAATCAATATCCATCCACGTTGGTGCAGCAACAGCAATCTCATCGTTGGGATTGCCACTACTCTGCTCCAGATCTTGGGCCCATTCTTGATTTGGAGTGCTTCCCCCTACGTCATGGCACCCCGCAGCACCATGCCTATCCGTCGTTGTCTGCCACCATGTGTTCCAGCACACCCTATCATGAGTCCCATCGCCATCCGTGTCAATCGCTGTAGGAGGGGCATCAGCAAAGCCATTTGAGGCATCGAATTCCCACAATTGGGATCCATCGGAGATCTCCAGTCCCCTAAACTCGGCTCCATCAACGGCTGACGATCCATCAGCATCACTTGGAATTGTAACGATTATTTCTGGATCTTCATCTGAATCTAGATTTGCGATGATAGGTCCAGGCAGTCTGATGTGGGGTGAATTAGTATCTCCATCCAGATTGTTTAGTGAAAGCCCCCCTTGCCATGTCGAACTCCCGGTTTCCGAATCTATCTTCCAAACCCACATGCCACCATTGTTAGCCTCGATAGTAGTCAGAATCACGTAACCTGTGTCATCGTCAACCTGGGCGAAAGCAGGATCCGAGGGGTGGCTACCTTTGCTCAATGAAACCTCCCATAGTGAATTGGGGGTCCCATTTACCTGAAGTGGCAAAGCGAGTACAACTGGATCTTCGGAAACCTCGTCAATTGCAGCGATCACCAATTCAGCATCGCCATCTAGATCAATGTCGGCAAGTAAGGGTTGTGTGGTGGGCTTGTGCCCTCCAAGAATGCCACTTGTGTATGGTCCTTCGTCACTGCTAATCATCAGAGATTCATCATTCCATGACCAAAGCAACTCCTCTGAATGGCCCGAGTATGACCATCCTGTAACGGTGCATGAGAGCCTTGGTGACCATGCATCTACGTTCAACGAACCCCCTGCATCATATGCGACTAGGATCTCGGGCTTTCCATCTTCATCTATATCCACTATTACAGGAGCTGCCTTTATTTTCTCTGTTTCTCCCAAATCAACCTGCCATGACAACTCAGAGTCTTCTCCTTCAATTAGACGAAGAATGCTGTGGTCCGAACCTGAAACATCTTCTGTTTGAATCAATACCATGAACAGGGAACTCTCCCCACACCTCTGTGCCGCTCCCGGGCCTACTTCGATAGAGTCCGACAAATCAGCGATAGGGGTGGCAAGAGAATCAGTTCCAATCGAATATGAGCCATAGGCCCAATTCACAGCTGGCTCAACTATTGACAAAAGTGACTCCGAGTCAGCAGGGTTTCCCGTGCCCGCTCCCCCAGAGGGGCCATGATTCGGAATTTCTGCAATCCTTGAAGGGGTCCTGCCAGACTGAGGCCACGGTTGCCCCCCATCGATCCACACCTCTTCGTCTTCTCCTTGCGTGCCCATGATCCTATCAAGTTCGTCCCCAAATACCCCAGCCCCATATCCGCCCAGATTCGTGGATGCAAGAGGAGTTGCCAGTACAGTTGCAATCACTATGGCGCAAATCGCTTTCCGCCGCGACGCTTGCACTAAGCTTGCTAGCACCATCGAATCAGAGATGCAATCTCAAGCCCACTTGAACATTCGCACCAAACCCACATTCAGACCTACGGTCTGATGGGCAAACCAAGTAGCCGGGCAAATCTCCCAATCCGTTGTGCTTATACAGGAGGGGTCGGTCGCCGGGTCGAACGGACCTCTCCTCCAGAGGCATGGCCGATGAGGGACGGGAGGCGACTCCCACCTCCGTCCGGCTTCGAGAATGGTCCGCGTAGGAGGAAAAAGAATGTACACCCTTGAGACAAGAGAGTCCACTATTCGAATCAAGTCTACC
>PVBE010587527.1_pt1 | contig 16173 bp, 14 predicted proteins | sample 1631181 | NCBI WGS metagenome assembly PVBE01 (sample SAMN08397723, study PRJNA350692) | Marine metagenome, whole genome shotgun sequencing project. | isolation source: water | place: Pacific Ocean | collected 2012-04
GCCCACTTGCCGCCTGGTACTTTGCGCTCGCGAAGCTCTCGAATCTTCGTCGGTTTTAGGCGTGGCGGTGGCGCGGGGGACCTCCTCTGCGGCCTGCGTGGAATATTGCACCGCGCTGCGGCGCTGCAGTAACAAGCCGTTCGCGCCCTCTGCCGCGCCGCGCCGACCCCTATGTCGCTTCCGTCCCCCTTCGGCCCGACGGTCAGGGCCGAAAGTTTGGTATACGCAAGAACTTCTGTGTGTGCTTGCGACCATAAGTTGGGACGAGGGAAGACGTCGGCGTTTATCGCATCCGGCGCGCTTGGCGCGCTTGGCGTGCTTGGCGCGCTCAGCATTCCCGGAGTGGCCACGGCCAGCACGTTCTACCTCTTCGGCGCCGGGACCGACGGCATCGCGACAGTAGGCGCTCGTGCGGCTGGTGCGACGGATGGCAGCGCCAGCTACTACAACCCAGCGGGCCTCGCATTCGGCGAGGGCTACGGGGCTGAAGCCTCTGCCGTGTACATGGTCTCGGACCTCAACGCCGCGGGCCAATCACAGGACTTTCTCGCTCCCTTCGGCGTCACGATCACAGGTGACGCGGACATCCCGCTGAGTGAGCCGCTCAAAGGGATGTTCCGAGTCGGCACCTCGGTGTACGCGTTGCCCGACGCTCTCATGGAAACGCGAATGCGTTTTCGAGACGATCCTGCGTTCACCTACTACGACGGCCGTACGTCCCGCCTTGCTCTCGTTCCGGCGCTCGGCGTTCGCCTCAAGAAGTGGCTTGGTTTCGGCATCGGAGCCAACCTACTTGCCGACTTGAGCGGTCCTAGCTCGTTGCGACCTGCGGCGAGCGGCGCGCTCGAGACGGCGGTGGTCCAAGAGGCGCAGGCGGCCGTCGCTCCGATCGTAGGCGTCACGGTGCAACCCGTGGACGAGTTGCGCGTCGCTGCCGTGTGGCGGCAGGAGTTTGGGGCGTTCAACCAAGTCGTCGCGTATTCGGAGGTGGGCGGAGTGCCCCTCACGGGCGAAGTTGTGGGCGAGTCGTTCTACACGCCGGAGGCCGTCACGTTGGCTCTAAGCCTGGCGCTATCCGACGACTTTGGCGCCGAGGTGGACGCTTCGTATCTCTATTGGAGCGAATGACGCGGACCACTCCTGGACATCTCGGCGAAGCTACCCGGTGTCGACCTGAAGTCGCACGAAAACCCAAAAGTCTGGCAAGACACGTGGACCATCCGCGCGTCGGGTCACTACACCGCTCGCTTCGATGCCGTCGGCGTGACGGTGCAGGGTGGCGTCGGCTACGAGCCGACGATGATCGTCGACGATGCTCAACGTGACAGCATGCTCGTTGACGGCGACAAGCTCCTCCTTGGGCTTGGCGTGAACGTCGACGTTCACGACACGCCGTTCACGGTCGGGATTGCGGGGCAGAACCAACAGCTCTTGAACGTCGTCGGGAGGAACACCTCGTGCGTCCAAGACTGCGACGTTTCGGATGAATCGCCGCAGCTCGAAACTGCGCCGATAGGCGGCGCGGGCTCAGTTTGGGCCTTCTCGCTCGGGATGGGAGTTTCGTTCCGATGAGCGCTGGAGCGCGCCACGCTCTAGCGGAGCGACGCGCTGCCTGCGTGGCTGGCGCCGCGATCTGCGTCGCGGCCGTGTTGGCCCCTGCGCCGGTTGCGACGGCGACGCCGCTTTCAGGAACGGGCGCGCGCGACGTGGCGTTGGCGCAATCTGATTTGGCAGACGCCGATCCGGCGAGCTCCGCGGCGACCAATCCCGCGAACGCTCACGAGCCGGGCACGCGCGTCCTGCTCAGTTACGGCTACACCGCCAGTGACCTCGAGATTTCTGGCCACGATGCGGGCGTGCCGGACATCACCGGCTTCGACTTTGGCGTACAAGCCGGCTTTGATCTTGGCCATGGTCTTCAATTGGGCGGAGCGCTCGTCGCGTACTTGCCGGATGCCGCGCTGGCGCGCATCTCGTTTCGTCGCGGAAGCGCGCCCTACTATCCGATTTACGAAGCCGCTCCCCAGCGCACGCGCGCCAACTTCGCCGTTGCGCTTGGGTACGGAAACTTTTCGCTCGGAGTGGGCGCCGGGATCGTCACGGACGTCGGTGGTGACGGCGTCACGATGCGTCTCGGCGAGGACGAACGCGGCACCGTCGCCGACGGCGAAATCCGCGTGGCGCTGCCACTGGCCCCCAGTCCCTTCGGCGCTATCGGCTATCGTTTCGACGACTCGAGCCTGGTTCTAAAAGTCCAAGGTCCGACAGCCATCGACTTGGAGGTGAAGACCACCGCTAACGTTTCCATCGAGGCGAATCCGCTTAACGGACGGACCGAGGTTTTCGTCAGCGGGACGTCGGGCTACGAGCCCCTGACCGTCACGGGAGCCGCCGACTTTGGCGTGACGCGCCGCCTGCGTTTCTTTGGAGCGCTCGAATACGCGCGCTGGAGCGCCGCGCCGTCTCCGGAGGCTTGGATCGATCTGGAAGTGGCGCTGCAGGTCACGCCAGAGACGCGCATCGTGCACTTCGTTTTGCCGCGCTTTCGCGACACGCTGTCGCCGCGCCTCGGCGTCGAGCTAGGTCTCTTCGGCGCGCCGCAGGTGGTTCGTATCCCGGACGGGGCGGACGGGCCGGGCGGGTCAGCGACGTCAGCTACGACAACGGCCGAGCAACCCCAAGACAACTCTCGGTTGCGGCTTCGAGCCGGCTGGGCGTACGTGCCCTCGCCCGTTCCGAATCAAACGGGCTTCACGAGCTACGCCGACGCGGACAGGCATACGTTGAGCGTCGGTGGCGGCGTGGACTTTGGGCGCGTGCTCGGCGTTGGGCTCAAAGCGGATGCCGCGTTCGCTGTATCGATGCTGAGCGAGCGAACGTTCTCCAAACCGAGTCCATCGCTCCCCAACTCGCTCTACACCGCATCGGGGAACTTTTTCACCGGAGCGCTTTCGCTCACCGCAGCCTGGGAAGGAGACGCTCAATGAACTGGGCAACGAGCTGGGCAACGAGCGGGGTGATGAGCCGGAAAGCGCGAACGTCGCCGCTTCCGAGCGGGCGCACGAATCGTCGACGATCGGGAGTCGCGGTACTGGGCGTGCTACTGGCCGCGCTGCTGGGCACCGCGTGCGGAACGCTGGGCCATGATCCTCAGCCGGCGGCACCGGGAGACGGAGTGAGCGGCTTTCGTTTCGAGTCTCTCGTTGAGCTCTGCGTCGGCACCGTGCCCGTTTCCGGCTCTCCGACGCCCTACGGTCAGCTATCGGCTTGCGTCGTCGAGGATATCGAGGCCAAGGCCTGCGAATCGACTTCTGACTGCGACAACTTCACCGAAGAGTGTCGATGCGGCCGCTGCGTGGTACGCGTCTGTGAGCGGAACTCGGGCCAGTGCGGAGAGGGCAGTATCTGCTCGGGCGGGCGATGCACCCCTGGATGCTCCGTCGATGCGGAATGCGGCGACGGACTGAAGTGCGCCGGCGGCGGGTGTGCGACCCCGTGCGACTCGTCCGCGCCCTGCGCTTATGGTGAGCGCTGCGACGTGACGGGCGCTTGTCGCACGGCTTCGTGCAGCGGCGGCGGCGGATGCGGCCGCGGTCAACATTGCGAAGTGTTCCAAGAGACCGCCGCGATTCGTGAACCGGCCGCGCTGTCCGAGAGTGACTTTCGCTACGTACAGATGAGCGAGCCGGGTCAGCTGCCAGCGATATTTCGCGCCCACGAAGTATCCGCGAAAATTTGGGTCGCGAAGCCCGAGGAGCCCGTCTTGGAGCTTGCCGCGGGTGCGTCAGCTCCCTTCGTTCGGAGCGAAGACGGCGGCGTCGCGCTCTACGTCGGGAGTTCGGATGGCGTTTCGATCTACCGCGCATGGTCCGCCGACGGCGCGGCCTTCGGCGAACCGCTTGTCGTTCTCAGCGCCGAAACTGAAGGCTGGGAAAAGGGCTGGATTGGGTCGCCATCGGTCATCGATTTCGAAGGCAAGCGACTGCTCTTCTACGAAGCCGGGCGCGGTGCGGGTATCGGTATCGCCGAACTCGACGGACTCGACGGCGGCGACAGGGGCGTCGCCGAGCGACTACACGAGCGGGCCGCCATCGATCCGACGCGCGTCGAGGACCCGCTCTTTTGGCGTAGCATTCAATCTGTGAGCACGCCTCATGCCGTTGTCGTCAACGACGCGGTGAGGATTTATTTCACCGCACTTGGCGCGGAGGGCAATGCTGCCGTAGAAGGCGACGCGCTCTTGCCGGCGGCCATCAACGACTCCATCGGAATGCTGACGACCCGCGATTTCGTGAACTACGAGTCGTTTCCGACCGGCCCCATCTACGCGCGTCGAGCATCGCTGCGCGCGTACCTCGGCGAACGCGAGCCGCACCTGCTCTTCTCGGACGACGGGGTGCGTCTCTACTTCCGTGCGACGACCGCCGGGGGTGTCGACTCCGGTCTTGCGGTGGCCGTCGGCGAGTAAGGGTGAGCGAAGACGGGAGTTCGGACGACTACTTCCAATCGTGGCCGTTGCAGTTTGCGCGCTTGAGCGCCTCCGGATCATAGACGTCGGTCTCATCGGGCGTGCAGTCGAGCAGTGTCGCCCAGCCCACGGCCTGAGAGAAACTCGGATCATCGAAGTAGTTCGCGCAAGACCGGTCGTGACCGTTTGACCAAGCAAGGTGCGCGATCTCGTGAGAGACCGTGCGGGCATAGTCGCAGGGTCCGATCAGCCGTTCGACGCAAAGGTACACTCGCCGCGGAGCGCGGTCGGGGATCACCTTGCCCGCGATCTTCCCGCTGGAACACGGATCCTCGTCGTTGAGCTGACACTCGATGGTGATCGGTTCTCGAAGCTTATGCTCGAACGCTGCTCGCGCGCCGTCCGGCCATGGCATGAGCAGCTCGTTGCGATCCAGCTCCTTGTCGACTCGTGGCAAGTCGCACGTCAGCGTCTTCAACACCGCGCGGACCTCCGCCGCCTCTCTGACTGTACAACCCTCGAGTCGCACGTGAGCGGCTACGTCATCGCAGTTCTCGTACGCGGAGTGATGGGCTGGAGTCGAAACTGGCAAGACCAAGCCCGTCGCAGCGAGCCCGCTGATGACGAGATGACGCATAATGTTCAAGAGGGGAGATGATCCCTCACCCCAGTGAACGGTAGGCTCGTTGCTTGCTTGAGATTCTAGTCCCAGTGAAAGCGTCAGCATCGCGACGGCTCCGTGACCGCGCTGACCACCGTGGCCGCCGTCGAACCGTCGTCGTATACGTGCCGTCCAATGCTCAGTTTTGATGAGGCTGTTCGAACCAGGCGCGCCATTCGAGGTTTCTATCCGGATAGACCGGTGCCGCCTGGCCTCATTCGCGAGGCGTTTGCTCTCGCGCAGTGCGCGCCTTCCAACTGCAACATCCAACCATGGCGGGTCTTCGTCGCTAGCGGTGAGGCTCGTGATCGCGTTCGTGACGCGCTCGTTGGGGCGTTCGAAGTGGCCACTCCGGGAACCTCCGATGTCCCCTTCCAAACCTTTCGCGGCGAGTATCGGCGCCTTCAGGTCGACTGCGCGGTCACGATGTACAAGGCGATGGGCATCGCGAAGGATGACGGAGCCGGTCGCGCTCGCGGTCATCGCCGCAACTTCGAGTTATTCGACGCGCCGCATGTTGCGATCATCTGCATGGATCGCGACTTCGGCCTCGGCGTGGCGTTGGATGTCGGCGTCTACGTTCAGACGTTGATGCTCGCGCTTACGGCGCGCGGCGTTCAGTCGTGTCCGCAGGCAGCGGTACGACACTACTCTCAAGTGCTTCGCGAGGCCTTGGACATCCCTGGCGACCTACAGGTGCTGTGCGGCGTGAGCTTCGGCTACGAAGATCCGTCTGTGCCTGCCAATAGCCCACGGGCGAGCCGTGAGCCGCTCAACACGAATGTTTTTTTCCGTGAGTAGCAGGGGTTCAGGCTGACAGTTCTGCGCGGCACGACTAATAGTTGCCTCTGGCAGTGCGGCAGTGCGGAAAGCAGCGAGGGAGCGCCGGTTGGAGATCTTCGCGGTCGACGCTAGGCCTCTCTTCGCGCCCTAGGGAGGTGAACCTCAGTGCGGGTCGAAGGCGTAGAAATAAGCAACGAGGAAGACCAGCAGCGATATCGAGATCGCCAGCAGGTACTTCATCAAGGGATCGGGATCGATGCGCCGCCTCAGTTCGCGCGCCAGGTTCCTGACCTTCGCGTCATTCGCGCCCTCGGCAAGCGCTGGCGCTTCTTTGCGCACGCGAGCGAAGTCGCCTGCGAGAAATGCCTGGACCAACGCTTCCAGCGCGGGCTCCGCGGGCCGGTCTTGGAGGAACGGGGGATCCATGTCTGCCTGGGAAGTGGCCGTCGGCGGCATGCGGTGCCTTACCATATCTCGGCGCGGCGACCAGTCGACGAAGGAGAAATCGCGTGGATACGCCCGTCGTCATAGCTGCCTGGGTCGTCGCTTTCGCCTCAGGCACCCTGCTTCTCTGGGTGGTTGTGGCGGTGGTCGTTGGAATTCTGCTGAGAACGGTCGGAGTGTTGTTTCCGCGGCTTGGCATGTTCGGATCGGTGCTTTCCCGCGTCCGCGGCTCGGGTCTGCGCCTCGCGCTCACCTTTGATGACGGTCCGGACCCCCATACGACTCGACAGATATTGAAGATCCTCAGGGACGAGAGCTGCGTGGCGACCTTCTTTGTCGTCGGAGAGAAGGTTGTCGAACATCCTGAGGTGTTGCGTGAGATGGTTGCGGACGGACATGGCCTAGGGCTTCACGGCTTTCACCACGACCGCTTGCACTCGCTGCAGCCCGCGCGCTTTGCCGCGCGAGATATCCTTGAAGTTCGTGCTGCAGTCGAAGCCGCGTGCGGCGTCCGACCGAAGTGGTTCAGGCCTCCGCTTGGGCATGCCAGTCCAGCGACGTTTCGCGCTGCCGAAGAAACCGGCGTCCAGCTCGTGCTTTGGTCAGCGCGTGGCCTGGACGGCATCCGAAGCGCCGAGCCGAGGTCCGTGCTCCGGCGTCTCGAACGAGGCCTGGCCCCGGGCGGCATCGTGATGCTGCACGACGCCTCGGAGAAGGGGGATTTCGTTCCCGTCAGCGTGACGGTTCTGAGCGATGTGATCCGTGCGGCGCGCGCGCGCGGACTGACCTGGGTGACTCTCGACGACCTTACCGGCTCCGAGACGACCGAAGGCGATCAACGCGCCGATGCCGATGTCGAAGCCGGGGCGACGGGCACCGTCACCACAAAGCGCGCGCCGTCTTTGTAGGTCTCGTCGAGATCGATTGTGCCGCCCGCCGCCTCCACGAGACCCCGGCATACCGCCAGACCCAGGCCCGTGCCCTGACCGACGCCTTTGCTCGTTACAAAGGGCTCGAAGAGCCGAGGTCTCATGCTCGTGGGCACGCCGGGTCCGCTATCCTCGACTCGGATGACGACGCTTGCCCCGTCCGTCTGGGCTCGCACGGCGATGGTCGCGCCATCCGGGCATGCGTCCGCGGCGTTGAGCAGCAGGTTGAGCAAAACCTGCACGAGCTGTTCGCGTGAGATGGCAACGGCCGGAAGTCCCTCTGCGAGCTCCGTTTCGAGCTTCAGTTCCCGGAGCGCCTTCTGAGGCGCGAGCAGGGCGAGTGTGTCGCTGACCGCATCGGCAACGTCCCCGTCTGCGTCTTCCCCGGCGGCGGCGTTCGAGGGGCGGGCGAATTGGAGCAGATCGCCCAAGATGCCGTGAATGCGTTCTGTCTCACGCCGCATTCGCGTCAAGAAATCGCGTCGTTCGTCGACGGGCAAATCGCCGTCGATGAGTAAATCCTGCATTCCGATCAGTGCAGCGAGAGGGTTGCCGATTTCGTGGGCGAGCCCGGCCGATAGTCTGCCCACGGAAGCCAAGCGTTCCGTTCGCACGAGCGTCTCCTGGGCCTTCCGAAGCTCAAGGCCTCTTCGTTCCAATTCCTCGACATGTTCGCGGAGTCTTTGCTCTTTGGTCAGCAAGATCTCCGTCATGTTGTGAAGGGACGCCCCCAATTCCACGAGTTCGCGCGGGGCTCGCCCAGGCACTTCGAGCCGGCGGGCGCCGCCCGCCACCCGTTCGGCGGCGCGCGCGAGGCGGTCGAGGGGTCGCACGACAATTCGTGTCATTGCGAAGTAGGTGAAAACCAGGAGCGCGAGCGCGACGAGGCCCATATAGAGGCCGATCAACCTCACCACAGGCTTGCTGGCGGCGGAGTCGCCTTCAGGGTGCAGGAGCGCGATGATGGTGCCGTGTCCGGTCGGCACCGCCACGCGCACGACGGGCGGATCGCCCGACCCCACGAACGTCACCGAAGGATTCGAGCCCGGCGCCAGCGCATCGATGGTCTCCGGGAATTGCGCAAAGGCGGCGCTCAGCCCCGCCAGGCCCGTGCGCCGCCCCTCGCCGTCGTAGAGGGCGATCGCCTCGATGCCGTCTCGGTCCGATTGGGCGGCAAGTACCTCCGTGAGTTCCGAGCGCCCGGCGTGGCGCGCGTCCTCAATGTGAGAGGCTGCTGCTTCGGTAAGCGCCACGGAAGCTTCGGCTCGCAGATCCCGAACGGCGTAGGCCACGTACGCACTGACGGTGGCGTGCAGGGGCAGGAACGCCAGCGCCAAGAGCGCGCCGAGCAAGAGCAAGAGCTGGAGCCTTAGCCCTACCCTCATGGCGCTGTCCTCGTGACTCTTGGCCTCACGGCTCTTGGCCCAATTTTGACGATGAGATCACGCTGGCCGATGCTGGCAGAGAGGGCGCTTTCGGGCAAAGTGTAAGGCGGTGCTGCGCGCCCAGTTGAGGCTTTAGCTGAGGCCCCAGTTGAGGCCTTGGTGGGCCCAAACGGGGCCCCAAGCTCACGCCAGAAACTGGGCCGTATCGGGCCCTTTCTGATAACCGCGAACGCGCATGGATCCCCTTGTCCGCTCCGCCCTGTTCGCCCAGCAGGTTCTAGGACGTGCCACCGGTTTAGTGATCGTCATCGGCGGCGGAGCGCTCTTCGTCGGCGTCGCTGCGGGGGCGGTGAGCGTGTCGTGGGCCCTAATCGCGGGAGCCGCCATTCTGGTGTCGTTGGTCTACCGCGCCATTCGGCTGTGGCGTGGGCAGGCAACGGGTCACCGCGTCCGACTCGAAGCTGAGCTGATGGGGCACGGTATCCTGCTCGCCTACGTCGGGATTTGGTTCCTCTCGAGCGCGGCCTCCGGCGTCGCCATAGACCCGTATGTCATCGGTCCGTCCGCGGCCGCTGCGCCTACCCTCGACTCAATGGGGACGCTCGGTGGGTTGAACGGTCCGTGGCTGGCGCTCATTTACCTCGTCTTCATGGCGATTGCGGCCTTTGGTCGTCCGTGGGCGACGGCGATGGCCGTGGTAATGGCCATCGCGCTCGAGTCTGGGCTCCGATTTTTTGGCTTGGCTGAACGAGAACCCCTCACTTACGTCCTGCACGGTGGACTGCTCATTGCTTTCGCGTTTCTGAACGCCTTCTTCGTTCGGGCCGAAATCGAGCGCGTGCGCCGGCTTTCCCGCTCGCACATCAGCGGCGAAATGACGCGCCTGCGCGAGGCGGCACGCAGCTACCGTCTGCTCGGGGGTGCAAGCGTCACTGGCGAGCTGACGAATGCAGACAACCAGGAGCGCCTCCTGAGATCGGGCGTAGACGAGATTCGCAACTCGGAGCGTCTAGCGCTCGAACTGCTCTGCGACGCTTTGCAGCTCGAGACGGCGGCTCTCCTATGGCTCGATGCGACGGGCGAGGAGTTCCGGCTCGAGCAAGTCGCCAGTCATATGCGCGAACTGTCGGCTGGTCCCTTTCCGGCTCGCGACGGGATCTTGAGCGCCGTACTCGCGCAGGCCAAACCCGTCGAACTTGCGGGTCCGCGCTGTCGCCGGCTCTTGCCCTACTATGCCGATCCCGTGGGGGGGGCGGCCGTCGCGGCCGTACCCGTATCCGAGGGCGCCCATACACGAGGGATTATCGTCACCGACCGGGAAGAGGCGCGGCCCTTCAGTGAGAGCGAGCTCGGGCTGCTTGCGGCGGCGGCACACTTCGTCATGCGCTCCGTTCAAAACGAGCGGGTCTTTGCGCAGCTCGAAAGTGCACGCGTAGAGCAAGGAAAGCTCTACCGGGCGGTCGGCAAGCTCTCTCAAGCGAACACGGAAGCCGAAGTGATTCAGCAAGGTGTCCTCAGCGCGCGTTCCTTTGCCGACTTCGACTTCGTTGCCGTCACGCTCCTCGACGAAGGGGGTACAGTCCACGACATCTGTGCGGTCAGTGGCGAAGGCTCCGACGAACTCGTCGGGACCCGTTTTAAGGAGAACGCCGGGCTCGTCTCCATGGCCGTCGCGAATCGCCATGCGCTGCCTTATCGCGGAGTATTCGAGCGCAGCCAACAGACGCTATTCTGCGACGAACTGCAGCCGCCAGCGCTGCTCTCTCTCTTGGTTATCCCTCTGGTCGTCCGCGAGCGCGCGCTGGGCACGCTCGTTCTTGGATCGTATCGTCCTCGTGCCTTTCCCGACGGCGTGCGTCCTACCTTGGAAGTCCTGGCTAGCCATATCGCAGTATCGCTAGCCGGCGCGCGCATGCTGCGCACGCTCGAGGGGCTTGCTACGACCGATGGGATGACGCAGCTCCTGAACAAGCGCGCGTTGGTCGATATCGGAAGCCAGAAGATCCGCAGCGCACTGCGCTTCGATAAGCCGCTTAGCCTCGTCGTCTGCGATATCGATCTATTCAAATCCGTGAACGATACGTACGGGCACGATATCGGCGACGACGTGATCCGCGGCGTCGCCGACGTCTTGCGCCGGAGCAAACGCGAGACGGACGTGGTGGGCCGTTTCGGTGGCGAGGAGTTTGTCGTCGTCTGCGAGGAAACCGATAGTGAAGGCGCGCTCTTGCTGGCCGAACGCGTGCGTCGAGAACTCGAAGCGACGGTCTTTCACACGGGGAAAGGCACGCTGAGTGTTACGTGCTCGCTCGGGATCGCGACATGCCCTGCAGCCGGGAAGACGTGGGCAGATCTCTTCAAGGCGACGGACGAGGCGCTCTACGCATCGAAGCGCGGCGGCCGCAACCGAGCGACAGTATGGTCCCGTGAGCGGCACAGTCACGCCGCATCGAGCCCGGATTCAAGTCCAGCGTCGGCCTCTGTCTCAAGGGCCGACGTGGCTGACCTCGCCATCTAGCCAGTTTGTTACCCACGTCACCATGGTGGTAGTCGACTCGTCGCCGGGCGTTCGCGTGTAGAACGCCCTGCTCATCAGGCTCGTATGGGCGCTACCCGGAAAGAAGAACGTCGATAGGTTCGGCAGTTCCTTCATCTCGATGCGTGACTCGGTGAGTGCCGTCGAAAACTCTTCGCCGGTAAGAGGCACAAACCTCGCGCAGTCGTCCTTGCCGAAGCCAAAAAACATGCTGATGACGCCGTCTTCCATGCTCTCGATGATGGCGAGCTGCTGGTCAGGATACTCGTCGCTCATCCAGCGGAAGTAGTCCATCAGGAAGTCGGTGTCGTCCGGGCAGTTGTCTCCGCACGCGGCCAGCACCGTCTCATCGAGTTTCCACAGGTCTTTCCATAGCTCCTGGAGACAGGGCCGAAGATACTTGCCGCGCATGGCCGGGCCTGAATCATCGAGAAGGGAGACGGGGGTTGGCGCGAAGTACTGCGCCGTTTGATGATAGTTCACTGCCGCTCCGAAGCCGCCCGCGCTTACGCCGGTGAGCAGGACGCGGTCGAGTTCTGGAAAGGTCGGCACGATCCGTTTGAGGAATAGTTCGAAGTTGGAATACCCGACGAAGAGCTGATCATCTTCGAAGATCTTCCCGTTGGGTTCCCTCCCGGCGAAAACGTCCCCTGTGCAGTAGGGCACAAAGACGAAGTTCCAATCGGCCACGGGGTTCTCAGCATTTTCGCGGTTGAGGATGCCGGACGAACTCAAGCCGCGAACGAAATTGTCGAGGCGAGTGTCGTCGAAGTGCGCGGGATTCTGCACGCAGGTCACGCTGTTGAAGCATGCGCCGCCGCCCTCGAGGAAAATCATCAAGTTGGACGACGCCGAGTTCGGGTTCACCACGATGCCTGCCTGCGAGCCGTCGCGGCAATTCGCGCCGTCGACGGGTACCCAGGTCCACTCGTCATCATTGGCCGAGATAGGGTCGTTCAGGGTTTTCGAATTGTCGGTTTCGTTGGTCTCGTCGTTGGCCCCGTCGTCGGTCCCCGAGTCACTCTCGCCGCAGCCGGCGGTGAATAGGAGGCTCGCGATGACGGCAGTGCTGAGGCGCCGTCCGAGCCAGCGCGTGCGTGAGTCTTTCATATCGGGCGCGAAGTATACTGGAGTTGCCGAGGCGGCGGGGCCACCTATCGGGCGCTCGGCTGGCGCGGCGCTCAGGGGCCGATTTGGAGTCCCAGCACGGGGCCAATGCTGACGATTGTGCCCTGCGAAAGGTCGACGGTTCCCGTCGAGGGGTTGCTGCCGAGATACTGATCCCCACCTGGCACCGGCACACTACCGGGTGCGAACTCCGCCCACATCAGCACACCTAAGAACACCTTCGTTCCAGGCGACGAGCCGATGAGGATACCCGCGTCGGCAGACAACAGAGGCGCAAAGTACTGAGCCTGATCGCTCACAAAAAAACTCTTCTCCACACCGCTCTGCTGCGCGGTCTCTGCGACCGAAGTGTACGATCCCCAACGCGAGACAAACCCACCTCCGATCGAGCCGGTGAAGCGTAGCTTGCTTGTCTTGCTCGTCGCGCGAGCGGCCACGCCGCCTCCCACTCCCCAGCGCCAGAACGTGTAGTCCTCGGTTCGGGGGACGCCAGCGAATAAGCCGGAGCCGACGCTTGTGGGCGCCGTGTCGCCGAAGGTCTCCCGATCGACGGTCGAGCGATCACCGGAAACGAGCGCAAAGCCTTCAAGGCCAAACCATCCAAAGCTGTACCCGATGTTGAGCGTCAGCCCGAGTCCATAATCGCCGCCAACTACGCAGCGGGTTGAGCCGGTCGCGGCGGGTGGGCAGTCTTGCGCGATGGTGTTGCTGCGCGACGTGACGCCAAACGGTGCGACGAACGACACGCGCGTGGTGACGCCCACCCAAGGCAAGACTCCGCCACTGGCGTCGTCTAAGGCGGCAACTCCGCCGGCAGCGCTAAGATGATCGACTGATGTCGTCTGCCCGGAGGTGACGGTTACGACTTCGCGCAGCGGTCGGAGACCTTCCCCGCTGACGGTGACGGTATGCTCGCCGGGGTCGACCTCACCGAACCATACTCCGATGCCGACCACCTTACCGTCGACTGCGACAAGGGCGAGCGGCCCCCCAGGATCGACTCGAAGCAGCCCGGGAAGTGGCGTCACGACCACTGGGACGGAGACGATTTCCCCCAGTCGTACCAGCGCTTTTCGCGTTTGGCGCGCCGTCGTCTTGCCGCGAACCTCGATCTCCACCTCTCCCGGTTCGAGTTCCACGCGCAGCGGGGTCGGACCTCGATGCTCCCCGTTGATCCACACATGCTCAGTGCCGGCGGCCTCGCCATGCGTGGTGACCAATAGGACGCCCATCTCTCGCTCGAGCGGACCGCGTACCCTTAGCTCATCGCCGCCTTCGAGTTCGACCCGGTACTCCAGCGGAACGAATCCCGGCTTCAGCACCCTTACGGAATGGCGACCGAGCTCTACGCGTAGCGGGTGTTTGACCTTCGTCGTCGCGACTTCGATCCCGTCGATCAGGACCGCGGCGCCGGGCTCTCGGACCGTGACTTCGATTTCCGCAGTGAGAAAGCTGAGTTCCCCCAGTGCTCGACGGATCTGAGATTTCTCTCTCGAACTGAAGGTGGCGGCGTAGTCGCGGAGCAACTCTTCGTAGGCCTCGTAGGCTTTCGCGAATTGTCGGAGGTCTCGGTAGGATTGAGCGATGTTGCGCTGAATGCTGGCGCGGGGCGCGAGCTGCTTTGCTCCGTGGAAGGCGGATAACGCCTCTTGATAGAGACCCTCGCGGTAGAGCTTCAGCCCTGCGCTAAAAAGGCGCTTCGCTTGCCTGATCTCCGCAGCGGCCGGAGCGCGAGGCGTGGGGGTCTTATCCCCCGCAAAACCCGGAGTAGAAACTACGAGGAAAAAAAGCGCGGCGAGGACGAAGACGGTGCGCAACCTCGGGCCGAGGAGACTGAACGACGGGCGGTGGCGCGTGCGCGATATTGGCGAAGGGTCGCAACGGCAGTCAGCGTCAGAATTTCTCCTCGACGCCAGTGCCTCCGACTTGTGATTCTTTCTTCCGCCTCGGCGGCGCATCCGTTCCTCCTCTAGTGGAAGCGTCCGCCGTTCCTCTTTCTTGAGGCTTTGCAGTATCGGAATGCGCCCTCGGTCCGTTTTCCTTGGGCGTTTTCGTGGCTGCTTCCTCAATCGGTCCACTGGCCGCATCGCTAGGGCCCGCCTGTCCAGGCGTTGTCGGCATGACCTTCGCACCGCCTGGCGTGCTCGAAGCTTCGGGGAGGGCATTCACGGGCGGCGTCAGGGAATCGACGTTGTCCTCGCCGGTGGGCAGCGGGGCGGGATTGTCCAGGAGTTCTTGGGCTGGATTTGCGCCGGGGTCTGCCGGGTCTTCGATGTCGTTCGGCGAAGCCACGAGCCACGTGAGGATGGCCCCTGCCAGGAGGGCGATAAGGCCGAGCGCGATCACAGCACCGAGTCGGTGACGTTGCGGAAGCTGCACAGGGTCGAGTTGAACGTGCGGCGTGGGCCCGGACGCGGGACCGAAAGTCGACGTGGGTGGAAGCGACACGGCCCGGAGATTGTCTTGGCTTCTCTTTGCCGTCGAGAATAGATCCGCGCCCGCGCCAGCGCTGGTGAGCGCGATCGGTGACTGGTCGCCGGTGTCGGGCATCATGAGCCGCGTCGTCGCGAGATCTGGATAGAGTTCGAGAAGAGCGCCGAGCACCTCATCCATGTCGTCTGGGCGGCGCGTGGCCTTTTGATCCATCATGCGGGCGACTAAGTTGTCGATCTCTTCCGGCAGGTCGGGCATCAGCTCACGCGGCCGCCGCGCGGGCTGAGTGATGACGTCGACGATCATTAGCTCATACGTCGGCTTGGACACGCGTGCGGGCTGTCCGGTGAGCAGTTCAAAGAGAACGGCGCCCAATGCGTAGATGTCCACGCGATGGTCGATTTCCGTGCCCTGGGCCTGTTCTGGGGCCATGTACTGGGGGGTACCCAACGCCGATCCGGCCCTCGTGATCTGGGATCGGGCGTTGTCCGTAGCATTCGCAATCTTGGCCACGCTGAAGTCGAGGAGCTTCAGCAGACAGCTGCCGTCGCTCTTCTTGACCAAGAAGAGATTGGCGGGCTTCAAGTCGCGATGAACGATGCCCGCTGAGTGAGCGGAGGCGAGTGCCGCGGCCGCTTGGGCGACGATGGCGCAGGCGACTCGCGGAGCAAAAGACCCCTGCCGCTTCAGCGTGCCAGAGAGATCCTATCCCCGAAGCAACTCCATGACCATGTAGAGGCCAAAACGCGTGTCCGTGTCGACGTCGAGTACGTCGACCACGTGTTGGTTTTCGAGAGCGCTTGCGGATTGAGCCTCGCGCCTGAAGCGCTCGACAACGTCGCGGTTCGCCGAGTAGTTGGCGTGCATGATCTTGATGGCCACGCCTCGCCCGAGGCCGACATGCTCGCCCTCGTAGACACACCCCATCCCGCCCTCTCCGATGAGCCGCTTGACGAGATAGCGACCGCCCAACGTCGCACCAATGCACGCGTGCGAGGGGCGCTCGCCGGGTACCGTGCTTCGTTGTTGGCTGTCTCGGGCCAGAACTTCCCCCTGCGCTGGAAACTCGCCGCACTTAGAGCATGCGATACCGGTCGATTCGGCGCCACCAGGACGCGCCGCGTCGCCGCGTCGCCGCGCGCCGTCGTTTCGTCGCCCCGCCGGCCGGACGCCTTGATTCTCGGCAAGTCGCTTCGCGACGACTAGCTAACGAGGCGAAACTGCATGCCAGCGGCTTCCGCAGCCGCACCATCCGCGTCCTCGCGGTCTCCGATCACGAGACAACGTGCGGCCGCGATACCCAATCGCTGCGCAGCAAGAAGGTACCCGGCTGGATCCGGCTTGAGTCGAAGCGGGCCTCCCGCCTCGCCGTTGGCAACGACGACATCGAAGAGATCGGCGATCGC
>PVBE012206791.1_pt1 | contig 16173 bp, 22 predicted proteins | sample 1631181 | NCBI WGS metagenome assembly PVBE01 (sample SAMN08397723, study PRJNA350692) | Marine metagenome, whole genome shotgun sequencing project. | isolation source: water | place: Pacific Ocean | collected 2012-04
GAGAACTCCTGAAATGTGAAACTCCTATGTCTTAAAATTTGTGCCGCTAACCCTCGTGTCGTCTCGATTTCCAAGGTCATTGAGGATTGTTCAAAAACACTCCAATGATTATGCTTAATACAATATTTTAAAAGTCCTGCAAACTTTTCATTATCTTGATTTTTAGGGTTCGATACTCTGGCAATATAAGCCATAGTTTTTTCAGCATCGGGAGTCATACTCACAAATTTTACATTCATTTGCCAAATCCTTTAGGTTTTTCTTTTTTCTTTCTTAACAACTCTGATTCTAAAACATCAAGTTGTCCTCTCATAAAAGCAAGTTCTTCAGAATTATACAAATAATCCTGTTCAAGTGCTTTCCTAAGATTTTTAAGTAGTTCTTTAGTTCTCATTAGTCTGTGTACCCATCATCGTCATCAAAAACTTCATCATAATCGGTAGCAGATTCAAATGCTTTTGAATTCTTGTAAGCATCTACATCAGAATAAACTTCTGCTTTTAATGCATCAAGTAACAACTCCATATTACGAACAATGAGTTTTAACTTTTCCCTTTCTGGTTCCATAATTTTTATATGGTATTTAGATATTTTACACAAAAAAAGAGGAGGTGTCAATACCTCCTCTAATTGAATCTGTAAGTTAACGGTAATTTACTACCTTGCACATACGACTTTTTCTTCCGTATGCTTAATACCTCTGTAAGTTAATTCAGAGACTTGCTTCTGACAGTTCTTGCTGTCATTGGTATTGTACTTAATACCACGGTAGGTAACTTGTGCCATTTTGATACTCCTAAAGTAGTTGGATTTTTAGGCCCGTTCCTTTAGTCATTTGCGTTCCCGAAGGAATGAACGATCCGTTCCGTGACTTACTTGCGACCTCTTATGAGGTTGAACGATGTGTTAATAATAACACAGATATATTATATAGTCAAGAAACTTTGTAACATCTGATACAATTTTAAAAAACCTTAATAGTCAAAAAATTACTGGGATTTTTTTCCGCGTATATTTGAAACTATTTTCGCTTTTTCTTTTGCTGTGGTGGTGTGTATCCCCACGACTGTGGTTTAATAGTACCCTTACCATAGTCAATGCTCTGCAATCCACCCTTAAATTTATCCCAATACATATCAAACAATTTATATCTTGAACCTCGTGTCAGGTCAAAACAAATCTCACCTTCATGCACATACTTCACTATAAAAGCATCAATAGGTGCTTGTCTGATAGTAACATCTTTCATCGAACCATTATCTACAATAAGTTCACACCCATATTCTGACTTGCAATTTTCTTTTTCTTCTGATGTCCAAATAGGTTTCTTTTTTTCTTCTTTAGATGGTTCTTTCTGTTCAGCCACTTCCTTTTCAGTCTTAACAGTCATGATTTTCTATCACCCCAAACAATACTTGGATATGCTTCAGAAACTATCTCCTTTGTAATCTTATACTTATCAGATAATTTCCCATCTTTCGCAAGAACAACAATCTCTGCTTCTAATGGATGAAGTCCTTGCAAAATATTAATGAACATTGTCTCACGACGAATAGAATTCATCTGATCATTACCACCCCTTACAAAATGATAAAAATTCTGAGACTCTCTACGAATAGTTGTATGTCCTTGTTGATCACTAACACCTAAAGAAAAATTTCCAGTTTCATGCATAGTACGAACATCATGAGATATTTTAGTACTTAAAGTTCCACTATAAGTAACATTTTCATCATATCCTACATAAGGAACTTCTCCTGGAGGTAAAGATGATATAACAGACTCATCAAAATTCCATACAAAAAGTCTTCTTAATGATACATCATCATACTTCCGAAGAGTCTCTACCTTCTTACCTTTAGTTCTCTGGCGAGATACCAAATCAAAAACTTCAAAAGCTAATGGATGTCTTGGCAAATTATCAACCACAAAAGAAGTACTTCTTTTCTTCCTTGTTGTAGTTGGTTTTGCTTTTGCTTTAGTCGTCGTCTTCTTCGTTGTTGTCATAATCGGTTTCAAATCTAAATGCTATAACCTCATCAGGAACTAGATTCCCATTTGCATCAAACATTTCGGGGTGAGGTCGTGGTACTTCCCGATAGTTCATCATATAATCTCGCGCAACCCAACCAGCTAATATTCCCACAAAGAAGAATAATAACGATACTGGTAACAATAAACTTAATATTATTTCAGTATCAATAGCCATCTGTTTACCTCCTGGGAACGTTAATTGAAAAGTGTTATTGCGCTTTTTCTTCCTCCCATTTAGTATAAATTCAACACCTCGATTAATTTCGAGTTTGTTTTTATTTAGTTTAGGCTCAGAGGATTTTATTTTCTTTGAGGAATTTGATTGTGTCAACACATCCTCCTAGTTTCTTACTATCACATATAATTTGTGGAAAAGTGTAACCTTCTCCAAATTCACCATAAAATGCATCTTTATCAAAATGCGTTCCTAAAGTATACACCACAAACTTACTATTTGTCAACTCAAGAACCTGTTTTATCTTCTCACAATACGGACAACCTTTCTTAGAAAAAACCGCAAAATTCATATCCAGTTCAGTCGCATATAGAATAATTTATAAAAGTAAAAAAGGGAGGATTTCTCCTCCCCGTTATACCATCAACACCGCTTCTCCCACCACAGAGAAGCATCTTCAATTCCAAAGTTGCAAGAACGTTGAAGATGTGAATATTATAAACTGTTTTTATTCAAGTGTCAAGCTTTTTTTTCTTGGATTTAGGTGGTTCTGGAAGAGTTGTACCAATTTGTTGAAGATATTCAATAACACCTTGAAGTTTTGTTGCCATAACCTTCTTATCAACAAGATCAGTTTCTGAGGTTTTAATCTCCTCTATAGTCTGCTGATATTGTTTAATACATTGTCTCAAATGCTTTTGAGATAATGTTAATTTATTTTCTTGTTTTTCTTCTAAAGGTACGACGACGTAATCCAGTACATCCATGTCAACAAATTCCATTTGATTTTCTAGTATATATGTGGTTAATCATTGGTTACCTCCAATTCATCATCACCAGTTACTTCTATATCCCCAGCGTCAGAAGATAATAAATTAATAACAGGATTTATTGGTGTTACATTTGTAGGGTCTTGCTTAACAGAATCCAGATAAGCTCTCTTGTTTTCCTCACTTGTTCTTATAACTTCATTTCTAAAGCTTTCAACTGCTGCACCTGTTTGTCTTTGTTGTTGTGAATTTTCTATCATTAACATTGGTGCCCAAGTAATTGCACATCCCCACTCATCAACCTCTTGTCCTGTTTGTGGATTCAAACCACGAACCTGACAATACCAGGCACATTTTAATTCAACACAGTCCTTTTTAATTAAAGGACACCATTTTCCAGGTTTAATTTGTGCCATATTTACATCCTACGGATTAACATCATATGTAACAGCATATTTTCTCAAAATATCTTTTCTCAAACCATCTATACAAAACATAGGAGATAAAGATGCTTTACCACAATCTCCTGTTAACATCTCTTCCCCATATTCAGCATCAAAACAATTTTCGGGTGTCTTATCTATACTTGTCATAATTTCTCCAAGTGTAGTATACATATGCCTCGCAAATTCATCTCTGATTAAAGATTTTGTCCAAAATACAGAAGCATATCTCGCTCCACGTGTAACATGATTTACTCTATGAAAAAGTCCAGTTGAATAACTAATTGCCCATCCAGCATCAAGTTTAAATTTATATTCCCGATCTCCAAAGTCTAAACAAAGTTCTCCACCATCATATTCACTAGGATCATTTAAAAAAACTGAAGTACTAAAATTACCATTATACCATTCATCATGATGTGGGTTATAATATCCTCCTTCTGGTGTTTTTGATATAATATTTGGTGTAGTTGTTGCAGGGATAGTATAATTTCGAAATGCGAAATCATGATCCAATGCACTCATGATATTAGTATTAATAGCCTCACGTAAATTTATATCACTAAGCTCTAAATTATTTTTAAATGCTTTCTTACCCCCACCAATAACAGAAACAAGTCCATCTTCCCAAGCATTTCTCTCATCCGCTTCACGCAAAATTCTAGAAGTTTCTTGTAAACTATGTCCGGTTAATACTTGTCGGATATAATATTGCTTCATAAAACACCTCTTTCTAAATCTAAAGTTACGCAATGAAAAATTCCACTTAAAGTTCTTCCATGTCTCATAGGAAGCATTGCACATTCTATACCATATTTTTCTAACTCCTTTCTTGTAGGAGCTTGATGCTCTTCAAGTGCAACTAAATTCGGATTAACACTGAAAAGATTCATATTAACCCAAGGACTAGCATTATTATAACATGGATAATATCCAATGTCAATTGGTTCTGGACACCAAACAGCATCCCAATCACAGAATGGTTTTGGAAGAATGCTTTTATCCTTAATTCTTTCTGGATTAAGTAGCATCAAACCATCACGAAGAAAAGCAATAGTAGTGTCTATATGCATGTAACTATAAACACCTTGTAGAAGATGAACTCTTGCACGATTACCAAGAATTTCCTGAAGCATCTTTGCTCCCGCAAGATTCCCACTATTTGATACCAAATATAAAATATCATCATTTGCACGAATAATATTAGCAGCATCAAATGCAGGAGTTATCTCAGTAAGTGCAAGAGTCTCTTTATCCCCTACACACTCCACATTATACAATTGTTCTTGATGTTCACATTGATGAACTTGCATAGAACGAAGAGTATCCATTTCAAACAAAGGATCAGCAAATGATTTCCACGCATTTTTCCTACATCTTAAAGGCATTGGAGTTGCAAGAGTTATATCCTTATATTTAAAGATAACATCTCTTGGACAAAAATTATAATATTCAACCGGAGATCTTGTTGGTCTTACGACTTCTACATCTTCATCTTCTAAAAATTTAACAAAAACCTCTAAGTCTTCATTTGCCTCAGATATAACTTGTTGAGGGTATTGTCCTATATGGACATCTGAAACATCTTTTCTATCTGCATAGTTAATTGTCCTAAGACTTAAATCTATTTCAGGAACTCTTGCGTAATCTGCAACTCCTACAATAACTTTCTCTAATTTATCCCACTCATTCTGACTTTTCATTCTAAACACCCAGTAACTTGAATTGCATACCTATCCTTTCTACTAAAATTATAAAATGCATGTAAATCCTTATAATTCCAACCAAAACAATCTCCAGCTCTCCAAGTACCAATACAGTTCTTCTCTAATTGTATTATCTGACCAGGAGAACTGTCTTCAAGCATCACTATGTATCTAACTATACTTTCAGGTTTCACATTCTCTATCGTTAAGTATTTGCCAAAAACATCTACATGGAGAGGTAAATATTGTCCTGGTTTATAATAATGAACTGCAAGTCCGATATTAGACAAAAACTTAAAATGTGGTTTAATATATTCTACAACACAACTAGGCATAGGGTTTGGTTGTTGACAATAATACATTGACAAAAACTTAGTATCATGACCAGCTTTTAAATACTCATCAAGAACTTTTTTATCCTTATGAGTACCCCACTCATAATTTAAGGATATAAAATCTTTTATATCCCAATTCGAATTTATATGGACAGGTTTAATCATTTGAATACATCCATCTCTCTAAGGTCTGGCCAATCAGTCCATACCCACTGCCGTGGAGTCCTCTCCTTTGCTTCTTCTAACTTCTCAAGTCCTTTCTGTGCTGTCTCAGGAGTCATATAATAATGGTATCCAAGGGTATCAATATTTTGCTCTCTCCAAGGTATTCCAGGTTTTCTACCATCATATGCTATCTTCTGTAAAGTATCTAGGGAATTTCTATCATCAAATAATATCATCCCACCTCTACCTAAACTAAGATGTTTTTGAAACTGAAAACTTAAACACATATAAGTTCCAGGAACATACCCACCTTCTTTCCAGTATACAGCAGCATCACTAATATTAGTATCACCAAGATAATAATAATTTAACCATTCAGTATCATCCCATTCCCATTCCAAACCCATTTTGTTTGGTAGCATTGAAACAGAAAGATAAGTACGAGTAGGTACAGTAATTCTAGTAACACCTTGATGTCGAATACATAATTCCAATCCATGTGTGCAAGAATCGGTTGCTACAGCATAAGGAGCACCATAATACTCTGCTACCTTCTTCTCAAAATCAGTTACAATATCAAACATATTTTGGTAATTTTATCCTCTTAATACCTTTAGTTAAAATTAAATCATCTAGATCACAACCAGCAGTATATGAAAAGAATACTTCTCTAGGTACATGCTTATATACCTTAGTCCAAAAAAGATAATACAAATCCTGTGTCATACTACCATGCTTTGGAAATAATGGCAACGCATAGCTCATTCCACAATGGTTTAAAAAATAATTATAAGATACAAATCCAGAATCAGTTTTCCAAAACTTATTTGATATCTTTCTATAAAAATTATACTTTCCATCACAAAAATGCAATCTCACTAACTTTTCTGCATATCTCCTATTAATTAATGTTGGTCCAGCACTATGAGAACTAGATATAGGATGTAAATAAAATGGTATTGCTCCTATGACGTCATCAAAACCTAATAAAATCGAATCCCAATCGTGAGGAAGATTATCCATCAAATATTTCCAATCAAAATCCCAATATTTAATGTATTGAAAATCAATATCATCAAACATAAGTATCATCATTAATTCGTCTGTATTGTCCAACCAATCTTTTATAGTTTTAATTACTGATGTACTCACACAATCTGACTCAAAATCAGGATAGTATATACTAGGAATTCCTTTAAAGTTTGTTAATATCATATGGATAATCATCTAAATTTAATGTCATTTCAGTATCATATGATTTTCCATATGTAAAGAAATCATCCAGAGTAAATTTATCCCTGAATTTAGTCCACCATACCTTATGTGCTTGGCAAGACTGTACATGATGTGTTTTTTGCATACTATCAAGAAGTGGGTTCTGTGTTAGTAAAGGAAACTGATATACCTTACCATTAAATCCCCATCCACCATCTACTTCAACAATTGTAATATTATTCTTTAAACGAATATCACTTCTGCCGATTTTTTTAATAAAATTATATTTACCATCAACAAAATAAAGAGATAAAAGTTTACTAACATAATTCCTATTGATTAAAAAAGGTCCAGTATAACTTCCTAGAGATAGAAATTTTGGGTGAAGATAACATTTCAACTCATCACTAACAGGAATCATTAATTGTATTGCATCCCAATCATAAGGGATGTTATTCATTAAATATTCCCAATCAAAATGCCAATAGTTTACTGAACGAAAATCTGTGTCATCTTCTGTCAGAATCATATACTCTTCATCTGTAGTTTCAATCCATTCCTTAAGCGTTCGCATATAGTTAATAGAGATTGCCAAATCCTTGAGATGATCACTAGTCTTTGGAAATCTATCTGGATTATGAATCATATCATATTTCCAGTTATCAAAATCCGCTACTAAAAATTCAGAAGCATTTACTCTACTGAAATTAGTAATACCCAGATCTTTAAACTGACTTTCCATCCAATCTTTACGATCTGGACGTTCATCCAAATTAATATAATAGATGTGAGGTATTCCCTTTAATTTTGGATGTATCATGCTGTTAAATAACGAGAACTTTTTCTTCCCCACCATATACATTCTCTTGCCCAAGCAGGAAAATCACCACTAAAATTTTCTCTTTTCCAATTTAATTTATACGTTTTATTATCAACTGTTATTGGATAATTTATATTTGGATCCACAACACTATAAATTTGATTATTCTTTTCCTCTAATGAAATTTCAATATCAAACTTCTTCATTATAAAATCAAAAATTTCTTCATAAAAAAGATTCTTATTTTTCATAACCATAATAGCAAGTGCTTCCTCATGTATCCACGTATGATTTGATATCTCAGGTAGCAATCTATTCCAATGAGAATCACGATTAAATGTATCGTCTAAAGATTTTCTCGTCTTATAAAGTTCTCTTCCTAAAATAGTATCTGGATTTAAAATTAACCATTTATATAAAGTCTCATAAAATTCTTTGTGCGAAATATTATGAGTACCATTTAAAAACTTTACAATACTTTGAAGAGATCCATATGTATATGTTCCAACTATCAAAGTCTTATATAAAAAAGCAGTAATCCATTCATCATGTGACATTGAATTACTTCCAACTACAATAATATCTTTTGAATTTTCTTTCTCTGGAATAATATAAGCAGAATGCGACTGCGTTTCTTTCAATACTAACCCATACTTCTCAATATAATCTGGATCTGCATATTTTGTATTAGGTAATACTTGTAATGGATAGACACCTATAAACTTATCATGCCCCAACTCAAGCAAATAAAAAATTCCATCTAAAAAACTATCCAATGTCTCATTTGGAAGTCCTAAAATTAATTCATCAAAAACACCAATATTTGATACTGTAAAAGAATCTATAGTTTTTTTAATCGTTCCTTCATTCATATTTTTTCGTTTAGTCGCTGCCAAAGACTCTTCATTTAGACTTTGAAATGCCATAGAAACTCCACGATCAAGATCTGCCTTCTTTAATATCTTCATTATCTCAATACTGTTTAAAGTTTTTCCTTTTGCCCATGCAGTACTATACTGTAGAGGAAATCCGGTTTTCAACTTACAATCAACTAAAAACTCCGCAATTTGTTTATCTCTCTCAACAAACATTCCAAAATTATTATCAGCATTATCCACATAAACTATTTCATTATCACACATCCATTTTATTTCTGCTTTTATTTTATCCAATCCTAATAAAGTTAATTGATTAAAATATTCATGTCCTTGATCACAAAAAGCACAATGAAATGGACATCCTCTAGTTGTTTCAATAGTAGCAGTAAAATCAAACTGCTTATCCTTTTTAAGGATATCATCAAACGTTCCATCAAGATATGGTGATGGCATATCATTTATATTTTCAATCCTTTTTTTAAATGGGGTTATATGAAAACTATTATTTTTTTCCCTAATTACCAACCCTTCAATCTTTTTAAAATTTCTTTCATTTAAATTTTCTACTAAAATTTCTGAAATTGTTATCTCTCCTTCACCAGAACTTATTATATCAAAATAAGGATGATTATTAAACCATTCAGATAAAGGATATCCCCAATAAGGAGATACTCTATTAGGAAAATAAAGAAATTGATCATTATGTGGTACATGTGGTCCACCACAAATTATTAAACAATCTGGATACTTTCTTCTTATTTTAATTGCTATCTTTTTATTGTATCCCCAATTCCAAACAAAAGATGATAAAATAATTACATCTGGTTCAATTATTTTATCGCAAATATCATCAATACTCTCTTTATAATAAAATAATTCTTTTAGAAAATAATTTTCTCTAATAGATTGAATTGTTTTACAATAAGACCAAATCAATCCCATACTATATGGCAATCTAACTTGATTCTCATACCTATCAGATAACTCTAGAATATATAAATTTTTCATATCTCATCATAATAATCAGCAGGATTAATATGCCCCTCACCACTAAAAATATTTTTAGGAACAACTCTAAAATCTAAAGACACTCTTGTTTGCCCTGTCTTATTTATTTCAGTGCCATGTAATAAATTCGGACCATCAAATTGTATGATGTCTCCATATTCTGCATTGATAGGTGAATAATCCTTTTTCTTTGGAGAACTCTCAACCCATAAAGAATTTGTATCATATGCTTTAGTTACAGGCATCCAAAAATTAATCTCATGTCTGAACATATCATGGCATCCATCAGGTACCAAATAATCACTATCTGTATGATATTTTATTAATGATGTATTATTTTCTTGATGTATTCTAAAAAATGGTTCTTTCTCAAACATGATATCAAAATCAAAAAGTTTTGAGATATATTCTTTAATAAATCTTCGGTACAAAATCTTAAGTTCAGATTTATCATCTCTAACCTGAGACAAATAATTCTGATGATATTTTGTATCAAAATAATCTTCTATTTTTTCTGGGTATGATAATTCTATATCATACAAAGTTTCTAATTGAGATGTTCCCAAAAAACCTTCTACTACCTTTCTAAAAGGATATCTTGTTATGTCATACTTATAAGTCTCCATATTATACTTTTATTATTTTTGAAGTAGTTCCATATGTAAAAAAATCTTTAAGAGTATAATTATCCCTTAAATCCTTCCACCAAATATTATATATGTCTTTTATTCTATTAAGATATTGTCTTATACCCTCTTCATCCTCATGAATAAATCCAATTTCATACGAACTTATATCAGGATTAATATAGATTAAAGGTATTGAATAACATCTCCCATTCTTTGAAATAATATAATCAGCAGCTAAAGCTAATGGAGTATTGCTTAACCACTTTAACGATCCTATTTTTTGAGCAAGATTGCATTTTCCCTCAATAAAATGTAATCGTACAATTTTTTTAGCATACTCCCTGTTTATTAATAACGCTCCTGATCCATGATTATCTATTGTAGGATGTAAAGAGCAAGGAATAAATGATTGATTCTCAAAACTAAGTTGAATAGCATCCCAATCATAAGGAATATTATTCATCAAATATTCCCAATCAAAATGCCAATACTCAATCATACTCAAATCATAATCATCTTCCAAAATAATCATATACTCTTCATCTGTAGTCTCTAACCAATCTTTAACTAGATACAAATACGACAAAGTATGAGAAGCTCTATGAATAGAACCTCCAAGTTCAGTTGTTATCTCTACATGATCATTAAAAATTACACCATCTCTCCATTCCTCATAATTCTCAATCTTAAATCTAGATGTAGATATTCGAGTAAAATTTCTTATCTTCCAATAATCAAATTGAGACTCAATGTATTCCCTTCTATCAGGTCTTTCATCTAAATTTAAATAATAAATTGGAGCAATATTATTTAACTTGTCACCTAAATTCATTCAGGACTTATATGAACATGATGTTGAGTAGGTAACCTATGTTTACTTATAGTTTTTAAATTAAAAAACATCTGCTCTGTTTCTACAAAATACAATCCATCTAATGTAGAGTTTCTCATTGTCTCAAAAGCATGTTTTGGATTTTCAACTAATGGATCTCCTGCCAAATTAAAACTTGTATTTAACAATACACCATGACCTGATAATTTTTTAAACTCACTCAACAATTCATAAAGATATCCATCAGATTTAGAAACTGTTTGTATTCTACATGTATTATCAACATGAGTTACTCCAGGAATAACATCAACATACTCTTCCCTTACAGGAAAACATATCGTCATTCTCTTATCAGATTTAACATTACCTAAATCAAAGTATATATTTGCATCTTCTTCTAAAACTACAGCTGCAAAAGGACGATACCATTCTCTTTTTTTAATATTATTAACAATGTCTCTAGCTCTTGGTTCTAATGCATTGAATAATATTGAACGATTTCCTAATGCCCTTTGTCCTCCCTCAGCATAACCATTATATACTCCAATAGATTTGTTCTCATATAAGAGTTTAGCAACTTGTTTTAAATCTTTAGTTACTCCTTTAAGTTTTGAAATATCATAATCAATACCATGGATGAATGTATCCTTCAATGGTTCTGGTACCTTATCAGTTAACTTAACATACGTTTGATATGCTCCACCTATACTCACTACACTATCAGTAGCTATTGGCTCAAAATAAAAATTCACATTCGGGAATCTATCAGTATAATAGCGATTTGCAATAATATTCATTCCATATCCACCACCGATACATATATTTTTTGATCCACTTTCATCCAATGCCTTCTGTACTAAATCACCAACTACTCTTTGTGTCTGAATTTGAACCTCATAACAAAAATCTGCATAAGGTTTGTAATTCTCTTTTGTTAAACCACCATTTCTACCAACATTTGTTCTTAAAAACTCTTGTACTTTAGGTGAACATTTTTTATAGAAATCATTATCTAATGTATTCCCTTCCAAAAATATATTCTTAAAGTTTTCATTCTCTTCACCATAAGAAGAGAGTCCCATTATTTTTCCATTCTCCAATTCATCATTACCTGTTAATATTGTAGCAAAATCATGAATTAATCCTACACCATACAAATTTTTATAATCATATTTTGGATTGTCTCTAAGATAAGGTTCTGCATGATATAGATCAAAATCCAAATCCCAAACAGTTCTATCACCCTCAGTATATGATGCCAATTCCAAATGATTATAATTTGTCTCTATTCTTTGTACTAGATTCTTATAAAGTAATTCATTCTTTGTACGATTAAATTTAAATATACTTTCCGTTTCCTGTATCGTACCAGGTTTAAAATATCCATCTTCAGTTATATTAGTAACCTCAGAACCAAGTCCATCAACTACTACCACAGCAGATTCTCTAAATCCAGAATTATAAAATGCCTGACATGCATGACTTAAATGATGATCCGAATTTTCAACTATAGTTACGTCGGGAACATACTTTAAATAATCTTTTGTGAGAGCTAAAAATTCTCCCAATAACTTATAATTAAATCCTACATTGAAAGTACACCAAGCTATCACATCAATAGCTCCCAGCTCCTTAATCTCATCAAAAATTATTTTATAACATCTCTCAAGATGAGAATCATGCTTTACTCTAGTAAACCTTTCTGCTAAAAAATACTTCTCTACAATACCATCCTTTAAAATACATGCGGAGGCATCATGTCCTATATGAATACTTAATATTCTCATTATACTAACCAAGTAACAAGTGAATAACGTGTTCCCCTAGCAACAGGCATAATCTCATGAGGATACATAAAATTAGATGGAAAAACAATTGCTGTTCCTGTTGGAACTTTTAATTTTATTTCCCTATCAAAGAAACAAAGTTCTCCACCCTCATATTCATCATTCAATTGAAATGAACAAGTTAAAGCTCTTTGATTTTCTTTAAAAGAATCGGTATGTTGAATATAAAATCCACCTTTTTCATACTTAAGAAGATTATATCCAGTATCAATTTCAACTTCAAATCCTGATGCATTATCTTTTCTTTGTATAAGATTATTAAACTTAGATATTACTTCTTTAACTGCACCAAAAACTTCATCATCTAACTTCTTCCGAACATCATAATTTCTATTAATTATCTCTCCCATAGACATTCCAAGTTCCATAGAATTTCTAACACTACTACTCCTAGTACCTTTACCATTTTCAAGTCTATTACCTATTGTACTCTCTACCCAGTCATCTGAATTACTATATTCATCGAGTATTCTATTACAAAGATCTATAGGCAAAGCATTCTCGTAAATTTGTATGAACTCTTCCAATTTAGTTGATGTTTTAAGATGAATTAATTCATCATCAGCAGAAACAGGAAGAGACTTCCGTGAATTAGGTATTACAGGTTTTTGAATATTTACCTGTGGGGTAATATTATCATCTATTATTATAGGGTTACTATCATCTGTTACTTCCATAACTTCATCACCTGTTACTTCCACATATTCATTATCATTTAATTTTGAAGTATCAGTATAATCCTCATATAATGGTTTAGGAAGTGTGTCAACAACTTTTGGATTAGGATCGGGAGCCGTAGGAGGATTGTCAAAAGTATGTGAATATTCTTCCTCTACTGATAATTCTATATCACTATCAATGTCATAAGGAGTTGCACATATATGATGTCCTTTTTCACTCACATTCTTCTCTCTATCAAAATAAGTATAGGAACAATCTCCTCGAGATCTAACATAGTGCAAAAATACTTGTGAATATTCTTGTCCACCATAAAAACCCTGTCTCCAATGGTCTGCTTTACCCAAATACATCATAGCATCACCTGGATTCAAATGAACTGAACGCTCTTCACCAGATGGTGTTTGTATACAAATATCCCAAGGTTGATCACCACCTAAATGTAAAGTGAAAGAAATTTCACAAGCATCTCTATCACTATGGCGTTTTAATTCAGCACCATTCTTATAAACTCTAGCATATGCATAAGTTGGTAATACAGGTTCTTCTAATATTTCAGCCACTTCTGGTGTTTTTTCTGTCAGAAGTTCTAAAAATGCAATATAATTATGAGCAGCAGATGAAGGAGATACCATTTCATCACCTTGAAGATTATGTTCTACGACAAACTGTCCATACTCTTCTTTAAGTTTACTAGCTCTATAAGAAGATATAAAGTTTGGAATCACTATATAATGATTTTTAGATAACTGCTGATTCATAATTTTATTTCAAATAATCAATATCTATTTATTTAGATGTCTTGTGGATTATCATCTCCATATAATTCTAGCATACTATATGATTCCGCGTCAAATGATTCCAATTCATTTTCCACCTTAAGTTTTGCCATCTCCACTTTTCTCTTTTCAAAAAGTCCAACTGCTTCTTCAAATATACCAAGTTCAGTTAATGGTATATTACTACCACCAGTAACCAACTCTACCTCACCTTGATCACCAAACCATTGAACTGCATGTACAAGTTGTTCCTCCTTAGTCTCATCACAATAAAATTTTGGCATCCAATCCATATGGATATCATCCATATGTTCTTCATCAATAGTTATAGATCCTAATCTGTCCTTTTCCGACAATTCATTCTTATGCAGTAAAATACAAAGTCTATTAATCTGCATATCTCTCTAACCTCCAAACAAAATAAAGTTTATCATAATGATGTATATTCGTCAAGTATCAATCTTTAGAACAAATAATAATATCAACATAATTAACATCAAAGTCTTGTGATGTACCACTAAAACTACTGGTAGTAATACTAACAGGGTGAGTATGTTGTGCTCCACTAAATGGGTGAGTATGTTGTCCACCTGGGTGAGTATGGCTTCCACCTGGGTGAGTATGTTGTGGATGAGTATGTTGTCCGCCTGGGTGAGTATGGCTTCCACCTGGGTGACTGTGGCTACTTCCACTGAATGGGTGACTGTGTTGTCCGCCACCACCAGCGTTACCGGTATTACCAGTACCATCAGATTGGGCACGAGTTTGCTGTCCAGTAGGGGGTGGGTTTCCAACTCCCTTGGTAGTAGTACTACCAGTTGTATGACTATGTGAAGGTATCTGTGGGGTACTTAATGTAGTATTACCAACGGTACCTGATGCAGATGCGTTTCCAGTACTAGCAGAACCTGAACCCGTGGTTGCACTTCCTTGTCCACCAGCTCCTTGTCCAGTAGTAGCAGAACCTGAACCCGTGGTTGCAGCTGCTTGTCCAGTAGAACCACCACCAGAATTTTGTCCAGCACTACCCGCTACACTAATATTTCCCGCTACACTTCTTGATGCAAAAACGGATGAGAAAGCAGTAGAACCACCAGGACTAACGTTACCAGTTACAACTCTAAGACTCTTATCATTATGTGTTGATTCCTTAGTCCAGCTACTAGGTGCCGCACTCTGTTGGAACAGCATTAATGTCCCACTAGCAATAAATCCAGGTATGGCACTACAGCCCGTTAGACTACTTGATGTTAAGACTGCCATTTCTTCTTATCATATAATATTTTACTGAAACTATTTATATAGCTACGATTTAAACTCTAGAGACTAAAAAAATACCGGAGTTTTTTTTCCGGTATTTTTGAAATTAAAAATTGATTTTCGTTTTAGTCTCAGGAATTAATCTGATTCTTCAACTCTTCAATCTGTACTTGCTGTTCTTTAATCGCTTCGATAAGTACGGAAACGATATTTCCATAAGCAACTGACTTAATACCATCTTCGTTCTCACGAACAACTTCAGGGAATACTTCCTCAATCTCTTGAGCGATAACACCTATCATGTGTACCCCAGTATCCTTCCTGTCGAATTCTACACCACGAAGAGCCTTAACCTTATCGACTGCATTGTCAATGGTTACAATGTTCTCTTTCAAACTGACGTCAGAGTTCGCAGTTACGGTACCAGCACAAGTTAAGTCACTTCCATCAAAGGTTAGGTTAGCTTCACCATTAACTGTACTAGAGTCAACCGCAGTTATAACTCTGTTATTAGATGCGTTAGTGAAACTATTAATTGCAACTGTAACTGTTGCCCAGGAGCTGTCTCCACGTAAGAACGTAGAACTACTTGCAGTACC
>PVBE011038335.1_pt1 | contig 16169 bp, 15 predicted proteins | sample 1631181 | NCBI WGS metagenome assembly PVBE01 (sample SAMN08397723, study PRJNA350692) | Marine metagenome, whole genome shotgun sequencing project. | isolation source: water | place: Pacific Ocean | collected 2012-04
CGCACCTTGCCGTAACGGATAAGGTCATCGACAATGCGCGTGGCCTTATCAATGGGAATGGCAAATCCAATCCCCTCGGCTTTCTGAAAAATAGCTGTGTTGATCCCAATCAGTGAACCATTAATGTTGAGGAGAGGACCTCCACTGTTACCCGGGTTGATCGAGGCATCCAACTGGATAAAGTCCCGGTAAACTCTTTTTTTATCACCCTGAATACTCCGGTGCAATGCGCTGATAATTCCAGTCGTCACCGTGTGTCGCAGACCGAAAGGATTCCCGATGGCTATGACTGTTTCTCCAGTCATCAGGTCATCTGACCGCCCCAAAGCAACGTGAGGCAGATGTTCTTCACTGTCTATTTTAATAACTGCAAGATCCGATTTGATGTCGGCTCCCACAAGATGAGCATCAAACTCCCGCTTATCTATGAGTGTAACTTTAATGCGGGTCGCTCTGGCAACAACATGTTCGTTAGTGAGGATGTATCCATCTGGATGAATAATCACTCCGGATCCCAGACTTCGGCGGTTATTATTCAAACGCGGAAACAGTTGCTGGAAAAACTGGTCAAAGAAAGGATTGCGCGAATCCCTGAACGGGTTTCGCATTGCGGGTACAACCTCTTCAGTGTTGATATTGACTACCGCCGGTCCCGCCATTTCCACCACCTTGACTACAGGAGTGCGACGGTCACTGCCCTCTGCCCACAGGGGAACAGCTCCACAGGCAAAGGTGATGAGGGCGAGTATCGTTATGATAAATCGGGAATGGTTCATATGAAGAAGAAAACGAAAGACGGCAAGCCTCTCGGCCTGCCGTCTGAAAATTGATAACTTTCCTCTTCGTTCCCACGCTGGAGCATTGGAACGAGGACAAAGCAAAACCCTATTTCGTGCCAAATCGTTAGCGTTTGCCAGCTAACGCATCGACATATTGCCTCCACGGCCAGTGGCTATTTCACCTTAACGGCTATGTATATGGTCGTCCCCCCTCTGCGAATAAGGAACAGTACCGTGCGACCTGCCTTTATATTTCCAATCGCACGGTTATAATCTGCCGTATTCGCAATCGGTTTGCGATCAATTTCTGAAATCACATCACCGCGCCTGATACCGGCATCGGCGGCAGGTTGCCCCGCTGTCACATCAGACACCAACACACCTTCCTCGGCATCCAAACCCAGGCTCTGTGCCAGTTCGGGAGTTATGTCCTGCGCCTGCATGCCCAGCGGATCTGCCACCTGAGCTTGCGCCACTTTTTCCTCACCATCTTTAAGAACCTCGATATGAACATTCAGGGTCAACGATTTCCCGCCCCGAATCACTTCAACATCGACATTGGAATCCGGCGTTGTGTTTGCTACGATTTTAGGCAGTTCTTCCATATCAGATACGTCATGTCCGTTGAATTCAACAACCACATCCCCACGCTTGATTCCTGCCTTGGAGGCTGGTCCGTTGGGAATAACGTCTCCCACCAATGCCCCCTTGTTATCCTTCAATGAAAATGATTTAGCCAGTTCTGGTGTGACTTTTTGAATCATCACGCCCAGCCACCCGCGTGTGACTTTTCCTTTTTCTCGCAGGTCCGTCAAAATAGACTTAGCTACATTGATCGGAATGGCAAAACCAATTCCAACATTTCCGCCGGTATTGCCCGATATGATTGCTGTATTCATTCCAATAACCTGCCCCTTAATATTAATCAACGGACCACCGCTGTTACCGGGGTTGATGGAGGCGTCTGTCTGGATGAATTCGTCATAGGGTCCGGCACCAATGCTTCTGTCTTTCGCGCTGACCACGCCCACGGTTACGGTATGGCTTAATCCAAATGGATTTCCAATTGCCATCACCCATTCGCCAACTTCCAGTCTATCGGAGTCCCCCATACGCAAGTATGGGAATGGTTTGTTGTCTCCATTTTCTCTGGTGATCTTGATCAAGGCAATGTCGGTTTTAGAGTCGGAACCGATCAACGTTGCGCTGTATTCCTTTTCATCTTCATTTTCATCTTCCAGGTTGACAAGAATCTCTTCGGCCCCGTCAACAACGTGACTGTTGGTCAAAATATATCCTTCCGGATCAATGATGAACCCTGAACCCGTTCCACGCTTTGGCTGACTATCAGGTCGTTTATCAAGAAACTTGTCGTAGAAATCACGAAATGGATCTTTCTGCCCTGGCCCTCCCGGTGCTCTCGGATCTCTTGGCAATCCCGGAGGAGCCGGAGGAGTCTGTCGACGCGGGCTGGCCTTTTTTGCCTTGGAGCTCATACTGACATTGACTACTGCCGGATTCTGTTGCTTTGCTATATCAACAAATATGTTACTCGTCAGCGGCATCGATTCAGAACTCAAGGCCCAAGCCTGTCCTGTCAATGATCCGGAAACATTCCCCGTTTCCATGGAAAGAGGAAAACATATACCCATCACCAGAAACCAGGAAAATACTACCTTGACAACTTTACAATTCATTAGAAAACCTCGCTAATCGCTTGAATATTCATTTCCAGACTTGATCTCTGGAAACGCTTAATTTCACTTGTTAAATTTAATGGCGGTCACATGAATGATGATTTGGTCAACACCGGAAAAATCTATACGGAATGTCTTATATATCGGACAATATCGTCAAAATAATTTGTGTTTTCATTATATAACGGCAAATTCTTCCATGACAACCTCTATTCTGGGTCACCTAAATATTTATTGACTCTGCCTGACGAATTCATGATAATCTACTATAACATCAGGGTTTGTGGCAGGAATGTACGATGAGCCTTAGGGCTCGCCAACTGCTTTAAACCCCGAACCGGGATTCCTGCCAAGACCTGAAACTGTAGCTCGGCGGCCCCGTTTTCCATAATGTTCTTCTACCAACCGCTTACGTTCATGGGTCTGTTTCTCTCCGCCCTGGGATTGATGATGATCTTCGAAGGCATTCCTTATTTCTGTGCTCCTTCCCAGGTTAAAAATTTTGCTCAAAAAATTGGTGAAATTCCAGATCGGATTCTACGAATCCTCGGATTTGCCTTGATGCTACTTGGCCTGACAGTTGTCTATTTTGGGAGGACTCTTTTTGAAAATAGTTAAAGAAAACCGATCATCAATTTTGGCCTGCGTTATCAGTCTGTTGCTTCTTGTATTTTTCGGCGGATGTACCACGTTAGAAAATTTAGAAAATGAAACGCCGCCGCCTGAACCTATTAATCTGGCTCACCCCTTCACGGATGTGCCTGTCCCCAAGGACTCAGAAAGAGACCAGTCTAAAACATTTGTGTATGAGTCGGGGAGCGGTGCCATCAAGGTGGGGCGCCTGTTTTTCAGTACCAGCGAAAACCTGATAGATACTGTCGAATTCTACCAGAATGAAATGACCAATCAAGGATGGACCCTGGTCAACTCAATGGCACATGATGGGAAGATTTTAAATTATCAAAAAGAAGGCTCGGTCTGTACTGTAATCATTCAATCAACATGGCTCGGATCCGACGTTGAAGTTCAAATAGGACCAAAATGATTCTGTCTTTGGTCGCCCTAGCGTCATCGCGAGCCGTTGTAAACGGCGTGGCGATCCAGAACTCTGGATTGCTTCACTTCGCTCGCAAAGACGAACAAAACATTACCCCCTTTATATTGATGCAAAGCTCTCCTCCCCTGCCTGCGAATCGAACAGGCCATGTCTGAAAAGGAACGCCTGGCGCGTCAGTTCATTCTTGATTTTCCTTCACGGCCTGAATATATGTTTTCCAATTTCGTGGTTTCGGAGGGTTCAAAAATTGCCTTCGATGCCGCCCGCCAGTTCTGCGGTGAGGAACCTTCTCCCTTCAACACACTCTATCTTTTCGGCGGCAGAAACCTTGGCAAAACCCACCTTCTTATCTCTATTGGTAATCAGTCTGCTTCTATGGGTGAAAAAGCTCTGTACGTTCATGGAGCTGATTTCATCCAAAAAACAGATGAAAATGCTAACGGCTCTTCGGGCGAATTCGTATCCATTCTTTCCAACGTCGATCTGTTTTTGCTCGATGCGGTGGACCATATCGCCGGACAACGTGCTTCTCAGGAAAAACTTTACCTCATCTTCAACACTCTTGTTGAAAAGGGGAAAAAAATCGCGTTCGCAGGAAATCTTAACCCGGCAAACCTGGAAGGTACCGAGAGCTATCTAACCTCTCGCTTTCAATGGGGTATGTCTGCAGAACTGAAACCCATTGATGACAAAACAACTGCTAAAATAATCACCAAACTGGCAAAAGATGTCGGACTGGTCATCCCGGACAAGATAATCGACTATCTCCTCACTCGCATTCCCAGAGATTTCATGTCGATCAAGCACACGATCACCAAGATCAACCAGGAATCCTATATCCAAAAAAAGAAAGTGACGGTTCCCATGGTCAAGGCGACCTTGGACCTGCCGTGATTAGATATGGAACCGAAGTGCCACAACATAGCCGTCTCTCTGGAAAATGCGGCGAGGGATTTTCCAAATCGCAGGGCGATTGTCGTGCCCCACACAGGCGTTTCTATTTCTTTTGCGGAACTGAATGACGAAAGCTCTCGCATCGCATCTGGGCTCAATCAGTACGGATTGAAGAAAGGGGATCGCGTTCTGCTTCTGGTTCCTTTCGGAATTGATTTTATTTCTATCGCCTTCGCCCTGTTCAAGGCCGGAACGGTACCGATCCTGATTGACCCCGGACTGGGCAGAAAAAATGTCCTGCAGTGCGTTGAAGAATCCCAACCGAAGGGAATGGTAGCTATCCCACTAGCTCACTCAATATCACGGGTTTTTCGCAAACCCTTCCAAAGTGTGCGCCAGAGAATTACGGTAGGTTCTCGCTGGTTCTGGGGAGGAAAAACTCTTGACGACTTACGCAGGCTGGCTGAGCCCAATCCCAATTTTGTCGAGACTTTTAAGGACGACCCGGCGGCCATCCTGTTCACCAGCGGAAGTACCGGGTCTCCCAAAGGGGTCTTGTATACGCACGGAATGTTCCTGCGTCAATTGGATACACTACGCTCCTGCTATGGTATACAACCCGGTGAAATTGACCTCCCCACCTTCCCCTTGTTCGCCTTGTTTGGAGTAGGGATCGGGATGACATCCATCCTCCCGGAAATGGATTTCACACGTCCAGCTAAAGTTAATCCGGAAATGATTTTACAAACCGCTACCGCCCAAAATGTAACCAGCGCATTCGGATCACCCGCGCTATGGGATACGGTGAGTCGGCACTGCCTGAAACATAATCGCAGACTGCCTTCCATCAAGCGTATTCTGCTGGCGGGCGCTCCTGTTCCCGGTTCGTTGCTCGAACGGTTTGATCGCATTCTCGAACCTGAATCGGAAATTCATACTCCTTACGGCGCAACAGAATCGCTTCCAGTCGCTACCATGGAACGCAAAGAGGTTCTGGCAGACACCTTCAAAAAAAGTCAAAAAGGACAAGGCACTTGTGTGGGCCATGTCGTCCCTGGGATTGAACTTAAAATCATAAGCATCACCGATGACCCGATTCCCCAATGGAATGATGCGCTGGAACTACCACAGGGAAAGATTGGGGAAATCGCCGTGAAAGGTCCGTGGGTGACCCGTTGTTATTTCAATCGTGAAGAAGCCACCCGACTGGCGAAAATTGAGGACGCTGAAAATTCTTTCTGGCATCGCATGGGCGATGTCGGTTATCTCGATGAGCAAAACCGCCTGTGGTTTTGCGGCAGGAAAAGCCAGCGCGTTCAAACCGCTAAAGGCACTCTGTTTACCATTCAATGCGAAGGGGTTTTCAATACTCACTCCAGGGTAAAACGATCTGCCCTGGTGAGTGTGGGAACAGCTGGCCAACAGAAACCGGCCATCATCATCGAGCTTGAAAACTCTGGCGAATCGTCTGGTGATTCCTCACATGGTGAGTTGATAAAAGAATTATCGATATTGGGGAACCAATATGCGCATACTCGCCAAGTTAAGGATATCCTGATCCATCCGGAGTTCCCGGTAGACATCCGCCACAACGCCAAAATCTTCCGTGAACAACTCGCCAAGTGGGCTATTGGGAAAATTTCCAGAGAATAAAAAAAGGGCCGCCCTGAAGGACGGCCCCAAGAGGGGGGATTACTCAGTTTCAACCTAGCAAATTGAAACCTATTTAAGCTCTTCAGAGACTTAGACCCATCAGAGCCTCGATGACTGTGGGATGCTCGTATTAGAAAAAGGTTCGTTAATTTTTGTTAATGAAGAAAACACAGGGGCCGTTATTGCAGGTGCGACAATACCTGTTGAAGGATTTCCTTTGAAAACAATTGCCCTGTGAGATTCTTTCTGGCCCGAGTTCCGGCTTTACGAAATTTTTCCCATTCGGCATTGGATGCGACCGGAATCACCTGGACACCGTTTTTAACCATAACATCTATAGAACGTTTATTATCCACCTGTATTTTCCCTGCGAGAATTTGCAAACGTTTTTTACTCACATTGAGAAGAGCTTTCTGGTGTTCGCTGGAAAGCTTTTTAAATTTTCGCTTGGAAACCAATACTCCGCCCGTTGCATAACCCATCCTGATGTCGATCATATGTTTTACTCGCGTGAACCATTGCAACGCCAGCACAGCCTGTGATGAACCGTAGACGGTATCTATCATTCCCGTCTGGAGCGACATAAGGACATCGGTCACGGACAGCGGCACTGGCTTCACATTCATCGCCGAGTAGGCTTCCTGGACCAGTGGATCGCCTTCCCACATCCAGGGCTTGGATTTCGCCAGATCACCCACAGACTCAATTTTCCCTGCTGAGAATATATGAACCCAGCCGACCGGAACCCAGCCGAGAAGCACGTAACCTTTCTTGTCGTATTGTTTGACGAAGTGATCGTTCAACAAATCGTATATTTTATTGATCTGCTCGTCTGTTTCAAAAAGGAAGGGAATATCCAGAACTCGCACCTCAGGCAAAATTTCGCCGAGTCCGACACCGGTAAACCCGGCACCGTGCAGTTGACCTATGCGCATTTTTCGTATTACATCTTTTTCATCGCCTGAAACACCGCCGGGATAAAATTTAAACTTAATCGCGCCGCCGGTCACTTGCCTCACTTCATCCGCCAGGGCGTGCATCTCTTTCATCCATGCCGTTCCTTCGGGAGCGAGTGTGGCAAATTTGATGATCTCGGTATCTCCTGCGAACACCTGCCCCGCATTGCCGACAAGAAAAAACACTACCGTCAGTATAACCAGCAACCGTTTAGAATAATTCATCTGCCATATCCAGTAGTTTTCGCGCTTTTTGTTTAGCCACTTCGTTTGCCAGTCGTTGTTCGGGCAGTGCATTGGAAGAGGAGTCCAAAATTTCTTTTAGCAGGCGTCCAAACAATTCTTTGTCTTGTGACTGAACAGCGTAGGTCCTGGCATATATCAACTGGGTGAGTAAAAACTTTCGTTGGTTCAATTCCAGATTCCGTTCAAAATGATATCGGGCTTTTCCCGGGTCCCCGCCGAGCATTTTTGTTCTGCTTCCGTAAAATCCTCCCAGAGCTAGATGAGGTCCTGCATAATGGTAATCTTCATCCAGATCAGCCGTCCGCTTCATCAACCACTCCACGCGTGAGATATCGGCAAACGTTTCCGGACTACCGAGGTTGAGCATGAGCCAGCCGGACCAACACTGCCCCAGCCAAAACAATGCGGGAAGATCGTTTGCATTCATCCCCTTCAAGACAAATTGAAATTCCTCCCCGGTCAACGTCAGTAGATCCTTGACACCAGAACTTTCGGCAAGGGATCGTACGGCGTACCCCCTTCCCCTCTGATACAAAGCCGATGCTCTTTCGGGATTACTGTCTTCAATAAAGCTGAAAGAGTAACTGCAAAAACCTTCTGCCAGGTTATTCAGGATGGGCATACTGCTCTCGTCACCCTTGAGCAACCCTTCCATCATTTTCAAATTAGATGGGATGGCTTCCGCGGCGAGGCCAAGATCAGCTTCCTCCTGCATTGCCTTGTACTGGCCCTGCACCAGAGGAAAAGCCAACTGCGCCGCCATGCGTTGGGCAGAACATGAAACCAGGAGCATGAGACATAAAAATATAAAACACGAAACTCTGAACATAAGTAGGTATCCCCGTAATATCGAAAACACTTACATTTTGACATAATTTCCTCGTTCTGCCCGGTATTTTTATACAAGGTACCGTCATTTATTACTTGAACTACCGATATTTTTTGCTTGAGGTGACGGCATTTCTTACGTAAAATTTGCATGGAAGCAACTTTGGTTTTCCGCTGGCCGCATGTCAAATAGCCCAATCTGATCCGAGGATTTGTTTCTGGTGAAAAGTGAAACCGATGAAGAAGCGGAAGAGCGCAGTGTTCTTTGGATAAAAAGGTTCCTTACTGCGCTGGGAACGATTTTCGCTGTCGTGGGCATCGTCCGGCAATGGCCCATCGTTGGGAAGTCTTACATGGAATTCATTGAGGGAGATGGATATCTTTCTCTCATGCTCGGACTCATCATGATTGTGCTGGGAATATCTGTGCGACTGCTGATCGGACAGGAAAAGGAATAAACACTTATCTTGGAATCAAAATCCTATGAGCAAAGACGATAAAGCTGAAGGCGAAGGTTTTGTTATTAAAGACAAGCGGTCTTCCCAAATTTCGGAAGATGAAGCTGCTTCTGCAAAGGATAAGGACACAGAAGGTTCGCAGGAGCAGAAAGAGCCTTCCGACGGAGAACAGGCCGAAGCTTTCCAAATCGATTTTTCAACTTTTGTCATGTCCCTCACATCGTCTGCCTTTTACCATCTGGGCGATATGCCAGACCCCACCACGGGGAAAAAGGAAGTCAATCTTCCCGCCGTTCAACAAACCATAGACATGCTCATCATGCTGCGGGAAAAAACTAAAGGTAACCTTACGGATGATGAAAAGAAACTTCTCGAGCAACTCATCTACGAGTTGCAGGTGAAATACGTTGCCAAATCAAAAGAATAATCCCCCCCTTTCTCCATAGTCTTAACTAAGATATCGCATTCCCGCTTATGAAATGCTAATCTTTACCCCGAAATATCAAACCCGGCATTTAATCATGGCACTCAAAAGTGACGCAAACGGACTGTTCATCGAGGGGATGACGAATTCCGCAGAATTAGGTGATTACCTTCAACGAAAGTTCAGCGATGAAGATATCCAGGATTCTTACGCGATTTTAGCCGAGGACTCTGTCAAATCAGCGCGAGCTGAAGGAACGACACCTTTAAGAAAATTCTGGCAACTGCTGGACCGCTCGTACAAAAATATCCCTCCCCTTAAGTGTGAAAGAGGATGCGGTCATTGCTGTCATACCGGTGTCGCCGCGACGCAGGTTGAATGGGACGGCATATTAAATCGTGTCAAGGAAAACGGAATCGATCTCAACGAAGTTATCGAACGGGCGCAACGCACGATCAACCGGGTGCGTGATGCGATTCGTTCCAACAAGAGTCTGGAGCAAATCGACTGGCACCGCCTGGTCATCAACCAACCCTGTCCGTTTCTGGATGACGACCACGCTTGCACGATATATGAAGACAGGCCGCTCGACTGCCGTCTGGTGGTAGCGTTTCGCGACCAGTGCAGGTCAAAGAAACTTGAGCATGCCCAGCGTGGGGCAGTGATCGAAGAAGCTGTCGGTGCCACGGTCATCGCGAAAATACAACACGACCAGACTCCTAAATTCAAACGCAGAAAATTCCAGGGCGTTCAGCCACTGAAGTTGCTACAACACTGGCTCATTGTGTGGCAGGAAAAAAATAAAAAGAAAAAATAAAACAAACACGAGATCCTTCGACATACCCCTCCGGGGCATGAGGGCAATGGTTAAATACCACAAGCTCAGGATGACACACCGGTAAGTTTCATGAAATCCGCTCAACTCTCGGCTCCGAAAACCATTCAAATCGCTAATCTGGAGTCGTTAACCCCAAACGCAAATGAAGCCGTCATCGCTGTTGAAACAGCAGGGATATGCGGGACCGACCTCGCTCTCTTTTCTGGCGACTACCCTGTTGCCCTTCCCCTGGTTTGCGGACACGAGTTTGCGGGAACGGTAAAATTGGTCGGCAACGCTATGGATACTCAATGGATCGGCAAGCGGGTTGTCGCCGAAATCAATAATACCTGCATAGCTTATGAAATGGAAAAACCTTGCAGAGCCTGCGAACTGGACATACCCAACCATTGCCTGAAAAGAAATGTTACCGGAATCATCAACCATAATGGAGCGTTCGCGGAAGAAGTCTCTGTCGCCGGTGGAACCCTGCACGAAATCCCTGAGACAGTGGACTCTCTCACCGCCACACTCGCCGAACCCCTCGCGGCGGCGATTCAAACTTTTGAAATGACTCATATCAATAATGATGAAACCGTTGTTGTGTTAGGACCCGGCAGACTGGGTATACTCATCGTTTTCGTTGCCGCGCTTAAAGGCGCACAAGTGATTGCGGTATCCAGAAGTGAAGCTAAACGGAAGCGAGCCACCAGTTACGGAGCCGCACATGCATTTTCACCGGAGTCTGCCGACGCGCAAATTAAAAATTTGACTCACGGACTCGGTGCCGACATCGTAGTTGATGCCACAGGGTCAACAGAAGGTCTGGTACAAGCTTCGCAACTGGTGCGGCCACGCGGCACCATCAGCGTAAAAACCACCTGCGGACTACCCGAACACGGACTCAATATGACAAAACTTGTGGTCGATGAAATAGGCATACAAGGATCAAGGTGCGGCCCCTTCCAGCCGGCGCTGGAACTTTTAGCAAAGCATCATGAGCAGTTGGGGAAACTCATCACCTCTGTCAGGTCATTAGATGAGGCACAGTCCGCTCTGGAATCGGCCTATTATGAAAATAAAGTCGTGATAAAAATGTAGCTTACCCGTGAATGGGCAAACTACAAAAACAACTAGTGCAAGAATTCCGTTTGAAAAATGCTTAACCTGAGAAAAAAGAAAACTCTATTATTGATTGCCTGGGTTATAGCCACCTACCTGCTCTACCTGTGCTTCCGCGGCATCGAAATAGAACGCGCGTGGAACGAAATCAGGCAGGCACACCCCCTATGGCTGTTGCTGGGTGTCGCCGGGCATTTCTCCATTTTCTTCTTATGGGCCGAGCAATGGGTGTTGTTTCTTCCTGGAAAACTTATTGTTTCATTCAAGCGAATGTTCGAGATCAACGCGCTGATGTGTACCGCGATGAACACACTCCCGTTTCCCGGCGGACATGCCATGGGCGTTTTTCTGCTCGCCAAAAGAGAACACGTTGGTCATTCCGCCGCTCTCTCTGTGATGTCGCTGGACCAACTCTGCGAAGGGATAGCCAAGTTGACCGTCCTGCTCATCGTAGCCGGCCTCACCCCTCTGCCCCCTCTCATGAAACAGGGGATCATTGGATTAGTCACGATTGTTTTTTTGTTCCTGTGCGTTCTTTTGTATTTGGCGCACCGCTTTCACGATTACAAGGAATCGGACCCCGGTCACAACAGAACGCTCAAGGAAAAGATAATCCACTTTGTATCAAGATGGGGCCATCAGCTGGAAGGACTCCGCAACCTGCGGACTTTTTTTTATGGCGTGTTTCTGGCTTACGGGATGAAGCTGTGTGAGGCAACTGCCATCTGGGGAGTACAGAAGAGTTTCGGCGTGGACCTGCCAGTCTGGAGTGTTCTCCTCATACTGGCCGCGCTAAATTTAACCACCCTGGTTCCCCTGGCTCCCGGCAACCTGGGTGTTTATGAAGCAACTGTATTTTTCATTTACCAGTATCTTGGCATAGCGCCCGAACAAGCACTGGCACTGGCTCTGGTCCAGCACCTGTGCTACCTGTTACCCCTGGCGGGAACCGGATATGTTTTTATATTGCTGAGAAATTTTTTCCCACTGGAGCCTTTATCTCCAGCATCAGAACCAGAAGAAGAAGCTTCGTTGCCATAAAACTTTTAACTTAAATCTGCTATGCAGGGGAAGTTATTTCATCCTCGCTCGCCACTGGCCCCATTGAACAAACGAACAAGTTTTCTAATTTTCAACACTCGTGATAGGATATCACTATTAAAATAGTAGAGAATTTCTATGGGCACAGAAATCATTTTTATAGTCGAGGAGTCTAACGATGGTGGGGTTGAGGCCAGAGCACTTGGTCATTCCATTTTTACCGAAGCAGAAAACACACTATTGGCAATTTAATCAACCTCTCCTGCATAACCGGATCGGTTTGAGTTAAACCAGCAACACTTTCCAGGTCACTATTGGGATAATTAATATGGTTTTCTAATTTTAACAAAACATCGGGCAACGGCGGAAGATCACCCTTTTGTTCCAATAAAGTTAACAGTTTGTCTCTCAAGTGCTTTCTCTCACCAACCAGAAAAATTTTCCGCACTCTGTAACAGCACAGACCACTCACTAAAATGTGACCAGACAGCTATTGTCCGCCTATTACCTTATTCGTCAAGTATTTATACTCCAAATAGGGTTAAATTCTTAAAGAAAAAATAATTCGGCACCCGATAAAATGGGATACAATGGGCCATTGAGTTATATGGAAATATGGTCGGAGCCATAACAATATAATCAAATTAGATACTAAGCCTTTTATTTAGAATGGGATTACCCTGTATATCTATCCAAATAAAGAGCTATTGCCCCATAAATCAAACTAATTTTAAAATAATTCGAAATAGCCGCAGAAGCACTTCGCTAAGAAAAATTCTGACATGAAAACCAACCCGGACAATCCCGTAAAATTAATATTTTTGGGTAGCGGAACAATTGATGAGTTAAATATTTAAATGAAAAAGTACTTAAATCTGAACATAAACTTGAAATTGAAAACATCTAATCTTATTCTTGCTGAAGACAAAAGGGTCTTCTAGAATATCCTTGAAACATGTGGTGAGATTCATCGCATCCCAGTAACAGAATTATTTGATTGGAGAGAGCCTGCATGAAGCAGACCATCCTGAAAAAACTCGACAAGCAACTTGCGGATTCCCAAAAGGAATTGCAGGTCGATATTCCAGAGGCGTTAAAAATTGCCAGGGAACATGGTGACCTGAGTGAAAACGCCGAATACAAAGCGGCAAAAGAAAGGCAAACATTTCTTCAGGCAAGAATATCACTACTGCAAAAAAGAATAAGCGATGTCACCTCGCTGGATTTGAAAAAGATTCCAAAAGACCGTTCTGGACTAGGCAGTACCCTGTTCCTGAATGACCTTGACACAGGGAGGGAAAAAAAGTATCGGCTGGTCTTCCCCGAAGATGTTGATCCCGATGCTGGAAAAATCTCAGCCGCTTCGCCTATTGGAAGAGCTCTCATGGGAAAACAGGTAGGGGATGAAATCATTATTCCTCTGCCAGACCAAAAGGTGGAATATGAAGTTATTCGTGTGACGACCATCCACGAAGATTCAGAAGAGGATGAAGAGTAACCACCTCCATGTCCTTTAAAAATCTTATCTCATTTGACGAAATAGCTGAAAGCAATGTCAACTTTCTCGATATCGATTCAAGGCCCGATTGGGAAGAAGTTTTTGGCAACAGCAATCCCCTGAATTTGGAGATCGGGTTTGGCGTTGGAAATTTTCTGATAGAAATGGGAATCCGCGAACCCGATGAAAATTTTATCGGCATGGATTTCTATCATAAAGGCATCCGCAAAGTTATCTCCCGGATAGACAAGTATCAGGTCAATAATACCCGTATCGTATATGGCGATGCGAAAGAGAAAACACCTCTCTTGTTTAATGATCAGGAACTGAGTCGGGTTTATATAAACTTTCCTGATCCATGGCCTAAAAAAAGGCATCATAAACGCAGACTTATTAAACCGGCCTTCATCAAAACTCTGTCCGAAAAATTAAAGCCAGGCGGGGAAATTCATATCGCCACAGATTTTGAATCCTATGCCCTGGAGATTCTGGAATTTTTTGAAAATGAACCAACGCTGAAAAATAAAAGCGGATCAGGCACATTCCTTCTGCAAAAAGAAGGCGTTCCAAAAACCAAATACGAAAAAAAATTTATCAATGCAGGAGAGCGTATTTTCTATTTAGAATTCGCAAAATAACGCGACACACCTGAACCCCTGTGATCTGGAGAAAGAATTGCCTCAAGAACGAATTTTAATTGTTGATGATGAAAAGAACATCGTAAGCTCCCTCAAAGGAATTCTGGCAGACGAAGGCTACGATGTCTCTGTGGCCGATGACGGACTCGATGCACTGGACATAATTCAGTCAGATCCACCCGACCTGCTTTTGCTTGATATCTGGCTTCCGGGCATGGATGGAATAGAAGTTTTGAAAACGGTTAAAACCTATCACCCTAACATCGAAGTGCTTATCATGTCCGGGCACGGCACTATCGATACAGCGGTCAAGGCGACAAAACTTGGGGCTTATGACTTCATCGAAAAGCCATTTTCGATGGATCTCCTGACCCAATCCGTACAGAGCGTCTTCAAAGTAAAAAAGAATTTTTCATCAAAATCAGATAATCATTTAACCAATAGCAATGAAGCGCCAATGGGCTTCGCCGCATTGGTGGAAATAAAAAAAGCCATCAAAACCCATTCACAATCTAACAATCCCTTACTCCTTCTAGGCGAAGCGGGGACAGGCAAAGAATTCATCGCTCAAGCCATACACAACCAGAGTCCCCAAAGCAGACTTCCCTTCATAAAAATCAATTGCACCGCAAGACGAATGCACGAAATCCAATCCTCTTTGTTCCCAGGATCAAAAAAAGGCCGTGCAAGTGAGAATGAAAACTCCACTACAAAGTCAACCACTGGCACATCGCGAATAATATTTCTGGATAATGTAGACGCACTCACTAAAGTGATGCAGGAAAAATTATTCAATGCCATGCAAGCGGAAACAAAACAACTTTTACCCTCGCGCCTGTATATCTCATCTTCTAAAGACCTCCATGAACTGGCAGAAAACGGTCAATTCAACACCGACCTGCTGAAAACTTTCAGAGACAGCACTATCCATATCCCTCCCTTGCGAGAAAACTCATCCAATATTCCGATGATGACCCGTGATTATCTTGAAGAAATTGCGCAGAAGGATGGACTGTCCGCTCCTCAAGTAGATTCAGCGGCGCTGGATGCCTTATGCCGTTACAGTTGGCCGGGAAACATTAGAGAGCTTCGCTCAGTTCTCGATCGCATCATTGCAACAGCGCCTTCAAGAGAAAATATTTCTCTCAGTGAAATTCCTCCAGAAATCAGACAGGCAGAAGACCAGTTTAAAACCGTGAACCTCGAAAAGTTCGAGTCACTCAAAGAAGCCGAGCAACACTGGGAAAAAGATTACCTTCTGCATCACCTGAAAAAGAACAACTGGGATGCCAGGAAAACAAGCAAGGCCCTGAAAGTCGACAAAGACATGTTCATGGAGAAAATAGAAACTCACGGAATCAAATTCCCCAGCAAGGAGTCTAAAGGCGATAACCACAGTTTTCCTCAAAGAACTCTCAAGCGGAGTATGGTGTTGTGCGGAAGCGGACTCCACCTCGGAATCAAAACAGGCCTGATCCTGCAACCTCTTCCACCGGGGAGCGGTATTATCTTTGGTGACATCTCCAGCGGACAAACCATTCCGGCCCGCATTGAAAACATCATGTCCACCGATTATTCCACCTCACTTCGAAAAGGAAGGTCCAGCGTTGCCACCATAGAACATATAATGGCTGTCCTTCACATGTATCGCATAACCAACCTGCTTATAAAAATAGGAGATGAAGTTCCGGTCATGGATGGTTCGGCAAAGGACTTCTGTGAACTAATAGAGGACGGGGAGTTTGAAGATCAAGATGAATTTTATCAGGAACTCATCATCGACAAGACCTATACCTTCGGGTCCAAAGAAAATGGAGAACCTCATATCAGCATTGAACCTTGCGAAACGTTCAAGGTGAGCTACCACATGGAATATCCTGCTCCGATAGGAGTTATGGACCACACCTTCGAGTATAAAGATGAGGAAAGCTTCAAAAAAGAAATTGCTCCCGCACGTACATTTGGATTCATGCAGGATGTCGCGCAACTAACAAAAATGGGATTCGCCTCGGGCGGCAAACTGGACAATTTCATATTGCTTGGTGACGGCAAAGTCATCAA
>PVBE010651372.1_pt1 | contig 16168 bp, 16 predicted proteins | sample 1631181 | NCBI WGS metagenome assembly PVBE01 (sample SAMN08397723, study PRJNA350692) | Marine metagenome, whole genome shotgun sequencing project. | isolation source: water | place: Pacific Ocean | collected 2012-04
CAGAACGGAACAAGGGGCAGGAAATAAATCTGCGCCTTGATACGGTCAAACGAGTTAAAATTTATCCAAACAAGTTCCTTGAAAATGTTAACGCCCAAATGAATTTTGACGGGTTGGTATGGCAGAAAGTAGACGTTACAGCTGATCTCGGACCAGATGAAAAACTCCTGATAAATGTCGTGCCCAATAACGGCAAAAGAGAACTCACCGTTGTGTCCAATAACGCTGGTGCTGCTTTACGGAAATTTGAACTCTACGACAATTTAGTTGGCGGGTATTTGACGGTGAAAGCGGTGTACGATTCTATGAAGCCAGAGAGTCGACTTAGCGGTGTCGCAAAAATTGATAATTTCCGAGTTGTTAAGGCGCCGGTCCTAGCGCAGTTGCTGAATATCGCTTCGCTGACGGGCATCCTTGAAAATCTGGGGGAGGACGGCTTTGGGCTTACCTTCAGTAGACTTGAAGCGCCGTTCGTGAAGAAATACGGCTTCATAAAAGTCAAAAATGTCGAGGCTAATGGCATTTCCTTGGGACTGACGGCGTCCGGCGATCTTGATACCCAAACCAAACAGGTCAATCTCAAGGGGACGGTGGTGCCTGCCTATATCGTTAATTCCGCTCTTACCTATATTCCTGTAATCGGACAGTTGTTATCCGGTGGCGAGAAAGGCGGGGGGGTGTTTGCGGCCCGGTATACGATGAAGGGGGATGTACAAAATCCTGATATATCGACCAATCCGCTATCAACGTTGACGCCAGGCTTCTTGCGGGGTTTGTTCGATATATTTGATGAGGGTGAAGTTAAGTCGCCCGATCCCAACTCGACCCAGTAAATTTATATTTTAGCTCTGAGGGCGAATCAGGACATGCCGCTTTTTGCCGGCGGATAATTTGATCACGCCGTCCTGGTTCACATCATCAAGCGATACGAGCCTGGTCTCATCGTCTATGATCTGATCGTTGAGGCGGGCACCGTTTCCTTTGATTAATCGCCTTGCTTCACCGTTGGTATTGGTGAGGCCGGCTTGCCGAAAAATATCGAAAGCAAGAACGCCGGCCTGAAGATCGTTCTCCAGGATCTCAACGGTAGGCAGATCAGCGCCGATACCGGCGCCTTCGAATGTTTCCCGTGCTGTTTCTGCAGCCGCCAAGGCGGCCTCTACGCCATGGCAGAGTTTGGTCACTTCGTTGGCCAAAATCTTTTTAGCCTCATTAATTTCTGCGTCCTTAAGGGTTTCAAGCTTGGCGATTTCACCAAGGGGTAATTCGGTGAACAACCTCATAAACCGACCAACGTCATCGTCCTCCGTATTGCGCCAATATTGCCAGAAGTCATAAGGCGAAAGCTGTTCGGCGTCGAGCCAGACGGCGCCTGCCGCCGTTTTACCCATCTTGGCGCCCGAAGAGGTGGTCATTAACGGGGTCGTCAAGCCAAACAGGGAAGTGCCGTCCACGCGACGTCCCAATTCAACGCCATTGACGATATTACCCCACTGGTCGGAGCCACCCATCTGCATAACGCAGTCGTGGCGCCTTGATAGCTCCAGGAAGTCATATGCCTGCAGGATCATATAGTTGAATTCAAGGAAGGTGAGGGGTTGCTCCCGGTCCAAACGCAATTTCACGCTGTCGAAGGTCAGCATGCGGTTGATCGTAAAATGAGCGCCGAAACTGCGCAGGAAATCAACATACTGAAGTTCGCTTAACCAGTCGTCGTTGTTGGGCATAATGGCATCGGTGGGTTCGTCGCCAAATGTTAAATATTTAGAGAAAACGGTTTTGATGCCTGCCATATTCTCATTTATTTTTCCTGCACTGAGCAATTGGCGGCTCTCGTCCTTACCCGAAGGATCACCGACTTTGGTCGTGCCGCCGCCCATCAGAACAATTGGCTTATGCCCTGTTTTCTGCAGCCAGCGCAGCATCATGACGGGCAATAAGCTGCCGGCATGAAGACTCGATGCCGTACAATCAAAACCGATATAGGCGGGAATAATTTCTTTGGCGGCGCGTTCATCCAGGGCTTCAATGTCGGTGCATTGGTGAAGGAATCCTCGTTCCACGATAACGTTCAAAAAATCAGATTTGTATGTGGGCATAAATCTTTCGCCGCCTTTAATGTATTTTAATCCAATCGTCGGAAACTCTGGTAGACACTAATTTTTGCCGCGTCTTCATGTTCTTGCCGGAAGGCCGGTCGTTTAGCACAATCGCTCTCTGGGTACAACGTTTGGATAGCCATGAACGAATCGAAAATATATCGGGCGCTTGGACTTATGAGCGGTACTTCCCTGGATGGCATTGATGCGGCAATCATTGACACCGACGGAACGGCAATTCTGGGTTATGGTCCTCATATCACCCAGCCCTATGAAGATGACTTTAGAGAGAAGCTACGTAGCGCCCTGGGACGGGAGGATGCGCCCTTGGATTTGGTCCAGGATTTTACGGAACAGCATGCGAAGGCGGTGTCGGAGCTTTTAACAAAGGTCGGATTTGAGCCGGCGGATATTGATGTTATCGGATTTCATGGTCAGACGATTTTGCATGATCCTGATCGGGGGACGACCGTACAAATCGGTGATGGCAACTTATTGGCCGCGAAGACCGGTGTTGCGGTCGTAAATGATTTTCGCCGCAACGATGTCGGTGCTGGTGGACAAGGGGCGCCTTTTGCGCCGGTCTATCATCAGGCTTTAGCCGGGCGATTGGAGAAGCCAGTGGTTGTTCTCAATGTAGGGGGCGTGGCCAACGTTACCTGGATTGATGAAGAGACCATGTTGGCGTTCGATACAGGTCCCGGCAATTCGCTGATGGATGATTGGGTTAAAATGCAAGCTGGTATCGATTTTGATTTAGGCGGGTCCATGGCGGCGGCTGGAAAGGTCGATGTGAAAATTCTAAGCACACTGATGGACAATGACTATTTTTTGAAAAAGCCGCCCAAATCTCTCGACCGCAATGATTTCTCGATTTTGCCAGTCGCTGGCTTGAGTACCGAAGACGGTGCGGCCACTTTGGCAGCCTTCACGGTTGAAACCGTGGTAAGTGCGAAGGGCTTCTTTCCCCAACCGGCTAAGAGTTGGATAGTCTGCGGTGGCGGACGTAAGAATAATCATTTGATGTTGCTGCTGGCATTGAAACTGGGTCAGGATGTTCGTATTTCAGAAAAGGCGGGGTGGCAGGGCGATGCCCTTGAAGCGCAAGCCTTTGCCTATATGGCGGTCCGCTCCTTAATGAATCTGCCGATAAGTTTCCCTGGCACAACGGGTGTTCCCCGACCGCTCAGCGGTGGCCGGTTGCATACTGTGCCGTAGTAAAATTGATTTGTCAGGTCGCGGCGGTTATTTTTTCTTTTTCTTAGACGCCTTTTTCTTTTCAGGCTCGTGGGACAGTGATTGATCCAAATAGCGGTTAATTTCCTTGTCCAAATCTCCGATCTTATCCTGGAAAAAATGGTCGGCGTTTTTTAAGACTGAGTAATCGATCTCAATGTTTCTCTGCGCGCTGAGCTTCTGCGCCAGTTTATTTACCGAATCGATGGGCACCTGCTCATCCGTAGTGCCGTGTACAATCAGGCCGGAAGACGGGCAGGGCGCTAAAAAGGAAAAGTCGTCCGTATTGGCGGGGGGCGAGATTGATATAAAACCCTCAATTTCAGGCCGCCGCATCATCAATTGCATGGATATCAGCGCACCAAAGGAATAGCCGCCAATCCAGCAATAAGGACTGTTGGGATTGAACTGCTGCATCCAGTCGAAAGCATAAGCTGCGTCGCTGAGCTCGCCAACACCACCATCAAACACGCCTTCCGACCGACCGACACCTCTGAAATTAAACCGCATAACGGAAAATCCGCGGTCGAGGAAGGCATTGAACATCATATAGACGATGCGATTGTTCATGTTGCCACCTTGGAGGGGGTGGGGGTGCAAAACGATGGCGACTGGAGCGTCCGATTGTTTGCTTTGATGATAGCGGCCTTCAAGCCGCCCTTCAGGTCCATTAAATATTACATTAGGCATGGCAAAATGGGTTTATTGTCCTATATTTGTTTTTATGGGCTGGAATTATTGTTGTTCCAGGGTGACCGGGTTAAAAGCCAGACTATTTTACCAAGCTATTTTTCTTTCTAAGCCCTATACAGATAGCGATATACGTGAAATACTTGACTAGAATAGTCGGGATACCTACATTCACCTTAGCGAATAAAAGGCCAAAGGTCAAAAAACCTTTATTTTTTACGGGTTCAGTGATCTGAACCCGTTTTTAATAAACTGGAATAAATTATGAAAATAGAATTTTTTCAAAGACTCAAGGAAGATATTGATTCATTTATTGCCAGAGATCCGGCTGCCCGTTCACGGGCAGAAGTAATTCTTTGTTATCCCGGGTATCACGCCATTTTATTTTACCGATTTGCCAATGCGGCCTGGCGCCGGGATTTTTTCCTGCTGGGGCGTTTTATCTCAAATTTCGGGAAAATCATGACGGGCATCGAGATTCATCCCGGTGCCACCATTGGCGACCATTTGTTCATCGATCACGGCAATGGCGTTGTTATCGGAGAAACGTCGGAGATCGCTAACGACGTTACTCTCTACCAGGGCGTCACCCTAGGCGGCACATCGATGGATAAAGGTAAACGGCATCCGACGCTGGAAGACGGTGTTATTGTCGGTTCGGGCGCTCAAGTTTTAGGTCCCCTGACCGTCGGCGAAGCCGCCAGGATCGGGGCCAACGCTGTTGTCCTCAAAGATGTTCCCAAAGGCGCGACCATGGTGGGTATCCCGGCCAAAATGGTTATGGGTCGTGACAAAAGCCACGAAGACGAATTTTGCGCGTATGGCACGCCGACCGAGGATCTGCCCGATCCAGTGGCTCGCAGTTTTGAAAGTATGCGCACCCAAATGGTGGCGCTTACTGAACGGGTTGCCGAATTGGAACATGGATTGAACAACGAGAGTGAAGAAGAAATTGAAGATCGGTCTGTTTCGTCATCAGGGAAACGGTAAAAGGCTGGCGAGATTATCGGCGCGCTTCGAAATTTATATGAAGCGAACAAAGGAGTATTAGATTTATGAAGCTAAGCACAAAAGGTAGATATGCGGTAATGGCTATGGCGGATTTGGCCCGGCAATGTGAAGGCGGCCCAGTTGCCCTGGCGGATATCGCCCTTCGTCAGGAAATTTCTCTATCCTATCTAGAGCAACTTTTCGGAAAATTGCGCAAAGGGGCCCAAGTAAAAAGTGTCCGTGGACCTGGAGGCGGGTATTTACTGGCCCGGGACGCCGATCAGATGAAAATTTCCGATATCATCAAAGCTGTTGATGAGCCCATTCAGACCATGCGTTGCACGCCCGGCTCTCCGGCAGGTTGCAGGACTGATGATGCCCGTTGCCTAACCCATGATTTATGGAACGAATTGGGTAACCAGATTCAACTCTATTTAAGTTCTGTGTCCCTGGCGGACGTTATAGAAGGAAGGGTAATCGGAACCAGCGGCCACAACCTTTCGCCGTCGGTATCAACGTTATCGGTGGCTGATTCTCAATTGTCCTCTGATCAGGAAATAAAATATCAGTGCGCCGAATAGCGGCCATTCCGCATCAGTATTAAACAGTCCTTTCAGGGTAAAAAATGAACAGCCAAGTTTATCTCGACTACAACGCGACAGTGCCTGCTTTGCCGGAAGTTATATCGGCCGTTGCCCGTGCTATGGAGAAATGCGGCAATGCCTCTTCGGTTCATACCATGGGCCGGCAGGTGCGCAAGCTGGTCGAAGACGCTCGAGAGAATCTAGCGGCTCTGGTCGGTGCAAAACCGGCTCAGGTCATATTTACGGGCGGTGGCAGCGAAGCCAATAATATGGCGTTAAATTGCACGTGCCGGGAGGCAATTCTGGTTTCCGCCATCGAACATGTTTCGGTCCTGAATGCCATCGGCAATACCCGGCCGGTATCAGTAGACCGAGATGGTGTTCTAGATCTTCAGGCATTGGAATTTGCGTTTAGTTTGACGAATAAGCCCGCTTTGGTTTCGGTTATGCTGGCCAATAACGAAACCGGCGTTATTCAACCTGTCGCTGATGTCGCCCGCGTTGCCAAAGAGCACGGCGCGATCGTTCACTGTGACGCCATCCAAGCCTTAGGAAAAATTAGCGTTGATTGGCGCGAGTTAAATGTCGATTTTCTTAGCCTTTCGGCTCACAAAATAGGTGGACCTCAAGGTGTGGGGGCATTGATAGTGAATGAAAATATTCCCCTTGATCCATTTATGAAAGGTGGTGGGCAGGAGCGCGGCAGACGCGCCGGTACGGAGAACGTTGCCGGTATCGCCGGGTTCGGCGAAGCGGCGAAAAGCGCTGGTGCGACCATCGATTTCCAATCTGAAATCAAAGTCTGGCGTAACAAAATCGAGAACGAAATCAAATCTATAGCGCCGGCAGCGCAGATTTTCGGTGGTTCTGCCGATCGCCTGCCGAATACGAGCTGTATTTCTATGCCGTGTGTTTCCAGTGAAACTCAACTCATTAACTTCGATCTTGCAGACATCATGGTCAGTGCCGGATCGGCCTGTTCGTCCGGTAAAGTTCAGGCGTCACATGTTTTGACGGCGATGGGCGTCAAAGAAGATGCGTCACGGACCATTCGCATAAGCTTGGGGGCCGGTAACAGCGAAAATGATGCTGATAAGTTTATTTCGGTCTGGCGGGATATGTGCGCCAAATCCGCAACCAGTACAGCGGCTTAAGGGGCGATGATATGGCGATAGAAAAAAGACGAGGCCGCCCAGTTTATCTCGACAACCACGCCACCACGGCCGTGGATCAGCGGGTTGTTGAGGCCATGCTGCCTTATTTCTCGGACAAATTCGGCAATCCCCATTCAGGCAGCCATTTTTACGGCTGGGAAGTGGCGGAAGCCGTTGAAGTCGCCCGGGCCCAAGTGGCCGAATCGATCAGCGCCCAACCCGAAGAAATTTATTTCATGTCCGGTGCGACGGAAGCCAACAATTTGGCCATTAAGGGCGTTGCCCACTTTTATCGCGAACGAAAAAATCACATCATCACCTGTGTGTCGGAACATATGTGTGTGCTCGACACGTGCTTCCAGATGGAAAAGGAAGGTAACCGGGTCACCTATTTGAATGTCGATCAGGACGGTATGATCGATCTCGATGAACTGAACGACGCCGTCTGCGACGATACGGTTCTGATCTCGATCATGACGGTCCAGAATGAAATCGGTGTCATCCAGCCGATGGCCGAAATTGGCGCGATCGCCCGTGAAAAAAATATTTTCCTCCATAGCGACGCCGCCCAGGCGTTGGGCAAAATTCCGCTCGACGTCAAAGAGTTGAATATCAACTTGATGAGCATCACCGGCCACAAGGTTTACGGTCCTATGGGATTGGGAGCGCTATATGTCAGCAACAAGCCGCGCATCCGCCTAGAGCCGATTTTCAGCGGTGGCGGGCAAGAAAAAACATTGCGTTCCGGGACTTTGCCGGCGCCTTTATGTATCGGTTTCGGCAAAACCTGCGAGCTTGCCCTGGCTGAAATGCCGGAAGAAGCTGAGCGCCTGCAAAAAATGCGCGACGGCCTTTTGGCGAGTCTCACCGGGAGGCTCGATGGTATTCTCGTCAATGGCAGCATGGAACATCGCGTTCCAGGTAATTTGAATATCAGTTTTGAAGGCGCCGATGCTGAAAGCGTCATGGCGGCCCTTCCCGATCTGGCTATGTCATCGGGGTCGGCCTGCACATCGGCCTCGGAAGAATCATCATACGTATTACAGGCCATTGGCCTGACCAGCGATATGGCTGAGAACAGTCTGCGCATCGGCCTCGGCCGTTTTAATACCCAAGACGAAATCGATTACGCCGCTGAACGTTTGATTGATGAAATCACTAAAGTCCGCTCCGGCAGGAAGAAAATCGCCAACGCGGCCGCTGAATAGAAATTAATTTGTGAAAGTACCAGGTATAAATACATGACTGCAGTTTCCGATGCCATCGATCAAGTGCAATCCGTCGAGAAATATAAATACGGTTTTGTCACCGATATCGAGACCGATACAGCGCCCAAGGGTCTGAACGAAGATATTATTCGTTTTATTTCCGCCAAAAAAGAGGAGCCCGAATGGCTCTTGGAATGGCGGCTCAAGGCTTATGAAAACTGGTTGATCATGGAAGAGCCCGTCTGGCCCAAGGTCGAATATCCGCCCATCGACTATCAGGAAGCTTATTATTATTCGGCGCCAAAAAGTACTAAAGATGGACCGGAAAGCCTGGATGATGTCGATCCGGAACTGCTGGATACCTATAAAAAACTGGGTATTCCGCTACATGAGCAGGAAGTACTGGCGGGCGTCAAAAACGTCGCTGTGGATGCCGTGTTCGACAGTGTATCCGTGGCCACGACCTTTAAAGAAGCGCTCTCCAAGGAAGGCGTTATTTTCTGTCCGATTTCAGAGGCGGTGAAAGATCACCCGGAACTGGTGAAAAAATATCTTGGTTCCGTTGTTCCCTATTCGGACAACTATTTTGCTACGTTGAATTCAGCGGTATTCACCGACGGCTCGTTCGTATTTATTCCCAAGGGCGTACATTGCCCTATGGAACTGTCCACCTATTTCCGCATCAACGCGTCCAACACGGGGCAGTTTGAACGGACCCTGATCATTGCCGAAGAAGGTTCCTACGTCAGTTATTTGGAAGGTTGCACGGCGCCCATGCGGGATGAAAACCAGCTTCATGCGGCGGTGGTCGAATTGGTAGCGCTGGATGATGCCGAGATTAAATATTCGACGGTGCAGAACTGGTATCCGGGCGATGAGAACGGTGTCGGCGGCATCTACAATTTTGTCACTAAGCGTGCCGCCTGCCGCGGCCGCAACTCGAAAGTCTCCTGGACGCAGGTTGAAACCGGTTCCGCCATCACCTGGAAGTACCCCAGTTGTATTCTGCAGGGTGACAATTCGGTGGGTGAGTTCTATTCCGTCGCCATTACCAACAATTATCAGCAGGCCGATACGGGCACCAAGATGATCCATCTGGGCAAGAACACGTCTTCCAGGATCGTTGCCAAAGGCATTTCCGCCGGTAAATCCCAAAGCACCTATCGCGGGCTGGTCAAAATGATGCCCAAGGCGGAAGGATCGCGGAATTACACCCAGTGTGATTCCCTATTGATCGGCAGCGAGTGCGGCGCCCATACGGTGCCCTACATCGAAAGCCGTAATAAATCGGCCAAGGTGGAACATGAAGCGACCACCTCCAAGATCGCCGACGATCAATTATTTTACTGCCGCCAGCGCGGCATGTCAGAGGAAGAGGCGGTGGCATTAATTGTCAACGGCTTCTGCCGCGAAGTAATGCAGGAACTGCCCATGGAATTCGCTGTCGAGGCGCAGAAACTTGTGGGTATCAGTTTAGAGGGCAGCGTGGGCTAGTGCGCCATTATTTATTTGGATAAAAGATTTAGAAAGTAGAGTAGATAAAAATGTTGGAAATCAAAGATTTACACGCCGAAGTTGGTGGTAAGGAAATTCTCAAAGGCCTCAACCTGAGCATCAATGCTGGAGAGGTGCATGCCATTATGGGCCCCAACGGCGCCGGTAAAAGTACGCTCTCATACGTTTTGGCGGGCCGCGACGGCTATGAAGTTACTGGCGGATCGGTGACGTTCAAAGGCAAAGACCTGTTTGAGTTGGAAGCGGACGAGCGGGCCGGGGAGGGTGTCTTCCTGGCCTTTCAGTACCCAGTTGAAATTCCCGGCGTATCCACCATGAATTTTCTAAAAACAGCCGTCAATGCGGTGCGCTCCTATCGGGGGGAATCTGAGTTCGACGCCATGGATTTCCTCAAATTTGTGCGCTCGAAAACGAAAGAACTCAACATTTCAGATGACATGTTGAAGCGTGCCGTCAATGTTGGCTTCTCGGGCGGTGAGAAAAAACGGGCGGAGGTATTGCAGATGGCAGTGCTGAACCCAACCCTGGCTGTTCTCGATGAAACCGATAGCGGACTCGATGTGGATGCATTGAAAATCGTCGGCGAAGGCGTCACGGCGCTACGTTCGCCGGAACGATCCATGCTGGTGATCACCCACTATCAGCGCCTGCTCGACTATATCGTGCCGGACGTGGTCCATGTTCTGGCCGACGGCAAGATCGTCGATACCGGCGATAAAAACCTGGCTATTGAGCTCGAGAAAAATGGTTACGCCGAATATACCGAGGCAGCGTGATAGTATGAGCAACGATAATCTCTCAACGGCGGCTCAAGCCTTTATTGAGCAGCATGGTGCGCTATCCGCGCCCGATGGTGCACCCTGGCTTATCGATTTACGGGGTAAGGGGCTCAGCGCCTTTTCCGATCAAGGCCTTCCGACGCAAAAACTGGAAGACTGGAAATACACCAGCCTGCAACCGCTTGATCAAATTGGTTTTACGGTCTGTAACGGCAAATCCAGGTTAACGCAGGATGATCTGCCCCGCCTGACATCGGCGGAAACCGAGGCGCACCATCTGGTGTTCCACAATGGCCACTATTGCGCCGACCTTTCCAACATCGGAGATCTCCCGACGGGTGTGCGTGTCATCAATTTGGCCGACAATTTGACGGAACTGGAACCCCATGTCGCCAAAGTAGGATCGTACGAGAATACACCGGTTCTGGCACTTAACACCGCTTACATTGAAGACGGTTACGCCGTACTTATTGATGGTGTTGAACTGACCGTGCCCATCGAAATCCTTTATATCAGTGAAGCCGATGACGGTCCGGCGGCCTATCATCCGCGCAATATTATCGTCACCGCTAATAACAGCCGGGTGACCATCCTGGAACGCCATATCGGAATCGGTGATGGGATCTGTCTCGCCAATCATGCCGTTGAAGTTTCGGTTGCCAGCGGCTCAAGGGTAAAACATTTTCGATCATTCGAGGAAAGCGCCGGTTCGTTTAATCTGTCGGCCGTCAAAGCCGAAGTCGGAAGGGATGCGGCGTACGAAAGTTTTGTCATGTCCCTGGGCGGTAAACTGGGGCGGAGCGAAATTGACGTTGCCCTCAATGAGCCGGGTGCCGAGACCAAGCTGAACGGCGTCTATTTGGCTGACCATGATCAGCATGTCGATCATACCACCAATATTACCCACAACGCGCCGCACACCACCAGCCAGGAAACCTACAAGGGCGCCTTGGACGGTAAGTCGCGGGCGGTCTTTCAAGGGGCAATCCTGGTGGCGGAAGGTGCCGACAAGGCCGACGGACATATGAGCAACAAAACCTTGCTGCTGTCCGATGACACCGAAATTGATTCCAAACCGCAGCTCGAAATTTACGCCGACGATGTCAAATGCGCCCATGGTTCAACTGCCGGCGAATTGGATGAAGAGGCTTTGTTCTATATGCGATCTCGCGGTCTGCCGGAAAATCAAGCGCGGGCCTTGCTGGTGGTAGGGTTCCTGTCCGAGGTCGTTGAGGATTTCGACGACAGCGATCTTGCGGATTTATTCAAAGAAAAGATCACCCGATGGCTGAAGCCGCCGGGCAAGACTGAAAACTAAGAGTAAAATGATGAATGCTGCTCTAGATACGGATGAAGTAAAGGTACCTGAATACGGGGTTTATGACGTCGACGCCATCCGCGCCGATTTTCCGGCGTTGTCTTTGGAAATCAACGGCTACCCGATCGCTTTTCTGGATTCCGGTGCCAGCGCCCAGAAACCGGAAGTGGTGATCGAGCGAATGAACCAGGCCTATCGCGGTGAATACGCCAACGTCCATCGCGGCGCTTATTCGTTGAGCCAAAAGGCCACCGACAATTACGAGGAAGCCCGCACCAAGGTTGCCCGTTTCGTCAACGCAAAAAGCGATGACGAGATCATTTTTACCCGCAACGTGACGGCGGCCATTAATCTGGTGTCTCACTCCTATGGCCGCGCGTTCCTCAATGAAGGCGACGAAATCATCATCTCGCATATGGAACACCATGCCAATATCGTGCCCTGGCAATTGCTGCGGGATGAAACCGGGATTGTTATCAAGGTCGTGCCCATTGACGACGTCGGCAATTTCCTGATGGAGGAATACAAAAACCAACTGGGTCCGAAGACCAAACTGGTGGCGGTGACACAAGTGTCCAACGTTTTGGGTACTGTCGTTCCGATCAAAGAAGTCATTGATCTGGCCCATGCCGCCGGCGCCAAGGTATTAATTGACGGCGCCCAGGGCATCGTTCACAGCCCGGTGGATGTGCAGGCGCTGGATGTGGATTTATACGCTTTTACCGGCCATAAGCTGTACGGTCCATCCGGTATCGGCGTCTTATACGGCAAAATCGATATTCTCAACGCCATGTCCCCGTATCAGGGCGGCGGCGATATGATCGAAAACGTCACTTTTGAGAAAACCACGTACCGGGATGCGCCGGCGCGCTTCGAGGCCGGGACACCGCCCATTGTCGAAGCGGTTGGCCTCAGTGCCGCCATCGACTATGTAAACAGCGTTGGTTTGGACAACATCGCCCGCCACGAACAGGCCCTACTGGCCTATGCCACCGAGCGGTTGAGGGGTTTGGACGGTCTAACCATATACGGCCAGGCGGAAAATAAGGCCGCCATCGTGTCGTTTACTCTGGAAGGTGTCCATCCCCACGATATCGGCACCATTATCGACAGCCGTGGCGTTGCGGTGAGGGCAGGGCATCACTGCGCCCAGCCCCTGATGGACCGTTTCGGCATTGCCGCCACGGCGCGGGCCTCGATGGCTATGTACTCAAACAAAGACGATATCGACGCGTTGGTTGATGCGCTCAATTATGTGAAGGAAATTTTCGGCTGATGGAAGACGATATTCGCGAACTTTACCAGGAAGTCATCCTAGATCACGGCAAGAACCCCCGGAACTTCCGTCATCCCGAGGATGCCACCTGCGAGGCCAATGGCAACAACCCGCTGTGCGGTGACCGCCTGACGGTCTATTTGAAATTAAACGGCGAAAACCTGATCGAGGACGCCGCTTTTGAAGGACGGGGCTGCGCTATTTCGGTGGCGTCGGCCTCCATGATGACGGATATCGTCAGGGGAAAAACGGCAACAGCCGCCGAATCCCTGTTCGATATCTTTCATAAAATGTGCATGGGCGAGGACACCGGCGAAACACCGGATGAATTCACCGATGATCTGGACAAACTGACGGTGTTGTCCGGCGTTAAACAGTTCCCGATGCGGGTGAAGTGCGCGACGCTGGCCTGGCACACCATGAATGCCGCCGTCCATCATGAAGAGTTGGCGTCAACTGAATAAAATGCGGAATAAATGGAGCGAGTAGAGTAAAATGGACGAAAAATCAATGAACGCGGCGATGAACCCGGTAGGGTCACCTCACGGGCCTTGGGAGGACCATCAGGAACCGGCAACCGATTTCGGCGATGCCACCGGGTTGGTCGGCAAGGCGGGCGCAAAGATGGAGGCGGGGACGATGGTGGCCTCCCGCGAAGCCGTCGTCGACGCCCTTAAAACCGTTTATGACCCTGAAATTCCAGTCGATATTTATGAACTTGGCCTGATTTACGAAATCGATATTGCTCAGGACGGTGATATTAAAATCACCATGTCCCTGACAGCCCCGGGTTGTCCCGTCGCTGGTATTCTGCCGCAACAGGTGGCTGAAGCTGCGGCCTCTTTAACCGGTACTGGTGAAGTGGAAGTGTTTCTGGTGTGGGATCCACCATGGGATGCTGAAATGATGTCCGAAGACGCCAAGCTTGCGTTAGGATTTTTCTAGGATATCTAAATAGGGATATCTATTTAGGGATGTTTATTTAGGGGGGCAAACTTTCTTAATAGTAATGAGTAAGAAGAACGGAATTCGATAAATGAATGCAAGTGCGTCTTTAATATTAACCGAATCGGCGGTTTCACGGGTAAAAAACCTGATGGGCCGGACCGACAAGCCCGTCCTGGGTCTCCGGGTCGGCGTGACGACCATGGGCTGTAACGGACACAGCTATAAAGTGGAATACGCTGAAGAGGAACGGCCCCTGGAAGAAGTGATCGAACAGGACGGTGTGAAGATTTATGTCGATCCCTTAGCCATGATGTATATCTTCGGCAGTAAAATGGATTATATTGAAGACAAGATGCAGTCCGGTTTTGTCTTCGAAAACCCCAACGAGACCGGCAGATGCGGCTGCGGTGAATCATTCAGCGTCTGATCGATTTATGCCTAAAATAACCTTTGTAGACCCGGCTGGTGTTCACCGCGATATCGAAGCCCCCGCGGGTAAATCCGTGGCGGAAATCGCTCAGGAAGGCGGTATCGATATTGAAGGCGCCTGTGAAGGTGGCTTGGCGTGTTCCACCTGCCATGTCATCGTCGACCCCAATTGGTACGACCGGCTGAACCCGCCGACGGAAGAAGAAGAGGATATGCTGGATCTGGCTTTTGACCTCAACCGCACGTCCCGGCTGTGCTGTCAGATTACCATGACTGAGGAATTGGACGGGCTGGTGTTGAAGCTGCCCAATGAAACCCGGAATTTGCTGCGATGAGGAACACCTTAGGGATCGATAAGACGCCTGCTGAAACCCGGGTCGTGGTAGCCATGTCTGGCGGCATCGACAGTTCGGTGACGGCGGCGCTCCTGCAGGAACAGGGCTACGATGTTATCGGTATTACCTTGCAGCTCTATGACCATGGCAAAACCGTTTCCCAGCCCGGCGCCTGTTGTGCAGGCCAGGATATCTATGACGCCAAGCGGGTCGCCGATCAGCTGGGATTTCCCCATTATGTGCTCGATTACGAAGACCGCTTTCGGAAAGACGTGATCGAAAATTTTGCCGATACCTATCTGGCCGGCGCCACGCCCATTCCTTGTGTCCGTTGCAACCAAACGGTCAAGTTTCGCGATCTTGTGGCCCATGCCAGGGAACTGGATGCCGACGTTCTGGCCACTGGGCACTATGTGCAGATTGTCGACGGCGACGCCGGACCGGAGCTCCACCGGGGTGCCAACACCGCCAAGGATCAAAGTTATTTCCTGTTCGCCACCACCAGGGAACAACTGAGTTTCCTCAGATTTCCCCTGGGCGAATTGAGCAAGAACGAAACCCGGGCCCAAGCGGAACGTTTCGGCCTGGCTATTGCCGACAAGGCGGAAAGCCAGGACATCTGTTTCGTGCCGGACGGTAACTATGCCGAGGTGGTTAAAAAATTGCGGCCCGGTGCCGTGGTTGCTGGCGAAATTGTGCATTTGGACGGCCGCGTGCTCGGCCACCACGACGGTATTATCAATTATACGGTGGGCCAGCGGCGGGGCCTCAATATCGGCGGCGGTGATCCGTTGTATGTCATCCGGCTTGAACCCACGACAGAACGGGTCGTGGTCGGACCGAGAGAATCGCTGTTGGAAAGCACCGTCTATGTCACGGAAATTAACTGGCTCGGCAACCAGCCGTTGGAAGCCTATGGGGCTGATGGTATTGAGGTGCACGTCAAGCTCCGCTCGCTTCAGCCTCTGGCGGCGGCGACGGTGGTGGGTCTACCCGGCAATCAAGCCGATGTCACGTTGCTCACGGCGGAAGCTGGTGTCGCCCCGGGGCAGGCATGCGTCTTCTATGACGGCGATCGCGTCCTCGGCGGTGGATGGATCACCCGGCGCGAAGAGGACGATTTCCCGGTGACCGCGGCCAACGGTGGCCTTGACAGGATCCCAGCTTGAAAATATACACCTGTTTCCCTTAGCCGTCGGTCGCATCAGGCGTTCCAAGGCAAAGCGGCCCAATCAAGTGGCGGAGTAGCTCAGCTGGTTAGAGCAGCGGAATCATAATCCATTGTTTAAGTTAAACACCCCCAGAATATCTTAATAACTCCTAGTTAAAAGCCAATAAATAAAACCTGTTATTGGGTTTTCAGTATCATAGTGGTATCATAGATATCTCATCATGATCCAGAAGGTCATCGTCGTGGTATCTACGAGTGATATTAAGAAGCTGAAGTACCAAGAGGAAAGAACCATAGGCCGTGGCTTGAAAGTCAGGGGTAACAAAGACGGCTCGGCTAGTTTTCTGTTCCGAAAGAAAATGAAAGGCCAGAAAAGTCCAATCAGTTTAGGACTAGGTACATGGCCTGAGATAGATATTGATGAGGCCGAGGACAC
>PVBE011018498.1_pt1 | contig 16168 bp, 16 predicted proteins | sample 1631181 | NCBI WGS metagenome assembly PVBE01 (sample SAMN08397723, study PRJNA350692) | Marine metagenome, whole genome shotgun sequencing project. | isolation source: water | place: Pacific Ocean | collected 2012-04
ATTGTTGACGTTGGAGCGCATCACCTCAAAGTAAGTTCCCGGCACTTTGGCGGATTCGGCTGAGCCGGTCTCAAGCGGATTGAATTCAACGATATTCACCCCGAGATCTTTCGCCAAGGCATTGAAGGAACGGTTGCCTTCCTGAGGTTCGCTGAGCAGGGCTTTAAGGCCTGACTCTTTGACCTGAGCGGCGACCCGTTGCAGATCGGCCGGGCTTGGATTCATCTCGGGCAGGTCAACCAGGAATTCCGCTTTCAGCGAATAACGGTTGGCGAAGTAGGTCGCGAAGTCGTGGAAGGCGACGAATGTCTTGCCGCTGTAGGGCTTGAGCTTCTCGGTGAATTCCGTGTTCAGCTCCTTGAGCTTGGCGGTGTACTGGGCCGCGTTCTTCCTGTATCCATCGGCGCAGCCTGGGTCAGCTTTGACAAGCCCGTCTCTGATGTTCTCGACCTGCTGAGTGGCGCGAACCGGATCAAGCCAGATGTGGGGATCGTATTCACCATGGCTGTGTCCATGGCCGTGATCGTGGTCATCATCATCGTCATGGTGCTCACCCTCATGGTGGTCGCCATCGTGATGGTCATCGTCGTGATGATCGTCGTGGTCGTGGTGCTCACCGTCGTGATGATCATCATCGTGATCGTCATGATCATCGTGACCGCCGCTACCGGCCGCTTTGATCGTTTCCACGCCCTTGCTGGAATCAATCACGACGAGATCCTTGTTGTCAGCGGAATCGATCAGGTCGTCGAGGAATTCCTCCATCTCCAGCCCGTTTTTGACCAGAACCTTCGCTCCGCTGAGATCGGTCAGGTCGGAGGGTGTGGCCTGAAAATCATGGGGCCCCAGATTGGGCGGAATCAACGACGTGACCTCCGCGCAGTCGCCGGCCACTGCTTCAGTGAACAGTGTGATCGGCAGGAAAGTGCTGACCACTTTCACTCCCTTTCCCTGGCTTGCATCCTTGTTGGAGGCATCGGGTGCCCCGCAGGCAACCAGGCCGACCAGGAGAGACAGTGCGCTCAGGCGCGAAAACACAGAAGCCATTCAGTTGTGAAAGCCAGGACGGGTTTGAGGTTCAGAGCTCAATGGAGCTCGATACACGAGAATGGTAATCATTATCTCGTCAGTTGCTCAAGGTCATTAGCCTGAGGCAAACGAGTCTCCGCAGCTGATGTATCAAAAAGTACCCGTAACGATTCTGACCGGCTATCTGGGCTCGGGTAAGACAACTTTGTTGAATAAAATATTAAGTGAAGAACATGGCAAACGTATTGCTGTCATTGAGAATGAGTATGGAGAAGTTGGTATTGATCAGGGGCTTGTCATCAATGCTGATGAAGAAGTTTTTGAAATGTCCAACGGGTGTATTTGTTGCACTGTTCGTGGAGATTTGATCAGAGTTCTTGGGAACCTGATGAAGCGACGCGACAAATTCGATTACGTGCTGGTTGAAACCACCGGGCTTGCCGATCCAGGGCCGGTTGCCCAGACATTTTTCATGGATGATGAAATCCGTGATGAATTCACCCTGGATGGCATCGTCACGCTCATTGATGCCGCACACATTGACCAGCAGCTCGAGCGAAGCAATGAAAGTTCTGAACAGGTTGCTTTCGCTGATGTGCTGATCCTCAACAAGTCTGACCTTGTGCCTGAGGACTCATTGGTGAAGCTCGAATCACGCCTGCGCGACATGAACACCATGGCCCGTGTGGTGCGCAGCACCCAGGCGGACGTGCCTGTCGAGACAGTGCTCAATCTGAGTGCCTTCGATCTCGATCAGATTCTGGAGCGTCGACCCACATTCCTTGAGCCGGAATATCCATTCGAGTGGACAGGTGTCTATCAGCTTGAGCCGGGTCAGTACGCAATGACCCTTGAAGACGGCCCGGATCCGGAGATGTCACTGGTGGCGATTCCCGGTCAGGCCACGGATGAGGATGCACTGAAGCAAAGCGCGGAGCAGTGCGTGCGGCTGTTCGCCCAGGGCGCTCAATCGCTCAGGCCCGGTGATTCAATCGCTGCCAATCAGCATCTCAGTCTTGAGCTCGATTCAAAGGGAACCAAATCCTTTCCGTTCGAAGTCAAGGATGAAAAAACGATCGGTTTCTACGCCCAGCACACGGCTGAGGAATTTGACCTGAAGATCATCCGGTCGGGGCAATCAGTCAGCCCGATCAAAGAGCGCGTCTGGGTCGCCGAGCATGAGCATGACGACGAGGTCGGCTCAATCGCCATTGAGCGTGAGGGAAATGTTGACCCTGAAAAACTCAACCAGTGGATCGGAACACTGCTGGCTGAAAAAGGCGTGGACATTTTCAGAACCAAGGGATTCATCAGCTACCAGAACGAATCCCGCAGAGTTGTGTTCCAGGGTGTCCACATGCTGTTCACCGCCCAGCCCGGGCAGGAGTGGGGAGACGAGCCGCGCTGCAATCAGCTTGTGTTCATCGGCCGTAATCTTGACGAGGCTCAGATGCGCAAGGATTTTGACCAATGCCTGATCTGAAGATGTTTGCCCCCCAGGGCATGCTTCATGAGGGTTGGACTGCCCAGGTTGATGACTACGCACTGGCCTGTGGATGGACCGGCGACGGCGAAGGGCTGCTGGTCGGCGATGTTGCCGGTGGGCTGTCTCTCTTCTCCGGCAAGACCGGTGAGCTGATCTGGACCAGAAACAACATTCATCAGGGCGGCTTGCTGGCACTGGCGATTCATCCGAAAGGGGCGCTGTTCGCCACTTCCGGTCAGGATGGATGCGTGCTGATCTGGGACAGCCGGCAGGGTGAAGTCCTGCATTCGATCAAGCCAGGGCGCGGCTGGGTTGAACATCTGGCCTGGTCAGCCAGTGGCGACATGCTCGCCGTTGCCGCATCCAAAAACGTGCACATCTTCAACTCCGATGGTGTTGAGAGATGGCGCACCGAGGAACACCCCAGCACGGTCAGTTCGATCTCCTGGTCAAAGCCTGATGAGCTCGCCACCGCCTGTTACGGAAAGGTCAGTTTCTTCGACATCACCAGGCAACAGGTTGCTCAGGAACTGAAATGGCAGGGATCGCTCGTTTCGATGGTGCTGAGTCCTGATGGAGACATCGTGGCCTGCGGCAGTCAGGACAATTCCGTGCATTTCTGGCGACGCTCCACCGGTCTGGATGCTGAGATGACCGGCTATCCCGGCAAGCCCAGCCAGCTGACGTTTGATCAGGGCGGTCAGTTCCTGGCGACCGGTGGCAGTGATCAGATCATCGTCTGGAATTTTCAGGGAGATGGACCTGAAGGATCACTGCCCGGTCAGCTTGTGCTCCATCCCGAACCCATCTCCACGCTGGCGTTTGCCCATCAGGGACTGATCCTGGCTTCGGGTGCAAGAGATGGTTCGGTGTTTGTCTGGCTGCTTGATCAGAATGGTGACGGCAATCCACTGGGGGGCGCCTTCACGGCGGAGAGGATCAGTGCGGTGTGCTGGAAGCCCGATGACACCGCCCTGGCGGCGATTGATTCCAACGGACGCGTCTCGGTGTGGCCGTTCAAGATTCGCGGCTGAGATCTGCCGACGATCTCCACTGAGTTGAATTCAGTGCACTGATGTTCACGCTTGAACCAGAAGCTCTGGTCAGACAGGATCAGGATGGATGAAATTCTGTTGATTGAATTCCGCTGATCTCAGAGACTGTTTTTTGAATCGCGTTGCTCTGAGCGAGGACAATCTGGATGCAATATCGCAATCGTTTTCGCGATTGTATGGAGAATTACAGACCGAATTTGTGCACAGTGTTCGTTGCGCTCAGGTTGTTTATCAACCCTGTCTGTGGGTTGATCCCTCGTGCGGTCGCAGTCAGCAGTTGATCTTGTTTTTCCACGCCGATGGACTCACCGTTGTGGCCTGCGCAGATGACGAAGACTTCCAAGCCCTTCACTCTTGGGACAGGTGTCCTGGATCCATCGCGGCATGACAAGCATCGATCTCAGCGGAGGCCTGGTGCTGGTGACCGGTGAAGCAGGCTCCATCGGCAGTGCCATCGCCGTTCAGGCGGCTCAGGCCGGTGCCAGTGTCGCCGTCTGTGACATCAACAGCGATGCCGCTGAGCGCATTGCCGCCGGGATTCGCGCAAGCGGCGCAGTGGCGATGGGGTTCCGACTCGATGTCACCGATCCGGACGCAGTGAAACAACTCATGCCGAGGGCGGTGGAGCAGCTGGGGCCACTGCGCGGACTTGTCACCGCCGCCGGTCTTCTGCGCACCGGACCTCTGGCGAGCCAGTCCCACAAGGACTGGCAGAGCATGATGGCCGTGAATGTGGATGGAACCTTTCACGCGGTGCAGGCCGCCGTTCCACATCTGCAGGCGACAGGTGGCTCAATCGTGACCCTGGGCAGTGTGTCGGCTTTCATCGGCTCAGCCGATGGCGGGGGCTACACCACATCCAAGGGAGCCGTGCTCAGTCTCAGCTATGCCGCAGCCGGGGAGCTGGCGCCGCGAGGCATCCGCGTGAACAATGTCGCACCAGGCTGGGTTGATGGAGGGTTCACCCACCAGGCCCTTGAAGCCAGCGATGATCCCGACGCTCTCAGAAGGCGGGCCCGTGAGCTGCATCCACTCGGACGCATGGCCACCCCTGGTGATGTCGCCAATGCAGTGGTGTGGCTTCTGTCGGATCAGGCAGCGTTCATCACCGGCTCCATGCTGCTGGTGGATGGTGGCTTCATGATTCAGCACGAAGGCCAGTCCAGACACGAAGCGTGACTCGTCCTCCCGCTGAATCCCTGTGCTTGATCCACATCCGCGCCGGGGAGTTCTTGACGAAGGGAATCGTTGTCAAGGTGTGAACAGTCAGTCAGTCGCCTGAGGCCATGACCGCACAACTGGTGGTGATCACAGGATCCCGCGCTCGACGGCGGATCCGTGATCTACCGACAGCTTGATGTCTCCGATGCAGGAGCACTGGGGGAGGCCATCGCCTCAGCGGAACGTGAGCATGGACCCACAGGCTGCCTGATCAACAATGCTGGGATGCTGCACATCGGTGGGCTGGACAGCCTCAGCCTTCAGCAGATCAATGAGGAGGTGGACACCATGATCAAAGGTGTGATGAATGGCATTCACCACGTTCTGCCCGGAATGCGGGAACGCCGCTGTGGAACGATCGTCAACATCAGTTCGATCGGTGATCGCAAGCCGGCTCCGGGAGCTCCCGTCTATCACGCCTGCAAACACGCCGTGCGCTCCCTGGGCGAAAGCCTGAACATGTCGGAGGCGGAGCACAACGTGCGTGTGATCAATCTCGCGCCCGGACTGATCCGAACAGCGATTCACCAGAAGATGGGGATCAGCTTCGAGGACTACTGCACCATGCTTGGCAATCCGACCTTCATCCAACCGATGGAGCTCGCGGACATCGTCGTCTTCTGCTGGCAGCAGCCCCAACACATCTGCATCCGCGACATCGCGGTGATGCCCACCGACTGCGGCTTCTGACGGTCGACATCAGCGGCTGAACTGAATCATTGGATCCGCCGGCCTGTGGACTCGCGTCGTCTGCGCAGCCGCCCTGAATGATTTCCTGGAGTGAACGATCCGGATGTTTGCTTGGACCCTCTGCTGATCGCAGCCCTGCTGCTGGTGGCCACGGCCTTTGCTGCCTGCTCCGGTCTGCTGATTGCCCAGCTCGGGTTGCAGCGCGTGTTCTCGATCGCCCCCTGTCTCGAGGCCGCGCCGGCGACCGATCCACCGGACACCTCTCTCTGTGTGGTGATCCCTGCTTACAACGAAGCCGCCAACATCGGCGCCTGCCTGAGCAGCGTGCTCGCCAGTGATCCGCCCTGCCGCGACTGGCGGGTGCTGGTCGTGGATGACGACTCCACGGACGCCACGGCCGAAAGGGCAAGGCTCACGGCGGCTGAATGCGAGGCGGCCGAGCCGTTGTTCGAACTGCTCGATGCCGGTCCCCGGCCCTCCGGCGAGCGCTGGGTGGGCAAGAACTGGGCCTGCACCAGGGCGATGGAGCAGGTGCGCAGCCACTGGGTGCTGTTCATCGATGCCGATGTGCGCCTGCAGCCTCAGGCTCTGCGCCGAGCTCTCGCCCAGGCGATGCGGGAGCAGGCGGATCTGTTCAGTCTGGCGCCGCGGCTCGGCTGCGGTTGCCTGGCGGAGTGGATGGTGCAGCCGATCATGGCCAGCCTGCTGGGGCTGGGGTTTCCGATCGAGGCCACCAATGACCCCGCCTCCGAGGTGGCCTTCGCGGCAGGGCCGTTCATGCTGTTCCGCCGCTGTGCCTACGAGGCCATCGGCGGGCATCGCGCTCTCGCGTCTGAAGTGGTGGAGGATCTGGCCCTGGCCAGGGGCATCAAGGCTGGTGGCTTCCGTCTGCGTTATCTGCTCGGACTTGATGCCGTGGATCTGCGCATGTACGCCGATCTGCCATCGCTCTGGGAGGGGTGGACCAAGAACTGGTTGATCGGGCTCGATCGCAATGTGGCCAAGGCTCTCGGTGCCGCAGCCGTGGTGGTGCTGATGTTCAGCAGCCCCTGGCTGTTGCTGCCCTCGGCAGTTGTGCTGCTGCGGGTGCTGCCACAGCTGTCGTTCTGGTGGCTGTTGTTGCTCGGGCTGTCGCTGCTGGGGATCGGGCAGCAGCTGGCCCTGCGGTTCTGGCAACAACGGCGCTTTGATGTGCCGCTCACCAACTGGTGGCTGATGGGCGCAGGCGGCCTGCTGCTCGGGGCGATCGGTCCGGTGTCGGTGTGGCGCACACTCACCGGCCGCGGCTGGACCTGGAAAGGCCGTCAGCTCGGCTGATCAGAGCCCATCGCTGATCACCTGCGCCGATGTGTGGCTGTTGTCGCCCGACTTCCTGCTCTCCGCCTGCCAGGCCTCCAGCACTTCCGGGAAGTGCTCTTCGATGCAGCTGTCGCAGATGCCGTGGGAGAAGTTCAGGGTGCTGCGTTTGGCCAGGTACTGATCGAGATGCACCCAGTCACCACGCTCATCCTTGGCTTTGCGGCAGTAGCTGCAGGTTGAGATGATTCCTGAAGGCTTGCTCTCGGAGCAGAACGACTCGAGCAGATTGATCGAGCGTTTTCTCAGATCCAGGAACGCCACCACCTGACGGGAGAGGGCCTGCATGATCTGAAGCTGTGTGTCTGCAAGCCGGTTGGGCTTGCGGTCGATCACACACAGGGTGCCGATCCGGTGTTCCGCTTCGTTGTTGAGCGGGAAGCCGGCATAGAACCTGATCTTGGGATCACCGCAGACGAGGGGGTTGTCGACGAAACGCTCGTCCTCAAGCGCGTCGGTCACGATCAGGGGCTGGTCGGTGTGGATGGCATGGGCGCAGAACGACCAGTCTCTCGGGGTCTCCTCGGCCTCGATTCCCACCTTGGATTTGAACCACTGTCGGTCGCTGTCCACGAGGCTCAGCAGAGCGATCGGTGTCTCGCACACCAGAGAGGCCATGTGGGTGATGTCGTCGTAGGACTGCTCAGGCCGAGTGCCGAGAATCCTGTATTCACTCAGGGCCTTGAGGCGTTCCTGTTCGAATTCAGGGATGAGAGCGGTTTTCATCGCCTGATGCATTTCCTCAACAAGGTATGCGTGATGAAGAGATTGACAGCGTCCGGCAATGGAAGTTCACGGCGGAGATGTTGGTCTGTGAACTTTCAATATGAATGAATGAGATCGCAGTTCTCCGCTGTGATTCCCCCTTAAAGGAGCCGCATTTTCTGGTTGTCGTCAGGTTCAGCTGATCAGACGCGGCTGTAGCCCAGACGGCTTTCGTAGATCTTCAGCGGCAGCCCGAACGACTCCATCAGGGCGCGGCACTCGGCGCCGACGGTGCCGTAGACCTCCACACTGAAGCCATCACCCAGTTCGGCATGTTTCTGCAGGTACTCCTGCACCGGCGGGTTGCTCACATGGGCGGAGAAGGCCGCATCGTTGGCGTAGACCTCCGACCAGACGAAGGCCTGGGGGTCATCAGGGTCCTGGTCGAAGGTGTGATGCAGCATCCCGGGCTCGCTGGCCTGTACCGCCGCGTCGGTGGCTGCGGCGAGCTGGAGATAGGCGTCCACGCAGCCCGGCTTCACATGGATGCGGGCCAGCAGCATGAACGGCGTTGAGCAATCGAATGCGGCCATTGCTTCACTGAAAGGGCTCTGATCCTCGCGGCAACGGGCTCTGTGGATCTGTTTCGGGTCACATTGTCGAAGCTGTCTGATCCGAGTCTTGATCCATGCGCAAAACCGTTCTCCCTGCTCTGGCTGTGGCATCCGTTCTGATGGCAGCCGTCGTGGGTTGTGCGAACCGCGGCAGTGAGTCTGCGGAGTCCGCAGCCGCCAGTGCGGACTCGGCGTCCACCGAGGTGACGGTGAAGGAGGTGTTCAGCGGTAAGCAGACGCTCAACGGAACGCCCTTGCGTTATCCGGAGGGCAATCCGGAGCTGCGGCTGTATCGGGTGGAGATTCCCGTGGGCGGCAGGATCCCCCTGCACACCCATCCCGCTCCGATGCTGGTGCACGTGCAGGGTGTTGACTCCGGCGATCTGCTCAACACCCGTGTTCAGCCGGACGGCAGCGAGGTGAGCAGCGTGTTCAAGTCCGGTGAAAGTTTCATCGAGGGTTCCTCTGAACCCCATTTCGTGGAAAACAAGAGCGACAAACCCACCGTGGTGTGGGTGATGGTGGCTTCGGTGGAGGGTCTGCCCACCACCGAATGGATCAAATGATGCGCTGATGCGGAAGGTGCATTAGGCCCGGGTGGCTTCGATCAGGCAGAACGGCGGTGTGGCCATGATCGCCGTCCAGTAGTCGGCCCCCCTGGCCTCCACCCCTTCCTCAGCGAGCACCGGCTGGGGCCAGTGCACCTGTTGCAGACCGCAGTCCTCCATCAGGGTCTGCATCACCTCGCGGCTGATGTAGTAATCGGTGAGCTCGAACACGCCGCCGTCTTCGAGCTCGAATCGGTAGTGGATTGCAGCACCCTCCACCAGAGGGCCATCGATGCTCTTGCTGTAGCCGTAGGGGCGGCCGGCCTCGAAGTTCGAGGGAGGGTCGTCGGGGTTGTTGTTGAGTGCCACCAGCCGGCCTCCAGGCCGCAGCAGGTCGCAGATGGTGCTGAACTGGGACCGCAGCTCTTCGCGGTTGCGGGCATGGTTGAACAGGTAGCCGGCGAACACCAGGTCAAACGTGGTCTGCAGCTTCAGCTCAGCGGCGTCGCAGACCCGGTAGTCGATGCCGAGCGGATGGCTCTTCTCCTGGGTCCGGGCCAGCTCAACCATGTCGGAGGAGAGGTCGACCCCCAGCACCTGATCGGCGCCGAGCTGCCTGAGCAGGCGCGTGTAGTGCCCCTCGCCGCAGCCCAGATCCAGCACCGAGCTGCCGCTGAGATCCCCCAGCAGCGCCAACGCTGAAGGCTGTTCGAGATAGGTGCGCCAGGGCTGGCGCTTGGCCGTCTGATAGCCGGTGGCATGTCCCTGGTAGTCGCTCATGCACACCGATCCGCCTGCGCTCAGCCTATGAATCCGGCCTGAGGCTGTCAGGACTGCAACCGTCAGGGCTGAGTCTGCGGCACCAGGTCGATCACCACCGCCGTGGCCGGTCGGCCGGAGTCGTTTCTCCAGCCATGGAGCACACCGGTGGATTCGAAGACCGCATCTCCGGCACTGCGCTGGATCAAGCGTGGTCCCGATCCGTCATCGCGGATCTCGATCAGGGATCCGCTGATCAGATAGGCCACACCTGGGCGTTGCTGATGCTGATGCCAGGCCACCGATCCCCCGGGGGCGATCGTGATGCGTCGGCTGCGCAACACCCGACCTTGCAGTGCCGTGAATTCCCTGGAGAGATCCAGGCTGCCCAGCGATTCCACGCTCACTCTGCTGGTGATCGACGGTGCGTCCGGCGGAGCTGCGCGCTGTTCGCGGGCGGGTGTCACGGTCTGCGCCGCGTGATTCCCGTGTGCCAGCGCCGCTGGGCCCGGCAGCAGCAGGCCGGCACAACTGATCAGCGACAGAACAGGAGCTCGCATGGCCGCACCGGAATTGGTCACTATTGTTCCAACCATTACCAAAACGGCGCCTGACACCGCTTGATCGTTATGAGTACCCCCATCACGCCCAACAGGATTGTTGACTTCCTGGGCCGTGTTTTTCTCGCTGCCGTGTTCGTGAATGCGGCCCCCGGCAAGATCACCGATTTCGCAGGCAACGCCGCGCGCATCGCCTCCAAGGGAATCCCTGAACCGTTGGCGAATCTGCTTCTGCTCGCAGCGATCCTGGTGCTGATCGTGGGCTCGGTTCTGCTGGTGTTCGGCGGTGACACGATTCTGGGGGCGTCGCTGCTGCTCGTCTTCCTGGTTCCCACCACCCTGATCTTCCACACCTTCCCGTTTGAGACGATCCCCTTTCTGATGAATCTGGCGCTGATCGGCGCTCTGATGCTGGCGATCAGCCGCTCCACGGCCAATGCCGCTCCCAACTTCCGTCAGGTGCGTGCCAAGGCTTTCGATCGCGACAGCTGAGGACGGCCGCAGGAGTTCCGCGCATCAAAAAACCCCCACGCGCCGGTGGGGGTTGAGCAGCATGTTCAGTTGACGCTCAGGACTTCACTCGTCGAAGACCTTGCACATCGGTGAGCCGGGGTGGGTGTCGCAGATCTCGTCGAGCACCTTGTCGCGGTGGCGACTGTCGGGGTTGTTCACACCCGCATCCTTTTTCGGATCGAACTCATCGGATGCGTGCTTTTCGTTGGTGCCGTAAGGGAGCTCATACTCCTCGAACTTGTGCTTGCCATCAGACATCGCGCAATTCCTCCTGAAGAACGAATTCCTGATGATCAGACCTTAGAGAGGCTGGAGAAGGAATTGAGCAACTTCGGGAATTCTTCGGGTGCGCTCAGTTGTTGGAGGAGCGCTCCGGTCGGCGCTGGATCCGCAGGCGCTGGGGGATATCGCTAGTGCTCGGCAGCTGCAGCTGGGCCTCAGCCCAGTCCTGCATCAGCGCCTCAAGCAGGGATTGACGATCGCCGAACAGCCGAAGCATTGGCTTTGCATCTGAGATTCACTCTCAACAAAGCATGGGACTTCTGCTTGGAGCAAGTGATTCTCATTAGCGTTCACATTGCGTTGCCAAAGCCGGCGGATGGCTGCATGACGCCGACGGGTTCTCCCTGCACAATCGGCTCTGTAGTGCAACCGGGTGCTGATGGAGCCACTCCGCCTCGAGCTGATCAGGAGGCACTGCATCGCTGATCCCGGCCTTGGCCTCAATGAACCCTCGGGACTCAGCCTCAATGCCGACGGCACGGCGCTTTACACGGTCAGCGACGACACCAAGGCGGTCTTCCGTCTGAGCCTGAAGGGAAAGGTGTCGATCGAGGAGTCGTTCTTCATGAGCGTCACAGACATGGAGGGACTGGCCCTCAGCGTTGACGGTCAGCGGCTGCTGGCGGTGCAGGAAGAGACCAACACGGTGATCAGCGTTGATCTCGCCAGTCGCCGGGAACTGTGGCATCGACCACTGGCCGGCATGGTCAACTACGCCAGCGTTGCGATGCACTTCCCGCCCAAGCCGGACAACAAGGGTCTGGAGGGGATCACGGTCAACAGCAGCAACCGGCATGTCTATGTGGTCAAGGAAGGACGTCCGGGGCTGCTGATCGAACTCGATGCCGACTGCACAACGATCCTGTCGTCGCGATTGCTCACCTCGATCAACGGCTTTTCCCATCCGCAGGTCGGTCCGCGTCGGCTGGACTTTTCAGGGCTCAGTTACGACAGCCGCCGCAACACCCTCTGGATCGCCAGCGACAAGGGTCAGTGCCTGTTCCATTACGACTGGGAGCGTGATCAGGTGCTGCAGCGCATCGATCTGCTGCTCAACGACGGCGGCTCACCAAGGCGGGTGCGCAAGGCCGAGGGCATTGCCGTGGATCCGGAACGTGGCAGGGTCTATGTGGTGAGCGATCGTGACGCCGAGCTCTACGTGTTCAAGCTCCATGGCTGATCCTGCATCCAGTTGCGTGCTGCTCACCGGCGCCAGCTCCGGCGTTGGCTTTGAGGCGGCGAAGGTTCTCAGCGCCCAGGGCCATCAGCTCCTGCTTCTCTGCCGCAGTCAGGCCACGGCTGATCAGACCCTCAGCCAGCTCTCCGGAACCGCTCGCGCCCTGATCTGCGACCTGGCCGATCTCGCTGCGGTCGCCGAGGTGTGCAGCCAGCTGCTGGACAGCGGCACGGTTCTGGATGCGCTGGTGCTTAATGCCGGTCTGCAGTACGCCGGTGCATCAGCCGCTCAGTTCTCGGCGCAGGGCATCGAGCTCACCTTTGCGGTGAACCAGCTGGCCCACCAGCTGATGGCGTCCCTGCTGCTGCCGCAGCTACTGAAATCAGCCCGCCCGCGGCTGGTGATCACCGCCTCCGAGGTGCACAACCCCGTCAGCGGTGCCGGCAAGGTGGGCAAGCCCGCCGACCTGGGCGATCTCGCGGGTCTGCGGGCCGGAGCCGGTTTCGCGATGGTCAACGGCAGTGATCGTTTCGATGGCAACAAGGCCTACAAGGACAGCAAGCTCTGCAACGTGCTGATGGCGCGTGAGCTCGACCGGCAGCTGGCCGCGGCGATGCCTGTGATCGCCTGGAGCCCCGGCCTGGTGATCACCCGCAACAACGGCGGTTTCTTCCGGTACAACAAACGCAGCAATCCGCTGGGCATGGGAGCGTTCGCCTTTGTGGCCCGCGATCTGCTGCGGATCACCGAATCCCCCGCGAATGCCGGCCGGCTGCTGGCGCAGCTGGTGACTGATCCGCAGATACCACCGGGCTTCAGCTACTTCACCAACAAGGTTGTGAGCTTCGGTGGACATCGGCTGGAGTCGACCGACACCAGTGCCGAGGGCGCCGATCTGACCAAGGCCGAGGAGCTGTGGCGGCTGTCGGAGCAGTTGATCGCCAGCAGCACCTGCCGCTGATGGCCTGCCTGAACACCCGGCCGATCTCCCTAGCTTGTGTCCACGCACAGCAGCGCCATGGTCGAGACGGGTTCTTCAGCGAAGCAGCAGCAATCGCATGTGGTGGTGGTGGGCGCCGGCTGGGGAGGCTGGGGTGCGGCCAAGGCCCTCTGCGAAGCCGGGGTGCGCGTCACCCTGATCGACGGGATGGCCGATCCCAGCGGCAGTGAGCCGATCACCACCGAGAGCGGCAAACCGTTTGAAGCCGGCACCCGAGGCTTCTGGAAGGACTACCCCAACATCAATGCGCTCACCGACGAGCTCGGTGTGGGTTCGATCTACACCGACTTCACCACCAGTGCCTTCTGGTCGCCGGATGGGCTGGAGGCCACCGCACCGGTGTTTGGTGATGCGCCACAGCTGCCCAGTCCGGTGGGGCAGGTGCTGGCCACAGTGAAGAACTTCAAGCGACTGCCGGTGCCGGATCGGCTCAGCATCGCCGGTCTGCTCTACGCCATGCTCGATCTCAACCGCAGTGATGCGGTGTACCGGAACTACGACGCCATCAATGCGCTGACGCTGTTCAAACAGCTGCGGATCAGTGACCGCATGATCGACGACTTCCTGCGGCCCACCCTGCTGGTGGGACTGTTCAAGCCGCCGGAGGAGCTGTCGGCGGCGGTGACCATGGAGCTGCTCTACTACTACGCCCTGGCCCATCAGGATTCCTTCGATGTGCGCTGGATCCGCAGCAGGAGCATCGCTGAACAGCTGATCGCACCGCTCAGTGAGCGCCTGCGCGAGCGCCACCAGCTCACAGTGCTGGGCGGCACCCTGGCCACCAGGCTGAATGTGTCAGTCGACGGCAGCAGCATCCGCTCGCTGGAGACCCGCAACGTGATGACGGGCGGCAGTGCCGTGCTTGATGACGTGGATGCGGTGGTGCTTGCGGTGGGTGCAAAGGGCATGGCGGCTCTGATGGCGCAGTCGCGTGAGTGCGGCGTGCTGGCACCGGAGCTGGTGCAGGCCGGCACGCTCGGAACGATTGATGTGGTGTCGGTGCGGTTATGGCTTGATCGCTACGTGGCGGTTGCCGATCCCGCCAATGTGTTCTCGCGTTTCAGTGCGCTGCAGGGGTCCGGCGCCACCTTCTTCATGCTCGATCAGCTGCAGAAGGAGTCCGAATCGGAGCTCTGGGGTGGGCAGCCGGTGCAGGGTTCGGTCATCGCCAGCGACTTCTACAACGCCTCGGCCATCGCCGAACATAGCGATCAGGAAATCGTCAACTGCCTGATGCAGGATCTGCTGCCGATGGCTCAACCAGCCTTTGCTGAAGCTCGGGTGGTGGATCAGGAGGTGCGCCGTTATCCGGGATCGGTGTCGCTGTTCTCGCCGGGGAGCTTCAGCAAGCGCCCGCCGCTGGAAACCTCCCTGGCGCCGGTGGTCTGTGCCGGCGACTGGGTTCGGATGGGCGCAAGGGAACATGGCGCCAAGGGGTTGTGCCAGGAACGCGCCTACGTGTGCGGCCTGGAGGCGGGCAACTCGCTTCTGCGGCGAGGCATCGTGCGCGGTGACGGTGTGCCGCGCAGCCGTCAGCATCCCGTGCTTCCGATTCGGGCCGATGAACCGCAGGTGCTGCTGGGGCGTGCGCTCAACAGGCTGGTGATGAATCCGCTGGACACGCTCGGCATCGACTGGCCCTGGCTGATGAACTAGCCGTCTGCTCCGGGCTCAGGGAAGAGCCACAGCCGTTCCCTCCCGGCGCGGGTCGGCGGCGCCCCGCCAGCGGCCGTTGATCCTCTGCACCAGAGCGGTGCCGCTGCCGATGCGTTGCAGGCGCACACTCTCAGCTCCCTGCCTGAGCTGATCGAGTGGCAGCGGCCAGGCAAGCGGTGGGTCCTGCTCCAGCGCCAGCCTGCGGCCGCGGCTGGAGAGGTGGGGCAAGCCCACGGCCCGCTCCGGCGGTTCCCTCCAGATCAGTGAGGCGAGCAGCACCCGGCTGAGCAGATGAGGAATGCTGCGGCCGCCGGGGCTGCCGAGTGCCAGCACCGGCTGGCCGTTGCGGAACACCAGCGTGGGCGCCATCGACGACATCGGCCGGCGCCCTGGCAGTCGGCGGTTGGCCACAGCCTTGCCTCCGGCTGATGGCGCAAAGGCGAAGTCGGTGAGCTGATTGTTCAGCACCATGCCGGCCACCAGGTGCCGACTGCCGAATACCGTCTCCACCGAGGAGGTGTAGCTGGCGAGGTTGCCGAATTGGTCCACGATCGTCACCTGGGTGGTGCCCTGTTCGCGTCCCTTCTTTGGCCGTCCGTGCGGGAAGCGATCGATCCCCGCAGGCAGCCCGGGGGTGGGTGCCTCTGCCGGCGCGGCCAGCATCTGTGCAGCACGGCCCCGGATGTAGGCCGGATCCAGCAGGGCCGCGGCGGGCACGGCCCCATCGAGCGGGTCATGCACCCAGTAGAGGCGATCGGCATCGGCCCAGGCCTGGGCTGCGGCCAGCCGCCGCCAGGTCTGCGGTTCCGCGGCGCCGCTGCCGGCCAGAGCGGTGCTCCGGTTGAGCAAGGCCAGAGTCTGCAGCAGGGCCAGTCCGCCGCTGCTCGGCGGCGGCATCGTGCAGATCAGGTGCTGCAGCTGCTCGCTGCAGAGCGGCCTGCGGCGCATCACCGCATAGGAGGAGAGGTCTGAGGCAGTCCAGCCCCGGAAGTCAGGTTCACCGGCCTGAAGGGCGGACAGCTCACTCAGGATCTGCCGCGACAGGGCACCTTGGTAAAAGTCGGGTCCGCCGTTGCTGGCGAGTGTGTTCAGCGTGCGGGCCAGGGCCGGATTGCGGAAGCGCTGATCGGCGGGGGGCGGCTGGCCGCCCGGCAGGTAGAGCTGCTGAAACGCACGGTTGTGACCGGCTCCGATCCGCTGGGCCAGGCTGATTGAGCGCAGCAGCCGCGGGCTGGGCAGGAAGCCCTGATCGGCCAGCCGGATTGCAGGTTGCAGTGTGGCGGCCCAGCTCAGGCGGCCGAACTGTTGATGGGCCTCCCAGAGCAAGGCCACGGTTCCGGGGATGCCGATCGCATCAAGCCGGGCGGTGGCCTCCCTCCAGGGCAGGGGCTCTCCGCTGGGGCTGATCAGATCGCCGGGCCTGCTGCTGCGGGGTGCGACCTCACGGCCATCCTCTTGAAAGTAAGACATCAATGCACAAGTTTGTGGCGTTCGCGACGAGCTGTAGGAAAAAGCAA
>PVBE011718483.1_pt1 | contig 16168 bp, 11 predicted proteins | sample 1631181 | NCBI WGS metagenome assembly PVBE01 (sample SAMN08397723, study PRJNA350692) | Marine metagenome, whole genome shotgun sequencing project. | isolation source: water | place: Pacific Ocean | collected 2012-04
ACCGGTCCGCAAACAGGAACAAACGACTTAACTTTTTCCGACTATTTCAAATTCCGCTGGGTATTGGGGATTAGTCGAGCATTTTAAAAATACACTATGGAACTTGATTCAAAACCTTTAGACAACAACCTTCACCGATTCTTCGGTGTGGAATTCAACAACAAACTCTAGAGTTATTTCGGTAAGGAAAAACTGACAGAACAAGAAGCGCAGGAAATGATACACTGCGAGCGCAAGCCGGAAATCAGGATCAATTCGACAGTTGGTACCGGAAGGCAAATGAGGCTGGTGAGGCCATTGAAAGCGAGGATGACAAAAAATACTTCAATGATGATTTTGGAGCAGAACCGTGGTTTGGGATGAACGCACAATGAGTTTAAAGATTTCGAATTAAACTCTCCCATAAATTCCTCAACTTCGCGCTTAACTGAGCAGCAAAAATGCGCGACCCAAACACAGACCCAGATGCCGAACATTTCAGCCCCGAAGAGGCCGAGTTTGATGTGGCACTAAGACCCAAAGGTTTCGATGAATTTCAGGGTCAGCCCAAATTGGTTGAAAACCTTTCGATTTTTATTGAAGCTGCCAAACAAAGAGGTGAAGCACTGGATCACGTATTGGTTCATGGGCCACCAGGTTTGGGTAAAACAACTTTATCGCACATCATTTCCAATGAACTTGGCGTAGGTATAAAACTAACCTCAGGGCCGGTTCTGGAAAAACCAGGAGACCTTGCCGGACTTCTCACCGGATTGGAAGAACGCGATGTTCTCTTCATTGATGAAATTCATCGCCTCAGCCCCGTGGTTGAAGAGTACCTCTACTCGGCCATGGAGGACTACCGGATCGACATCATGATAGAAACCGGCCCCAGTGCGCGAACAGTTCAAATTAATGTGAATCCTTTCACCCTGGTTGGAGCCACCACGCGTTCTGGTTTATTAACTTCTCCACTACGCTCTCGTTTTGGAATTACGATGCGTGTGGAATATTATCCTGCAGAAGTGCTGGCAAGAATAATCGCTCGTTCCTCAGGAATTCTAAATACCATCATATCTGAAAAGGGTGCGATGGAAATTGCTCGCAGGAGCCGTGGCACCCCCCGGATCGCCAATTTACTTTTAAAACGAGTTCGCGATTTTGCCCAGGTGAAAGGTGATGGCAATATTGATGTTGAAATCGCGGATTACGCTTTAAAGGCATTGAATGTAGATGAGCATGGATTGGATGAAATGGACAATCGCATCATTACAACCATCATCGAAAAATTCAGCGGTGGTCCTGTTGGCATCACCACAATTGCTACGGCAGTTGGCGAGGAAAGCGGCACAATTGAAGAAGTCTATGAACCTTTCCTGATTATGGAAGGCTATATTAAACGAACACAGAGGGGGCGAGTAGTTACTGAAAAAGCCTATCGCCATGTTGGCAAAACTCCTCCTGCCAATGAAGGAACATTATTCACTTAGGGCAAATCACTATAAATTAAAACACCATTTATGAGAATTCTCATTGTAATTGCAACGCTGTTGTTTTCCATGCACATTGGTTCTGCACAATCTCCATTGCCAATAGGTCAGACCACTTTGCAACTAACTGATCCAGCGAGAGGCAATCGTAGTATAACAACCGAAGTATATTATCCTGGAGTGGCAACCGGCAGCAATGTTCCCGTAGCAGGAGGACCAGGAACGGTGTTTCCGGTTTTTAGTTTCGGTCACGGCTTTTCCATGGGTTACGATGCTTACCAAAACATCTGGAATGAATTGGTTCCAAAAGGCTATATCGTTGCCTTACCAACTACAGAATCGGGAACATTACCTGCACCAAGCCACAACGATTTCGCTTTAGACCTGGCATTTATCATTGACCATTTCCAGGTTCTGAACCAAACCGGTTCTTCAATCTTTCACCAAAAGGTTTCCCCAAATTCGGCCATTGGTGGGCATAGTATGGGTGGCGGTTCAACCGTACTAGCTGCAGGGAACCAGCCCAATATCAAAACCATAGTAACCATGGCCGCAGCTGAAACCAATCCATCGGCAGTGGCAGTTTGTTCAAACATCAACGTACCGACATTGTTTCTTATTGGAGAGAATGATTGCGTTGCACCGTTGGCTCAACATCAGCAGTTAATGTACAATGCAATAACCACCTGCAAGTACATGATTTCCATAAACGATGGCATGCACTGCTATTTCGCAGATTACAATTTCGCGTGTACATTTGGAGAAAGTACTTGCCAACCCATTCCGAGCATAAATCGGGCAGACCAACACAATGTCATGTTTCGATACTTGGAGCCCTGGTTGGCAATTCATCTGAAAAACCAAACCGGCAACTGGTCTTTGTTCCGGGATTCGCTTCAAAACCACAGCGACATTTCGTTTTCTTCTGATTGTCCTGAACCCTGTTTATCTCCTCAACATCTTGCCGTAACTCAATTGAAACCCAATAGTGCAACACTGCTCTGGACCGTAGCTCCAACTGCGAGTTATTATGAGATACAAGGCCAGCCGATTGGTGGCGGCAGTTGGACACAACTGGTAATTGGAAATCCAAACACCACATTCAACCAGGTTTTCGGATTACAGAACAACACAACCTACCACTGGCAAATGAGATCGGTTTGCGGACCCTTGAACGAACCTTCTGCATGGTCGGCACTCGACACTTTTGTAACAGGGTGCTATGGCCCGGACAGCACCTGGAGTTCATTGATAACTGGAAATGCTGCACGTTTAAACTGGAACCAGTCTTTCGGAGCTGCTGCCTATGAAATTAAAGGGCGAAGATCGGGTGCATCCTCCTGGACAACCATCTTGATTGGGCAAGGTTCTTCAACTTTTAAAAGTGTTTTCGGTCTTCAACCCGCCACCAACTACGAATGGACTGTTCGTTCCTGGTGCGATACTTCGGGAATTAAGAAATCCGACTTCGCGCCATTAACCAATTTCACCACTACCTCAGCTGCACGATTGGCTGCACAAAGTGACCTTCAGGTTAAAATGACAAACCCTTGCAGCGATTGCAGAGTAGAGCTTATTTCATCGGGACAAGAAACAAAACTGCTGCTGGAAAGTTTCGACATGCAAGGCCGTAAAGTCTTTGAAACTCAGGCTTCCTCTTCTTCCACTTCAATGCAAGTACTTCCTCGAAATATTCCTTCTGGCGTATATTTCTGTCGAATCTTCGGCACAAATGGCCAAACCCGAGTAATCCAAATACTTAAAAATCCCCAATAATGGGTATAGCCTTATTTTATTTTTCCACATAATTCTGCCTAACTTTAGGGCCGCTTACCGCTTCCCTCACACAATTTCCAATAAACCACCCTCCCAAACCGGTATTTGGTATTGTTCAACTGCTTAAAATTTTAATAATGTCGAAAACGTTGCTCGTTATTTCGATTATTTCCGCTCTTCTATTTTCTGATTTTTATTCCGTAGCCCAGGAAGCTCAATTTGTTCCCGGTCATGTTTTGGTGCAGGTAAAGCCCGGTAAAAACATCCGGCAGGTGCTCAGCGATCTGAAAGAAAACGATTCGCAATTGGCAAGCCTTGAATTAAAAAAAGCTGTGATCGCTGAAATGCGCATTTGGCTGGTGGAGTACGATGATGAAAATCTTAATCATCATGAAACGATCCGGGCCCTGCATTTCCATCCCGATGTGCAAATCGCACAACAGGATCACAAAATCGAACTCAGGGCTACCACACCCAACGACCCCAGTTTTTCAAGCCAATGGCAATATATCAATACCACCACACCCGGTGGTGATATTGATGCTGACGAAGCATGGGATATTACAACAGGCGGCACCACAGCTGATGGGGATGAAATCGTTGTCTGTGTATTGGATGATGGGGTGAATACCAATCATCCTGACTTTGGAAACAATTTATGGGTGAACACCCAGGAAATACCGAACAATGGTGTGGATGACGACCAGAACGGTTACATAGATGATTACGAAGGTTGGAATTCGACCAGCAATAATGACAATGTATCTTCAGGCGGCAGCCATGGGACACCTTGTGCCGGGATATGTGGCGCGCAAGGCAACAATGGAGTAGGCGTAACCGGAGTAAGCTGGAATGTGAAAGTGATGATGGTGAAGAATGACTTCAACACCAACGAGTCAGCCGTATTGGCAGCATACAATTATCCTCTCACCATGCGGAAACTATACAATCAAACGAATGGCGCAAAAGGTGCTTTCGTAGTTTCCACCAATGCTTCATGGGGTGTTGATTTTGGTCAACCATCAAACGCGCCACTTTGGTGTGCGATGTACGACTCACTTGGCAAACATGGAATCGTAAGTTGTGGAGCTACTATAAATGGTAATCAGGATGTTGACCAAATTGGCGATCTGCCAACCGCTTGTCCGAGTGATTGGTTGATTTCCGTAACCAACATGAATATCCAGGACGTAAAAGTTACGCAAGCCGGCTATGGTGCAACCACGATTGACCTGGGAGCACATGGCGACAACGCTTATACCCTTACCGGCTCTGGTGGTTATGGCGGATTTGGCGGTACAAGCGGTGCAACCCCTCATGTGACAGGAGCAATCGGTTTATTATATGCTGCACCATGTCCGGGGTTTATGGCAGTGGTGAAATCCGATCCTCAACAAGGAGCAACTTTGATGCGTCAATTCATCCTCAATGGTGTTGACGCCAACTCAAGTTTGCAAGGAATCACCACAACGGGTGGTCGTTTGAATCTCAAGGGATCCATTGACCTTTTGATGAACTTCAATTGCGCGCTGACCGGTTGCCAGGCTGCTGATAATCTTCAAGCTTCAAATGTCAGCACTACATCGGCTACTGTGAGCTGGAATCCGCCCGCAAATGCACAAGGGTACACATTGGAGATCAGGCCATTGGGTGCTCCTAACTGGATTCCTTTAACCACCAGCCAAACCTCACATACGTTTAATGCGCTCAATGTCTGCACCGAATATGAATTCCGCGTAATCACCATTTGCGATACTAGTGTTAGTGCGGCTTCTAACGTGGCCACTTTCAAAACAGATGGTTGTTGCGATCCGCCACAAACACAAACCGTGAATTCAATTGGCCCCACAAGTGCCATCGTTTCGTGGAGTTCTGTAACTGCCGCCAGTGCATACCATGTGAGGTATAGGGCAATAGGAGCAGGTAGCTGGATCATCATTTCCGGAGTTACAACATTGCAAGCCAACCTAACCAATCTCGATTCATGCACACAATATGAATTCCAGGTACAGACCGTCTGCGGTGGACAGAGTTCAACAATTTCAGTCAGCCAGCAATTCCGGACTGGAGGATGCGATGCTTGTGTAAGTTTCACTTATTGCCAATCGGGTGGTTTGGACGCTAGCGAAGAATGGATCGCTAATCTGACCTTAAGCACGATCAACAATACAACTACTTCTAACGGAACCGGCTATAGTGATGAGATAGCCAATTCCACCATCCTGATGCGCGAAACTTCCTACCCTATCTCGCTTAGCCCTGGTTTTCAATCGACACTTTATGATGAATACTTCACCGTGTGGATAGACCTCAACCAGGATGGTGACTTTGATGATGTTGGGGAATTGGTCTTCGATGCAGGGGCAACTTCACAAGTGACCGTTACTGGTTCAATCACAATACCCGCTGCTGCCCCATTGGGAACTACCAGGATGCGCGTGGCCATGAAATGGTCAGCACAATCCACGCCTTGCGAAGTATTTGACTATGGTGAGGTGGAAGATTATTGTGTAACCATTCGAAACTCGTGCGAGGAGCCAGCAACCATCTGGACCAGCAAGATCAAACCGACATCAGCCCGACTAAACTGGTCGCCAGTAGTTGGAGCACATCACTTCAAAATAAGAGGAAGAAGGGTGGGTGCGCCAAATTGGGTTACACTGACTATTCCGAACGGTTCACCAAATTTCAAAGATGTGTATGGCTTGGTGAACGCCACCACCTACGAATGGCAAATCCTTTCGGTGTGCGATGCTACAGAAACTGATCTTTCAGGCTGGACAGCACTTACCACCTTCACAACAGGATGCCACACGCCACTTTCCACCTGGACGACAAACGTCTCTACCACCGGTGCCATGTTAAACTGGGATCCTGTCAGTGGTGCTGAAGGGTATGAGATTAAGGGAAGAAGAGTGGGCAATACTGCATTCATTAGTTTGCTGGTTCCCAACACTGCATCCAGCAAACAGGTCTTTGGTCTTTCTGCTGGTTTCACTTACGAATGGATGGTGAGAACTATATGCGATCAGCAATCTTCATCGGTGTCAGATTTTACACCGTTAACTACATTCACAACAGGAACGGCCCGCTTTGCACTCGGCACCAACATGGGTGCTGACGAATTCAGAGTATTTCCAAACCCGTCTTCGGGTGTGTTGAACCTCGATCTTCCGGAAGCCTACCAGGGGCAGGTGGTGGAAATCAATATGTACAACATGGGTGGTGAGAAACAACTCATTCTTTACAGACCGATTGGCGGCATCATTCAAATCGTTCTGGACGATTTGCCATCTGGCATCTATCACCTGCATGTGAAGGGTGAGCACGACTCAGAAGCAGAAACCGTAGTTATTACCCGATAATCAAACTAATTTTAGGCGCGCTGATTTCTTGAAATTCAGGGAATCAGCGCGTTTTCATTTAATCCAAGCATCACATGTCACGAGTCATCATTTTTGTATTCTCCCTCCTCATTATTTCTGTACCAATCCAAGCCGACCAATTGAAAGTTTTATTCCTTGGAAACAGTTACATCGGAACTGGAAACTTGCCGGTAACGTTAGCCAACCTTGCCGCAAGTAATGGTGATGTATTGATACACGACAGAAACACACCCGGTGGCCACACCCTGCAAGGCCATTCCACCAACGGCACATCCATCACCAAGATCAATTCAAATGATTGGGATTATGTGGTACTGCAGGAACAAAGTCAGCTTCCTTCTTTCCCACAATCGCAAGTTGCCGCACAGAGTTATCCCTACGCTGCACAACTGAACACGATGATCAAAGCAAACAACCCATGCACAGAAACAGTATTCTACATGACCTGGGGTCGTGAGAATGGAGATGCTAACAACTGTAGTGTCTGGCCACCAGTTTGCACATTTGAGGGCATGCAGGCTCAACTTCGACTTAGTTATCTTACTATGGGGGTTGATAACGATGCCACGGTTGCACCAGTGGGTGTTGCCTGGAAAAATGTGCGCGACTCCACAGCCGCCATCGATTTATATAACAATGATGGCAGTCACCCAAGTACACGAGGTGTTTATCTCACTTCTTGTGTTTTCTATGCCACCCTGTTCCAAAAGAGTCCCATAGGTTTGAGCTTCACCAATGGATTACCGGCAGCTGAAGCAGTCATTCTGCAATACATTGCTCATCACACGGTTTTCGACAGCACCGACAATTGGTTCATCAATAAAAACTGGGAACCACAAAATCCAACGACCACCAACGTTACCCTGAATTCAGCGGTGTTGAACTGGGATCCTGTACCAAACGCCCACCACTACAAAATCAGGGGAAGGCAAGTTGGTGGAAGCGCGTGGACACACTTACTCGTACCTCCTGCGGTTACACAAAAACAGGTGTTCGGTCTTTCCGGGAACACCAGCTACGAATGGCAGGTAATAGCCCATTGCGATTCAGCCGAGCATTTCGATTATGCCTGGTCTGAACTGGCAACATTTACCATCGAATGCCCGGCAACGCCCGGAATCTGGACAGATCCTGTGTCCACTAACAGTGCAGCATTGAACTGGTCGCCAACGGCATTAAACGTTTCAGGTTTTGAAATTCGTGGGAAAAGAGTTGGTGCTCCGAGTTGGACAACCCTGTTGGTTCCAGGCACGCAAAACTTCAAAGTGGTTTTTGGACTACAGCCCAACACGAGCTATCAATGGACAGTGCGTTCGTGGTGTGATACCAGTGGGACTTATGTTTCGGATTGGGCAGTGTTGGATACGTTTACGACCTCTTCCACTAATGCCCGTCATTCGCCAGTTGGCGGAGGTACGAACGAAGGATCTGGACATGGCTTTGTGCAGAACCCCACCAGATCCTTCGCTAGCGATCAGGATGACGGCTTTGATGGGACCGGGATGACAGAAGGATTAAGCGTTTTCCCCAATCCAACACAAAACAACCTCAACATTACGCTTGCCAATGATGAAATAGTGGAACTGAAAATCTGGAATGCGGCCGGAGAATTGATTTACATGGCAAATCCTTCTATATCCCATCTATTACTTACCACTCATGAATGGCCAAGGGGAATTTATTTGTTAATCCTTGAAGGAAAATCCACTACCTACTATCAACAGTTGGTCAAACATTGAGTGAACTTGAAGTGAAACAGTTTTCTTAAAAAACCCTGAATTTGGCCGTTGAAAACAATCATCATGATATGGCTACAACACTGCAACACTTCAGGAGATTAAATCACCTTATAACTCAGAGTGAATACATCAGGCGATGTAGGATCCATCGACTGTCCATTGGGCTGTAGTTTCATTTGGAAAAAAGGCCAGAGAGATTAAAATAAATGGCAATAAAATGCTGGTGACAGCATGAACTGTGTTAAGTTTTTCATGATAACAAGTTTAGAATTGTGTGTGAAAGTGGGGACCTCCTTACGTGGGATAAGACGGATATTACCAAATATAAGAGAAGTGCAGCAGTGAAAAAGAGACAGTAAATACATGTTTTACAAGGCAAACACCTTTTAATTTCGACAATCTTGGAGTACCCGGAGTTTTAACCCTGCAAAAACAAATGGAATCATAAAGAGTTGAAATGGATGACATGCAAGCCTCCCTTGCGAATCATGGTTTCGGATAGACACCTTATTTTTGCCCGTTTACCGACTAAAATCTTATCAAACAGTGCAGTATGCGATAAATGTTTTAACACTTTGCCTGGTGCTATTATGTACCCTAGAAGTGAAATCACAAATGCCGGGGCTGGCTTGGTCGGATACGGTACTTGTTGCTGACGCAGGCGTTTATGGTAAAACCATGCCTCGAATTGCGCTCAATTCAGCAGGAGAACCGATCATTGTTTGGGGCCTCAATAGCAACAATTCAAAAATGCACGTGGCCACCTGGAATGGTATCCGTTTCAATGAACCTGTGGACATTTTGCCCCTCGGCTTAAATCCACGAGTTACATTTACCAGCAGTCCGGATATCGCAGCCATTGGCGATGAAGTCTTTATCACCTATGCTACCCTGCCTGAAGGAGTAGGTAGCATATATCTACAAAAATCTACGGATGGCGGTAGCACTTTCACCGATACCATCAGGGTTGACACCTATCCCGATTCTACCACCACCTATTCATCTTCCATTGATTTAAAGAGTGATGGCAATCCGGCAATCGTTTTCTTTAAGAAGAACGGGCTCAATGAGGCCAGTTTTGCTGATGTATCGGTTACTTCAAGCGATGGTGGCTTTACCTACTCTCCGCCACAAAACTGTACGCAAAACGGGCCAGGCGTGCCTACAGATTGCTGCCAGCCAAGCATCACTGTAAGAAACAATTACCACGCAGTGCTTTATCGCAATGATTATTTAGGCTTCAAAGAAATATATGCCGCTCTTTCCAGCGATCATGGTGCCAGTTTCGATACCGTTATCCGCTTCGACAGGTCTGATTTCTCATTGGCCGTTTGCCCGATTTCAAATCCTATAGGGACTTTACAGGGAGACACCCTCTTTGGAATGTGGATGACCATGGCTACAGGAACTCCAAGGGTGGTGCTGGGTGCATTGGATGTGGTTAACGGTTCTTTTGCATTTAACAAGGATATTGACAACACAGTACCTTCATCTGTAAGCCAGGGTTATCCATCCATAACAGGCAGAGGTGATACACTCGGTTTTGTCTGGGCCGATGATCGAAATGCATCGAGTAGTAATGATTGCATCTTCAGGTATTCATTTTCAGGCTCGGGTCAATTGTCGCCACCAATCAATATTCATGGTGGACCAATGGTCGGTAACCAGATAACGCCTGACGTTATTTTTCGCAATGGTGTTTTCCATTTCGTATGGGCCGATTTTTCGCACAATATAGTTGTCTATAGATCAGCCACCATTGACACCTCAATAGTTGCAGGAGGCCGGGAAGAGGTGATAGCCGAATTCAACATTTCGCCCAATCCTTTTTCAGAGGTTATAAATATTGCTGCACCAAATGATGAAATTACTGACTTGAACATCTGGAATTCTGCCGGGCAGTTGGTAGCTGCTGAGGTAGCCAATAACGGTAAACTGCGACTGTCAACTGAGACTTGGCCCAAAGGTGTATATCTGATTGAGGTTACCAGCAGTGCTCAAATATACCGCCAGAAGGTGGTGAAGCAATAAGTTCTATATTCTCCGAACAAAGCATAGAGGCAGTCCGCATATCCACATTGCCCCAGCATTTCGAATCAATCAGCACTGCGAAGAACCAATTGTTCAAGCTCAGGCTTTATGTGTTTGAAACCTCTTAACAAGGCTTCCGACAATCGATCAACTTCTCGTTGAGTTAGCGTTGTAGCAAACATACATGCACAGGTATTGATCATTACTATCTCCTCTTCGAAGAAAAGATAATCAAGAAGTTTGTCTATCAATGTTTTGATCTCCTTTGTTTGATAGGCATCGCGATAACTGGTTGGGACGGTGGCTTTAAAGTGCATTCTAAACATAGAGCCAGCACCTGTAATCGACACCGGCACATCAGCAATCTTAATGGATTCCTCTACCTGGTTTCTTGCTATTGCCGTTAATGCATTCAAATCTGCAACAGCTTTTTCATCATACATTTCCATTGCCACTCTTCCTGCAGTTGTTGAAACGGGGTTAGCAGAAAAGGTACCGGAATGAGGATGTCGCAGAACTTTTTCACGGGGATCGAGTACTTGCATGATGTCCGACCGGCCGGTAACCGCACCTATCGGAAAGCCCCCCCCAATTATTTTCCCCAGGGATGTCAGGTCAGGCGTAACTGAATAAACTGCCTGAGCACCTGCATAGTTGACACGGAAGGTTATCACTTCATCAAATACTAGTAGAGCATTGTTCTTCCTTGTCCATTTGTAAACAGCCTCCACAAACTCGTTGGTGGCAGAAAAGAATCCTACCCTGTGCGGAACGGGGTCAATGAGGACACATGCTATTTCACTTGCGCGTTGATCCAGGATATTTATGGTTCTCTCAATATCGTTGTATGGAAAGATTATCACATCATCCATCACACTTGGTGGAGTGCCATGCACAAGCGGAACTGAGTTTGGTTTGTCAAGGTCTCCCCAATTGTCCGGGTTGGCCGTCTGGCTAATTTCAGCATAGTCGTAAGTGCCATGGTAAGCACCTTCGGCTTTCGCAATTTTTGGTTTGCCTGTATATGCTCGCGAGGCTTTTATCATGGTCATCACGGCTTCGGTACCCGAGTTTACAAAGCGGATTTTCTCAAACCCTGGAGAACGTCCGATCAATAACTCAGCAAAAGCAACTTCAGCCTCGGTACCCAATGTGTAGGCCGATCCCCGGTGCAATTGTTCAATAACGGCATTGACAATAGCCGGGTGTGAATGGCCGTGTATCAGGGATGCCATATTATTGGCGAAATCTACACGTCTTGTTCCATCAACATCAGTTATGTAGCTGCCTTTAGCCTCATACACATAATAAGGGTGGGGCTTGCGGAATATGGTGTTTCGGCTCACACCTCCAGCAATTACCTTGTTGGCCCGGTCATAAATTGTTTTGTGTTTTTCTCCCATCGGTTTGGGGATTGATTGGGATTGGGAAACTTAAACTTTTGTTTCTGAGTATTGATGTAATGTAGGTTCTGTCTGCTGTTGCAGAAATTCGAACGACACACGAGGTCCTAATTCTCTAACAAAAAGCCCTTCTTTTTTTACATCAATAATGGCAAGATTGGTATAGATGCGCTCTACCACTTGTTTTCCGGTTAACGGAAACGAGCATTTGTTTACAATTTTCGAGACACCATGTTTTGTAACGTGCTGAGTGATTACAAAAATTCGCTTCACTCCAGCCACAAGGTCCATCGCCCCGCCAACAGCAGGAATGGCATCCGGAGCACCGGTTGACCAATTCGCCAGATCCCCGTCCTCTGAAACTTGCATGGCTCCGAGCACACATATATCGATATGCCCTCCACGGATCATCGTGAAACTGTCTGCATGATGGAAATAACTCGCCCCGGGAATGGCAGTGATATATTTCTTGCCTGCATTAACCAGCTCCGGATCTTCCAGACCCTTTTCAGGAACCTTTCCCATTCCCAGCAAACCGTTTTCTGTTTGATAGATCACCTCTCTATCGCTAGGCACAAAATCAGCTACCATTTCGGGAATCCCAATCCCAAGGTTTACATAAGCGCCATCAGGGATGTCCAAAGCAACTTTTTGAGCCATTTCAGCGCGATCCCAACCAATTTTTACATCACCGTTTACCATGGATACTTACGCTCTTCAGCTACTAATTTTGATTCATCTGCCGGGTTACTGACACCAACAATTTTCTGCACGAATATTCCCGGTGTCACAACCACTTCCGGGTCAAGCTCTCCCGGTTCAACAATTTTCTTTGTCTGAACAATTGCGGTATTTGCAGCAGTACACATTATCGGGCCGAAATTTCTGGCAGTTGCGTGATAGACCAGGTTACCATATCGGTCTGCTTTCTCGGATTTAACCAACGCGTAATCAGCCTTGATTCCATATTCAAGTACGTATTGCGTACCATTGAATGATCTGGCTTCTTTCCCTTCAGCAAGTGGTGTATTAACAGATGTGGAAGTATAAAAGGCTGGAACACCGGCTCCACCGGTTCTTATTCTTTCAGCAAGTGTGCCTTGGGGTACCAATTCCAAGTCAATTTCCCCGGCATGGTATAATTCTGGAAAAACGGTTGAGTTTGCCGTTCTCGGAAATGAACAGATCATTTTCCGTACCCGCCTATTTTCAATGAGGGCGGCAATTCCAACATGGCCGCTACCAGCGTTGTTGCTTATCACAGTAAGATCCCTGGCTTCCTGGTCGATTAAGGCATGAATAAGCTCGATAGGACTACCTGCTTCGCCAAAACCTCCTATCATCACAACAGCGCCATCCTGAATCTCACTGACTGCTTCAGCAGCTGATTCAACAATTTTGTCAATCATATTTTACTTTCCAAACTCTGTATTGTTTTCAAGATTTTTTTCGATTTGGCCCAACTCCTCCTCATAGAAATATCTATCGGTATCAAAAGGTTTCAACTTTTCTATAGTGTTTTCTTGTTCATCATACTCTGCCAGATACACTTTATCCAGCCAGTCCATATTTCTCGCCTCGTTGAATTTCAAGGCAAAAAGTTTCTTCCCGTTTACTTCCAGTACACCCAGTAATGAAGTTTTCCCCGCAGAAGATGTCATGGTAATGTATCGGGAAGGTCTTCCAATAGATGGCAGGCTTCGATACACTTTACTGAATATCTTGTTCATATCAGCTAATGGCGCGGTGAAATACCCGTGTTCACCAGTAGGCCTGGCACAATAGATTGAGTGGAAATTCATACCCAGCATCATCAGCACATGCCCCAGGTCTATCCAGTTTTGGGCCGATCTGTCAATATCTACTTTTCCATTTTCATCTAGGAATAGGCTGATGTGATTCATCATCGGGCTTTGGCTCCTTATGTTGATGCCATGGGCCCGCAACCTTCTGATCGCAGCTATTGTATGTATGTTCAGTAGTTCTTTGGGCATTGAGAAATGCCCCATCCATACTACCTGAATTCCATGATCTATCAATTTCCTGAACAGCTCGAGAGTACCATCGTACCTTGAGTTGAGGACAACTCCGGGTTCGTAGGTAAGAGCGCGCGAGGCTATCCTGATATTTCTGATATGCAACAATTCAGGGTCTTCGATTAATGGCAATAGATACTCACTCAGCTTGCTGGTTGGCATATACCCCGCATCTCCACCCGTAATCAAAATGTCGGTTACTTCCTTATGCTTTCTAAGGTATTCGTGTACCTGGGCGACATCATCCTGAATGAACATATCCTCATCGCCTCTTACCTGGGCATGCCGGAAACAATAGGTGCAGTAAGCAAAGCAACCTTGAGTTGTTTTGTCAAACAATAAAAAAACCTGTGGGTATTTGTGTTGGCCACCATCAACCGCCTCTACTTCACCTTCTTCTGAATAAATCATTGGCCGGTTCAATATCTGTTTGCCATCATGCGGATTGGTTTTATCCCTATAAGTCACAACCATCCGTTTTCGCTCATTCTCATCCTCAATTCTGCTGTATTCGTTCACCACTTCTCTTTCAATCATTCCAGGTTGAGGAAAAATGAGCTGAAAGACCTGATCTTCCTGGTAGTTATCCCAGTCTATTGTACCCAAAATATGCTTGGTGGCCAGAAAAGCATAGACTTCTACAAAAAGCTCCCTTTCCTTCAGATGGCTTAACGTGATCCCATTTTCTTCCAAATTGGCACATATTTCCCTAAAGCCAGACAAGCCGGAATACTTGTTTTTGGCATTAGAAAAAATGGCCTTTGACTTCGGCTTTAACTGCGAATGCTGTGGAAAACTGTTGTTCAATCGCGTTAGTAACGTGGTAGGAAGCAGGTTTTCTTTTTCGATAACAATTCTGGCTTCATCAGTCAGCCCATGACGATCCATCAATAGTTGAACGTCAGACGATTGAATCTCATTTTTTCTAAATGGGTCAATAGTATCAGTGATTTTTAGAGGTGCGTCCTTGGTTATATTCATTGTCTTGGTTTAATGGTTTATTATAGTTTTTCACGAAACAATTCTTAACAACAATTTTGAAACGGCTTTAAAGATTTTCCTGAACATATAAACTTGAAAGGACAATATTCACTTCCATTTTCCGAACCGAACTCTTATCCATTAATTAGCCCACAAAACTACCCTTAAAAGCAGAAATGAACACATTGAATATTGTCAGAACCTTCACAATCTGACACACAACTTAATACTCTTTTCTGCCGGCAGGGGCTTATGATAGAAGTAGATTAGCGAAACGGTGTGAACAGACATAAGGTGGTGTAACAATTGCTATTACACAACCTTCATATTTGCCTGGCCGATGCGATTCTTGTACAGCGAAATCCTGTCCCCGGTCTGACCAGAGAAAAACAGGGCTTCATTGATCTTCACCCTACCGCTGGCGCGAATAGACATACGTTCTGTAAACTGATCGGTGTTTATATCCCATTCACCAATTTGGAAAGCATCACCTGTACGATAGGTCATGTCTCCTTCCTGGGCTCCTGCTCCTTCAATGTAAACAGCAGGGCGGGTGGTGCCATGATCCTTTACATGCAACGATGCCTCGGGTCGGACAGTGTTGATTCCTACATTCTGATAAGTGTAGATGTAGGATCCATCGAGTGTCCATTGGGCTGTAGTTTCATGTGGCAAAAAGGCCAGGGAGATTAAAACTAATGGCAATAGGATGCTGGTGACAGCATGAACTGTGTATAAGTTTTTCATGATAACAAGTTTAGAATTGTGTGTGAAAGTGGGAACCCTTTCGTGGGATTAAAGGGCTTTACCAAATATAAGAAAATATCGGCTGTGTAGAAAACCCGGTAATAGCGTGGGTTAAGACTTCGCGAATAGTCGTGATGAAAGGCTAAGATCTACAGGGTAAATTGGCTACGTGGTTGAAACCAATGAAAACGCTTCATGAGTTGTCAAAACCGACCAGTCAGTTCGTGGGTTAGGAACTGTGGGTGCAGAAGTAAAGTGATTTGTACCGGTTGGATGTTACTTCGTAAACAGATAAGGCGATTACATTGCAGTGATTCTGTTTAAGCAGCTTGCCTGCCCTGCTTTTCCAGTGATGCTGATTGTTGCAAGGATTCACCGATAAGATCTGTTAGCTCTTCAACACCCGAGCGTTTCTGAATGCCGTAGTTTGGTATTTTGATGCCCAGGAATTTTCCGCCATCAATTTTGCTTTGCATGAAGTTGATGAAAGAAATGAATGAACCTACTTCGGGCCTACTGATTTTCTGCCTAAGTCCTTGTTTATCAACTATTTAGGTTAAAAAAACCAATCATTCTGATAGGTAAAATGCACGTTATTGA
>PVBE010947478.1_pt1 | contig 16167 bp, 16 predicted proteins | sample 1631181 | NCBI WGS metagenome assembly PVBE01 (sample SAMN08397723, study PRJNA350692) | Marine metagenome, whole genome shotgun sequencing project. | isolation source: water | place: Pacific Ocean | collected 2012-04
AATCGAGACCGCGGGCTTCAAGGTCGTCTTCGTCCATGCCGAAATAATGGCCGAGCTCGTGCAGGTAGGTAATCCGAATTTCCTCGCGATACGCCGCCTCATCGGTGCCGGCGAATTCCCAGAGGTTTTCGAGAAAGAGAATGATTTGAGTCGGCTGTGGATGGCTGCTCGGCCCGTCGGCCAACGATTCACCCAGAAACAAACCCAGTGTATCTGGCGCAATGCCGTCCGCCACAAAGCCGGTATTCGGGCTGGGCTCAAAGGTGACCGGTACAGACCGCGCGCCGGTCTGCAGGGCCTCCGGCAGTTCGCCCTGAGCGGCAGCCATTTCCTCATGTGCCACCATGAGCAGGTGATCGAACGAGCCGACCTGCATCATTTGCCCTTGGAAGCTTCAGCCGGTTGGGCTGCACGGGAGGCCTTGAACTGCGCCAGCACTTCGGGGTGTTGCTCGAAAAACACTGTGAGATCGGCCAATGTTTTAAGGGTGTCGGCACTGAGATGGTGTTCGATTCCCTCGATATCGCGTGCCTGCGTCTCGGCGTCCAACTCGAACAACGTAAAAAACCCAGCCAACACTTGATGCCGATCGCGGATTTGCTCGGCCACCGCCCGGCCGGCATCGGTCAACGTGAGCGCCCGGTATTTCTCGTAATGAAGATACCCCTCATCCGCCAGCTTCTGCACCATACTGGTGACACTCGGCTGCCCGACCCCAAGCGATTGGGCAATATCGGCCACATGCGCCGTGCCCTTGCTCTCCAGTAATTCATGAATGCGTTCAAGATAATCCTCGGCACTTTGACTCGGCTTGGAAGGCATATCCAGAGACTACAGATAAAACTTAGGTGCGCCAATAAATTATTGCCAAAATCTGAGCTCTTGGAGTGCCGTTTGAGCCTTGAATTACCGTTGTGAACGGCCCAAACAAAAAAAGTTCATGTTCAGCGGAAAAAAGGCTTGTGAAATAATTCACACACCCTAGTTTCAGGCCCGCTGAGTGCCGCAATAGGCGGTGTTTTCTGCATATTTTTTGGGTAAAAATGGATTTTAAGCGAATACTGGCCGCCTTGTTTCTCATGATGGCCGTGCCGTGTCTGGTGGCCGAGGAGGCTTCGGACACTTCGGGGCACTTGATTCAGGCATTCCCTTCGTTTTCTGAGTTGAGCGTGGGTGGGGGTCTGCCTTTCCTTGGATCGCTGCCACCAAACGCAGTGGAATTATTTAAAATTGGGCCGCTACCAGTCACCAACTCCATGGTGGTGACCTGGATTGTGGCGCTTGGGATCATCTTCGTCGTTCAGTTGGCAACCCGCAATGTGAAGCTCGTGCCGGAAGGCATTCAAAATTTCGTAGAGTTTTTGGTGGAGGGTTTGTACGACTTTTTCCGCAGCGTGGTAGGCGATCACATGATCCATCGCACCTTTTGGTTTTTGGCCACCGCCTTCATCTTTATTTTATTTGCCAACTGGTTTGGCCTAATCCCCGGATTGGGCACCATTGGCTGGGCGGAGCCTGGCCATCACAATGAACATATCACCGAACCCCTGATGCGCGGCATGAACGCGGATTTGAACATGACACTCGCCATGGCGACCATTTTCATGGGCCTGTGGTTGTACTGGAGCCTGACTGAGCAGGGAGTGGGTGGATTTGCGGGTCACATTTTTTCGGTGAAAGGTCACGGAGGCGGGTTGCTGGGCACGTTCTTGGTAATTGTCTTTATTTTTGTGGGACTGATCGAAGTGGTGTCCATCGGCGTGCGCCCGGTGGCATTAACCTTTCGTCTCTATGGCAACGTGTTTGCCGGTGAAAATATCTTGGAAACGGTGATGGCGATGGGCGGCCTGTATTTTGGCTGGCTGGCCGTGCTGCCGTTTTACCTGCTGGAGATTCTGGTAGGGTTAGTGCAGGCACTGGTTTTTGCACTTTTGTGCGCGGTGTTCACGGCTCTCATGTGTGAGAAGCACGACGACCACGCACACTGAACAATTTCGACGCCGGACCATGGGCAACCCGTGGAGGCGTTGGGAACAACTGAACAAAAGGAAATATTATGTTGGAAATGTTAGCAGCAGCAGCCCCTGAAGCCGCCGCCGCCGCCCCGGCGGTAGCCAGCAAATTGCACGTCGGCTTGGCCGCGATTGGTTCCGCACTCGGTGTGGGAATCATCGGTATGAAAGCCGCTGAGGCCACTGGCCGCAACCCTGACGCCGCCGGTGATATCCGGACGCAGGCGATCATCTTCGCCGCGTTGGCTGAAGGTGTTGTGTTTATTGCGATCTTCCTCGGATAGAGCGCTTAAACCCTTACACTGGGCGGGGTTTTCCCGCCCAGTAACCAATTTACTTAGACATGGAAAACTTGATCTTGTTTGCGGCAGACGCCGGCGGGGGTGGGCGAGTGGATGAAATCGTCAAGACCTTTGGCGTCAACTGGCCGCTCTTTATTTCGCAGTGCGTCGCCTTTCTCATCGTGGCGTTTGCGTTGAAGAAATTTGCCTACGGCCCGGTACTGCAAGTGCTGGAAGACCGCAAGCAGCGCATTGCCGAAAGCATGGAGAATGCGGAAAAGATCAAGACCGAGTTGGCAGAGGCACAGACTAAGAAGGATGAGATTTTGAGCCAAGCCAACGACGACGCCAAACAGTTGATCAAGGAAGCCCGCGAGGCTGCCTCCAAGGTGACCGAGACGGAGAATCAGAAGGCCATCAAGCAGGCCGAGGAGATTATTGTTAAGGCGCGCGAGGCCAGTGAGGCTGATCGCGACGCGATGATGGCCGAGCTCAAGGCCGAGATTGGCCGGTTGGTGGTGGAGACCACAGCCAAGGTCAGTGGCAAGGTGTTGAGCGATGAGGATCAGCAGCGTCTGATCGACGAGACCAATAAGGAATTGGCCGCTTAATTTCATGAAAGGCAGCAAGCAATCCCGCCGTGACGCCAAGCAGCTCTTTCAGAGTTGTCAGGTGGATGGCGCGCTGGACGAGGCGCGTGTGCGGCAGGCGGTGGCGTTGTTGATTGAAAAGAAACCGCGCGGGTACTTCGGTACTTTGCAGGAGCTTCAGCGGTTGGTGAAGTTGGATGTAAACAATCGCTCGGCCCGCGTGGAAAGTGCAGTGGCCCTGAGCGAGGCGCAGCAGCAGGAAGTGCGCGCCAGCCTCGGTCGCCTGAAGGGCGCCGACGTGGAAGTGGAATTTGCCGAGAACGCCGATCTGATCGGCGGCATGCGCGTGAAGCTCGGTGACGATGTGTATGACGGCAGTGTCAAGACGCGCTTGAGCCGGTTGGCCGAAAGTTTCTAACCCAATTTAAGAACGACAAATCATGAGCAACCTATTGCAGGACATTGAAGCCCAAATCGCTGGAGCCAAGACCGATGTGGCACGCGAAAACGTGGGTGTGGTGCGCGAGATCGGTGACGGTGTGGCCAAGATCGAAGGCCTGACCGGCGCGATGATGAACGAGATGCTGGATTTCGGCAACGGCGTGACCGGCTTGGCGTTGAACCTCGAAGAGACCGAGGTGGGCGCGGTGATCCTTGGTGATCACACGGGCATCGCCGAGGGCCAAGAGGTGCGCACGACCGGCAAGCTGTTGTCGGTGCCGGTGGGCAAATCGCTGCTCGGCCGCGTGGTGGACGCGTTGGGCCGACCGATTGATGACAAGGGTGATTTGGGGGCGGAGACGAATTATCCGGTGGAGAAAATCGCGCCCGGTATCGTGAGCCGCCAGTCGGTGGATCAGCCGCTGCAAACGGGCATCATGCCGGTGGACGCAATGATCCCGATTGGGCGCGGCCAGCGTGAGTTGATCATTGGCGACCGCCAAACCGGCAAGACGGCCGTGGCGATTGACGCGATCATCAATAACGCCCGCATCAACAAAGAGAACGAGGGCGTCGAAGGCTTCCGCCCCGTGTACAGCATTTACGTGGCCGTGGGCCAGAAGCGCGCGAATGTGGCTAAGGTGATTCAGGATCTGACGGACGCCGGTGCCTTGGAGCACACCATTGTGGTTGCCGCCACGGCGAGTGACTCGGCCACCAATCAATATCTCGCGCCGTTCTCCGGGGCGTCGATGGGCGAATGGTTCATGGACAACAACATGGACGCGCTGATCGTGTATGATGATTTGTCCAAGCACGCGGTGGCTTACAGGCAGGTGTCGTTGGTGCTGAAACGCCCGTCCGGTCGTGAGGCGTATCCGGGTGATGTATTTTACCTTCACAGCCGGTTGTTGGAACGCGCGGCTCGTCTGCGGGCGGACGCGGGCGGTGGTTCGCTCACGGCGTTGCCGATTATTGAGACGCAGGCCGGCGACGTGTCCGCGTACATTCCGACCAACGTGATTTCGATTACCGACGGCCAGATCTTTCTGGAGACGGACCTCTTTTATCAGGGCGTGCGTCCGGCGATTTCGGTGGGTCTCTCCGTGAGCCGAGTGGGTTCCGCCGCGCAGGTGAAGGCCATGAAACAGGTGGCCGGTACGGTGAAGCTCGAGCTGGCGCAGTTCCGTGAACTGGCCGCTTTCGCTCAGTTTGGCAGCGACTTGGATGACGCCACCAAAGCTAAGCTCGAGCGCGGTAAACGAATTGTGGAAGTGTTCAAGCAACCGCAGTTCAAGCCGGTGAGCGTGCCGATGCAGGTGGTGACGCTATGGGCCGTGCAGAACGGTTACTTTGACGATGTGGATGTGGACGACTTGAAAGCCACTCAGGAGGCGATCGGCGAATACATGACTGATCGCAAGGCGGAGATCATCAAGAAGATTTCGAATTCCGGCAAACTGGATGACGCGCTTGAGGCGGAACTCAAAGGCGCGTTGGACGAGTACAAGGCCGCGAACAAGTAAGATTTAAATGCCCAGTCCCCGCGACATTCGACGGCGAATCAAGTCCGTCAAGAACACCGCCCAGATCACCAAGGCGATGGAGAAGGTAGCGCAGGCCAAAATGGCCAAGGCGCAACAGGCCGCATTGAACGGCCGGCCTTATGCCGAGGTGATGAACCGGGTGTTGTCTGAGGTGGTGACGCATGCGGGCGAATTCGAGCATCCCTACATGGTCCAGCGCGACGGCGATCGTCGGGCGCTGATTTTGGTGACAACAGACAAGGGCCTGTGCGGTGCGCTGAACACCAATCTGCTTCGCATGGTGAGCGATGAATTTGTGACCGATGACACGAAGATCGTGTCTGCCGGCCGCAAGGGCGCGCAACATGCGATCCGATCTGGCTGGGATTTGGCCGCGGAATTTTCCTTCGGCGATCCACCCGCCTTCGCTGAGGCGCGCGTGATCACCAAGCTGGCGGTGGATTTGTTTGAGAGCGGCGAGGTGGATCAGGTGGACATAGCCTTCACCAATTTCGTGAATACCATCACGCAAAACCCGGAAGTGCACCAGCTGCTGCCGATCGCCGAGATCGAAGGCGTGCAGGCCGGGGTGGAGGGCGAGGAAACTTCCACGGCGTTGGCTGGTGGGGCGACTGAGTTTGAGTTTGAGCCCAACGCGGGCGACGTGCTGGGGCAATTGCTGCCGCACTACATTAATTTCAAGGTACACCAGATTCTGTTGGAAAGCCGCGCGAGTGAACACAGCGCGCGCATGGTGGCGATGAAGAACGCCACGGATAACGCCAACCAACTGATCAAGGATCTTACCCTCGAATACAACAAACTGCGCCAGGCGGCGATTACCAACGAGCTGTTGGAGATCACCTCCGCCCAGATGGCTCTAGGCAATTAACCGATAACAACGATTTTTTAGACGACGATTTTACGACCATGAACAAAGGCAAGATTGTACAGATCATTGGCCCCGTGGTGGACGCGGAGTTCACCGAGCAGTTGCCCGCCATCTACAACGCACTCACCGTGGAGTACGAGTTGGATGGTGAAACCGCCAAACTGACGCTCGAGGTGCAGCAGCATCTGGGCGACAACTGGGTGCGCGCCGTGGCCATGAGCGCCACCGAGGGTTTGAAGCGCGGCATGGATATCACCGACAACGGCAAGCCGATCAGTATGCCCGTGGGTGAAGGCGTGATGGGCCGCGTGTTTAACGTGACCGGCGATGCCGTGGACGAACAAGGCCCCGTGCAGCCGGATAAAGACGCCGACGGCAACGATATTTACAACCCCATCCACCGCTTGGCTCCGGAGCTGAAGGACCAATCCACCACCCCTCAGGTGCTCAGCACCGGCATTAAGGTAATCGATCTCATCTGCCCGTTCCTGAAGGGCGGTAAAGTGGGCGCGTTTGGTGGCGCGGGCGTGGGCAAGACTGTGGTGATCATGGAGCTGATCAACAACATCGCGAAACTTCACGGCGGGATCTCGATGTTCGCGGGCGTGGGTGAGCGGACTCGTGAAGGCAACGATCTCTACAATGAGATGATCGAGGCCGATGTGATCAAGACCGAGAAGGACGAAAACGGTCACACCAAGTACAACGACAAGGGCTTGCCGATACTTACCGAAGGCTCCCGAATCGGGTTGGTGTACGGTCAGATGAACGAGCCGCCCGGAGCCCGTATGCGCGTGGCGCTGTCGGCACTGGCGGTGACCGAGTATTTCCGGGATGAAAAAGGACAGGACGTGCTGCTCTTTGTGGACAACGTCTTCCGTTTCTCTCAGGCCGGTTCCGAGGTGAGCGCGTTGCTCGGCCGCACGCCGTCCGCGGTGGGGTATCAACCTACGCTGGCTGCGGAGATGGGCGACTTACAGGAGCGAATTACCTCCACCACTAAGGGTTCCATCACCTCCTTCCAGGCCGTGTACGTGCCGGCGGACGATTTGACCGACCCCGCCCCAGCTACCACCTTTGCGCACTTGGACGCCACCATCGTGTTGGAGCGTTCCATCGCCGAGCTGGGGATCTACCCGGCGGTGGATCCGCTGGCTTCCACTTCCCTGGCGTTGACGGCGGATATTGTGGGCGAGGAACACTACCGTGTGGCCCGCGGCGTGCAGGCCGTATTGCAGCGCTACAAGGAGCTGCAGGACATCATTGCGATTCTCGGTATGGACGAACTTTCGCCGGACGACAAACAAACCGTGTTCCGCGCGCGGAAGATTCAACGCTTCCTCTCGCAGCCGTTCTCGGTGGCCGAAGTGTTCACCGGCGCGAAGGGCAAACAGGTGGATGTGGCCGATACGGTGAAAGGATTTGCCGAGATTCTGGACGGTCAACACGATGAAGTGCCCGAGGCCAACTTCTATATGAAGGGCGGCATCGAGGACATCCAAGGCTAAGCGGGATTTCAACGACTATGGCCAGCACCCTCAAGCTAGAGATCGTGACCCCGGAGGCGAAAGTGTACTCTGAGGACGTGGACTCCGTGCGCCTACCCGGCGCTGAGGGCGAGCTCGGCATTTTTCCAAATCACGCGCCGTTGATGGCGCAGGTGACAGCCGGCGAACTGATCGCCCGCAAAGGTGGTGAGGAAACCATCCTCGCAGTGGGGCATGGGTTCGTTGAAATCACCGGCGACCATGTGGCCATTCTCACCGACAACGCCGCGGACAGCGCCGATATCGACGAGACCGCCGCCGAGGAAGCCAAAGCTAAAGCCCAGCAACGCCTCGAAGAAGGCAGCGACATGTCCGAGGACGAAGCCAAGGCCTTGGCCCAAGCCATCCTCTACTCCGACGCCCAGCTCAAAGCCAAGCGCCACCGCCGCTAAGCAGGGGATTTCTTCCGGACGCCCGAGTCCGATTCAATTTTTCAGAACTATTGATCCGTGCCGGAATTTGGCGGGGCGGGTGTAAGCAGCGGGAACAGGATGATTTCGCAGGCGTTGTAAGTGTTCAGCGGGCATTCAAAGACCACCGCTTCCTGCTCCAAAGGATCTGTGGCGAAGGCAAAGAAGTTAAAGAGCTCCGATTGTTTGCCGAATTGAATTTTGCGCGTCAGCGTTTGGCCGTTGTGTTGAAGTTCCAGAGTAACGCTCTTTTTCCGTTGGATAATCTCGTAGGTGGCTAGCTTGTCCGCGCCGCGAGCCGTCCAGCGGGCGGCTTGCAATCGGCCCAGAGCGCCCAGCGCGGTGGGGATTTTTTCGCGCTGATCCTTAGTCAGCGGCTGACCCGTTCGGGTCCATTCCCCATCTTGATTACGCAACAACTCCAATGATTGCTCACCTTGGGTCAGGGTGATCTTGGTGACGGCTTGGGCGGGGAACTCCCAAAAGCGCCGTTGGCGGAGTTGATAGGAATAGGCGGGCAACGATTGATGATCCACGGCACGGACGCGGTACACGGAATCCTCATCAAACCGCCGGGCAAAGAGTTCCCCGCTGGCTTCCCCGGCTGGTGCGCCAAATGAGATTTGCCCGAGAATTGCATTGGTGCCGCCGCGCTGTAGCAGTGTGTATTGGGCGGTCGGTTGGGCGAGGCCGAACGCCGAAAAATCCCCCACCACTTCACGTTCGCGAGACACAGCCTCCATGTTTCGTAAACGCCCCAGCAGTGCAAAGACCAGGTTCTCATCCGCGGGGAGTTGGGAAGGTGAATTAATTTGCCACAACCCGTTGGTGGATTGCTCCAGGGTGAAGGTATCGCCGGCGGTGATGTTGATGCGCTGCAGTGATGCGGCTCCCGGATCAAAGGTATCCACCAAATGATGATCGCTGTAATCCCAAATCGGCGCACGCAAATCAGTGAGCCACGGCTTGGGGATGATCACCACGTTGGTGTGTTGCAGCAGGCGGGCGTAAACCATGCCGGGTTGGTTAGTGGGGCTGTGGCCGAACTGCACGGCGGTCAGCCGGTTAGTGCCGCGGCTAAGGACGAGTTCGGCTTCTGGTGATTGCAGGCCATACGGCTGGAGATCCACCTTGGGGTCGTCGCTCACAAATTCCACGGCGTTCCAGTTCCAAAGATTGATGAGCGTTTTTGTGATGCGCGTTTGATTGGCGCGCTTGGTGGGTGGTGGCTGGCTGATTTGCCAGATTTCATTGGTAGTTTGCTGGAGAGTGAGTTGGCGTGGACCGGATTTAATCTGGATGTGATCCACCTCCAACTGATTGGACCGACTCAGGTGCAGCAGATGTTGATCACGCCAAAAGTTGGCCGTGAACGGCAGGAAATTGAGGAACTGCCGGCCCACGGTAAACACGCCGGGCTGGCCGGGGGTGCGCGCATAGAGCTTATCCTCAAGTGGGGTGAAGTCACCCAGTTGAAGTTCGATTTCTTGATCCGGCAGTTCTAACCGGATGGCAACGCGAGGAGGGGCAAAGCCAAACTCCTCCGGCGCGCCTATGGTTTTGCGGTAATTCAGCGGAGTCAGGGCTTGGAGTTGGCTGATCAATTTATTGGGGCCCTCGGGCATGGCGGGATAGGGCAGGGGATGTTCGAGGTGCCATTGCCCGGCGGATCGTGCGGCGCGGATGGTGTTGGTGCCGGTGTAAGTGATCTCAATGGACTCAATTTTGCCTGAATCAAATGCTGTCAACAGCACGGGCACGGTCGGCGTTTCCTCGGTGTGTTCCCGTTCGAATAGCAATAGGTAGCCTACCGCAAAAACCGCGATGACCATCAACCAAGCTGTGTCTTTTCGGATCATTTTAAGTGCGTCGCCTGAGCCAAACCAAGATCCCCAGCGCCAACGTGCTGAGGGGCATCAACCCCACCAGAATGACGGCGAGGTTTCGGAATTCGTTGGCTTTAAATTCAAAACTATACGTCTGGATCGGCTGCGGCCCGATAGCGTGCAACAGATGCGATCGGTCGAGCAGCCAGTTGACCGTATGCCAAGCCAGCTCGCGGTTGCCTTCTTTGTCGATCATTTGGTTGCTGAGAAACAGTGAATCGCCAATCACCACAATTCGCGCAAGATGATCTGTATTGACGCCTTCCAAGGTATCGCGCTCCACCGCCGCGGCCACGGGCAGGGCACCCTGATGTTCGAGCGTGGGTTGTGTGCCGGCGTTGCTTTGGAGGAAATTCCGGTAGGCTTTGCCTTGAGGGCCGGTCTGGATCAACGGATACATCTTCTGCTTGGTGGCCAGTGGATCGGTGCCTGGCAGGGGACTAATGGTACGGGGCAGGAGCAGGCGCACGGGCAATTGCTCGCGGTGCAAGGTTTGTACCACGGGATGATGCACGTATTGCCGCAACGTAATAGAGCCGTCGCCGAGGGTGTTATCCTGGTCCAGCACGGTATTGTGCCCCACCGTTAGGCCCCAAAAACTCAGTAAATCGGAGAGGCCGCCGTCGGAACGGTGATTGAGCAAGACCATTAGCCGCCCGCCGCGATCGAGATATTGATTGAGCCGACGTTGTTCCTCCAGAGTGAGTTCGGATTTCGGGCCAGGGATAATGAGTAACTGGCAATCGGCGGGAATGGCCGATTGTTTCTGTAGCTCAAGATCGCGCACCTGCAAATTCATTTCTCCCAGTAACTGGCCAAACTCCCCAAAGCCCATGCTGGTGAGGTTGGTGATACTGTGTTCCCCGTGGCCAGTGAGGCAATAAGCGAGCGGTTGATCGTTACCGGAGACCGCGAGCAGGGCCGAAGTAAAATGGCGTTCCCCAAGGAATGCCGTGCGTTCCATCACAAAGCCGCCCCCTTCGTTGGCGTTTTCCTGGCCGGCCGATTGGAGTTCATTGGCGGATGCCTTGCGAGGTGTGAGGTGGGATAGTTGCGCACCGGAGATGACCTTGTGTTTGTCGTTGGAGGCAAACACCACGACGTTGTGCTGCTGCTCGCTCAACCGATAACGCGCCTGCACTCGGCGGGCTTCGCGGGGTTGCTGCAAGGGATCCACATGCGTCACCTGAAGACGCGGGTTGAGGTGGACGTATTGCTTGAGCAGCTCGTCCACCAGCCGGAAAGTCGATTCGGTGCGATCAAAGAAGACGGTGATCTCCACTTCGTTGGTCATGTCGCCCAGCAACTGCTCGGTGCGCGGCGAAAGCTCATGCTCGAGATTCTGCGCCCAGATATGCCGCTGATAATGCCGATGCGCGTAGTAATTCAACGCCACCCCCAGCGTGACGATCGCCAGCGAGGCGCACAGCAAATTGATCCAGCCGCTCCAGCGGCGGCGTGCCGAAAAGCCTGGTGTGGATTGATTCATTTCCATCGCCGGCTCTCCACGGATTTGAGTGTGAAAAACAGAAATACCGCCGTCAGCGACAGGTAAAACATCACGTGACGACTGTCGACAATGCCTGTCGAGAAATCCTGCATGTGGCGGAGCATGGAAATGTGCTGCACAAGATGATGCCACCATTGCACCTCCGTGGGCCGCAGATCGGCCAGATAACCCAGAATAAACAAGCCCGTTCCCACGGCGAAGGTAAGCACAGCAGCCACGATTTGGCTGCGTGTCAAGGACGAGGCGAAGCAGCCCAGCGCCATGAAAAAGGCGCCGTACAATCCGATTCCCAGAGCCAAGCTCCAGACCGCGCCCGAATCCACCTGCATCGTTCCATGCGCATAATGCTCCAGTAGAAACGGATAGATCACCGTGGGCAGGAACGCGATCAGGAAAAACACATAGGAGCCGATGAACTTAGCCAGCACCACTTGGATATCGCTGACTGGCGTGGTCATGAGCGTTTCAAACGTGCCACGGGCTTTTTCGTGAGCAAAAGTGCGCATGGTAATCACCGGTGCCACCATCAACAGCACCAGCCAGAAGAATTCGGTTTGCGGAAATTTTTCCGTGAACGGCAGATCATACGCCAGTCCGTTGAGCAAATACACCACCGTGAGCAGGCTGGCTCCGAGCAGCAATTGTACTCCGGCCATGATCACATAACCGCGTAGGGAGAAGAAGTGGCCGGCCAATTCGCGCCGAGCCAGAGTGAGTAGGGCGGTCATCAGTCGTCGTCCTCTCGGGTAATGTGCACGAAGATATCTTCCAACGTATGCCGTTCGCGAGTGAGTTCCCGCAAGGGCCAGCCGCGGGCACGGGCCAGAGCCGAGACGCGCGGGCGTAAATCTTCCCCGTCTCGCGGTGTTAGTGCGCAGCGGGAAAAATCGCCTTCTGCCGGCAGGACCCGGTGATGCTCAATCTCCGCCATCTCTTCCCAGGCCTCGTGCAGGGCCTCCTGTGGTGCCTGCAATTCCACCGTGATCCGGTGGCGGCCACCGAGGGATTGTTCCAAGCCGCGTGGCGTATCGTTGGCAACCACGGTGCCCTCATGAAAAATCAACAGGCGCGAGCAGGTGACCTCCACCTCCGGCAAAATATGGGAGGAAATTAACACGGTATGTTTTTTGCCCAGCTCTTTAATATGCTGGCGCACCGTGCGGATTTGGTGCGGATCCAGACCGATGGTGGGTTCGTCCAGAATCAAAAGCTCCGGTTCATGCACGAGGGCATCGGCCAGCCCGACGCGTTGGCGGAAGCCTTTGGAGAGTTCTCCGATCATGCGCCCATGCACCTGAGCCAAATCAAACTGCGCAATCACATCCTCAACCCGTTCGCGGCTGGTGGGTTTGTCCAGCCCCTTGAGTCGGGCGCGAAATTTCAAATACTCCCGCACCCGCATGTCTTCATGCAGCGGATTGTTTTCGGCCATGAACCCCACACGTCGGCGTACGGCTTCCGAGTCCGTGGCTACATCATGGCCGGCCACTCGTGCCGTGCCTTCGGTGGCGGATAGGAACCCAGCTAGGATGCGCATGGTCGTGCTTTTTCCGGCGCCGTTGGGACCCAGAAAGCCGACGATCTCCCCGCGAGGAATGGTAAAGTTCAAATCCTGAATCGCCGGGCGGCCACCGTAATATTTGGTGAGGTGATTTACCTCAATCATCGGTGGAGTATCAGGTTCAGATTCTGCCATTATCGTACTTTCACCGTCGCCACGCCGGATCGCCGTTGGAAAAAGGCTCCCCGCTGGATTTCCCAAACCACGCTGAGCCGTACTTGTGCATTGGGTTCCCGGCTGTGGATATCGCGGGCAAAGGCCATGAGGCTTTGCGGTTGTGAATCGTCTACTCGCTGGATCACTGCGCCGGCTTCCAGCCCCGCTGAGGCGCCCGGGCCGCGGGCGGCTACTTTGGTAATCAGGTAACCGCCATAGAACGAGAGCCCAAGTTGTTCCGCCAAATCCTTTGTGAGCGTGCGCACGGTCAGTCCTAGCCGATCCTCGATGACCTTGGAATTAAACACCTGCTCCTCAGGTAACAACATGAGGGTCACCGTCATCACTCGACCGCCGCGGAAGATTTTCAGCGACAGTTTTTCTTTTCCGCGCCCCGCAGTTTCCTTGGCCCAATCCACAAAATCAGCCACCGGCGTTTCGTTGACTTCCAGCACGGTATCGCCGGCTCGCAGGCCTGCCTTGGCGGCGGGACTGTTGGCTTCCACTAGGGCCAGTCGTAGGCGGTTGCCGTCCAGCCGAACGCGCGCGCCGAGCCAGAGGCCGCGAAGGTGTTCGGGCGTGAAAAATTTACCGAGCGTTTCGTTCACGCGGGCGATGGGAATGGCGAACCCAATGCCCTGACCTTCGCGATGAATGGCTACGTTAATGCCAATCAGGTCGCCGTTCAGGTTGATCAAGGGGCCGCCACTGTTGCCAGGATTGATGGCGGCATCAGTCTGGAGCCAGTTGGCCATGTCCAGAATCTCGTCAGCTTGGGGCACCTGCCGGTCGCGGCTACTAAGAATACCGCGACTCACCGAGCCGCCCAGCCCGAAGGGATTGCCCAGCGCAATCACCGTCTCGCCCAGCAATAAGTCGCCATCGCGAGCGAAGGGTACGGGGGTGAAGCGTGTCTTGGAACCCTTTGGTAGGAGAATGCGGAGTAGGGCGAGATCGCTCCGCTGATCATAAGCCACACGGTCGGCTTCGTATTCTCGGCCGTTGGCAAACTTCACGCGGATCTTGGTGGCGCGCCGCACGACGTGATCGTTGGTAACGATGTATCCATCCTCATGAATCACCACGCCGGATCCTAGGCTGCGCCGTACATCCTGCCGTGGTTGCCGGTAATAGGGATTCCAGAAATCAGAAAACAATTCGGAGAACGGATCGCGCACTTCCTGAATCGTTTCCGTGCGGATATTCACCACCGAAGGCAGCGCCTTGCCCACGGCCTTCACCACCGGGGTTTGCCGTACATTATCCGCGCCAGTGAGGGGAGGGGAAGCCAGAAATCCCATCGCTAGCGCCAGTCCCTTGACGGCGTTCCTGAAATGGCGAATATTCATAAATCCCATACCCAATTGTGCCGAACCCATTCTGGCAAAAAAAACAGGCACAAGCAACGGCAAGACCGGAGGATGACAGAAACATTTTATTCACAGTGGCGTCATGCCGGCTCCATTGCTCTTGTGCGAGACGCCAGTTCCGGACCGCCACCGGAGCGGTTGCTTCAAGCCCTGTGGCAACGCCAACGCCTCCAACGGGATGCGCTTCGTACACTAGATGGACGCCCGGTGCGGGTCTTGCATCCCGGATTCTTGAACCACGAAGCCGGCCCGGATTTTCGGGGTGCGGTGATCCAGCTTGAAAACGAGACTCCCATTCGCGGCGCGGTGGAGGTGGATCCGGTCGGTGCCGATTGGCACGCCCATGGGCATGCGGTTAATCCCGCTTTTGCAAAAGTGATCCTGCACGTGATCTGGAATGGCCCGGCCCACACGGCCTTGCCCACCCTGTTATTGGAGCCTTATCTGGATTCGCCTTGGGCTGAGTTGGCGGGGGAATTGGCCGGCCACACCCAATTACCGGCGGAGTTTGCCGGTCAATGCCGCGCGCCCTTGGCGGCCTTGGCGATTACCGAGCAAAACGCGCTATTGAATCAAGCCGCAACGGTCCGTTTGCGGTCCAAAGCCAAACTGATGGAACGCCACGCGCGCCGGCATGGCTGGGATGCTGCTTTGTGGCATGGCCTGTTTCGGGCATTGGGTTACAAACACAACGTCTGGCCCATGCAACATTTAGCAGAGCAACTCCCCACGTTGCACGCGCTGGGGGCGACTGATACGGTCGGTTGGCAGGCCCGGTTACTCGGAGCGGCTGGCTTGCTCACCGATGAGTTGCGCGGTCAAACGGTGGCCGCCCAAGAATGGCTGCAAACGCTTTGGCATCATTGGTGGCGTGAACGAGAGGCATTAGAGGCGATCACGTTGCCGCGCACGGCATGGCGGTTGGGCGGATTGCGTCCGGCAAACCATCCTATCCGCCGACTGGTGCTCCTCGCGCATTGGTTGGCGCGAGGAGATTTGGTGGGTCGCTTGGAAAGCTGGCTGCCTGTCGATTGCTCAAAAACCCAGCTCCTCGCGACACTGATTGAGAGGCTCACCGTGTGGCCCTCTCCGTTTTGGGATTGGCATTGGACCTTCCGCAGTCCACGCCAAAAGCGACGTTGTTCCTTGTTGGGAGCCTCTCGGGTAACCGATCTGGCGGTGAATGTCATTTTACCCTGGTTCCATGCCCGATGTCAGGCAGGGCGAAACCAATCGGAGTTAGAACGGGTGGAGGCGCGTTTTCAGCAGTGGCCTAGTGCACAGGATAACGCCGTGCTCAAACTGGCCCGTCAACGGCTCTTTGGGGAGCCACGCCGCCTGCAGGGGGCAGCGCAGCAGCAAGGGGTGTTGCAGGTTGTGCTGGATTTTTGTGATCATGCGCCAGCCACGTGCGAGGATTGTAGCTTCCCCGGCCTCGTGCAAAGCTGGCCGGACCAACGTGGCGGTAAACCGGACAGTTGATGCGATCATTATGGGTGGCGGTGGCAGTAAGCGCGGCGGAGCAGGGCTGTTCGGTGCTACTGCTGGAGAAACAGCCACAACTCGGCGGCACAATCGGCATTGCGATGGGGTTCTTCACCGCCAATCGCACCCCAATGCAGCGCGTGGCGGGCGTTGACGATTCACTGGAAGACCGCGTCGAGGATGCCGGTCGGTTTGCGCCGGACTCCATTGAGGCTCGAAACAATGCCGCCTTGCGTCGCTGGTTCCTCAGTCACTACGCCGAGACGTTGGATCATTTGCCGTGGGCCAAAACGGGTTGGGCGGACAAATCCTTTGGGGACACGGCCTGCACATCGGCTGGGCCCTCACCAGTGGCCGTTTGGTGGGGAAAACTTTGGCCGGAATAAAATCGACAGCATGAGGTTGAACAGTATTTTCGACGAGCTGACTGAGTCAGTTTAATCATCGCTATTATGCTTCATCCTTTTTTTGCGCAAGCCGCTGAATCCATGTCCTACTGG
>PVBE011901111.1_pt1 | contig 16167 bp, 13 predicted proteins | sample 1631181 | NCBI WGS metagenome assembly PVBE01 (sample SAMN08397723, study PRJNA350692) | Marine metagenome, whole genome shotgun sequencing project. | isolation source: water | place: Pacific Ocean | collected 2012-04
AAATATTAAATAAAAACTAAATAAATAATTATGATTAGTTATTTTTGCCCACTAAAAACAAACAAATAATATGATATTATGAAAAGTGAATTGATCCCAGAAGATTATCATCAGATATTGGGCCTGATACAGACTGAAAAAGCGATTAAGTTTATTAAGGATTATTTCCAGTTAGGATTATCAACCGAATTAAGATTAAGGCGTGTAACTGCACCTTTGTTCCTTGCCAAAGGTAACGGACTGAATGATGATCTTAATGGATATGAAAAACCTGTATCTTTTTCAATAAAAAGTATGAATGGGAAAATTGCTGAAGTAGTGCATTCACTGGCAAAGTGGAAAAGAATGATGCTTGCTGATTATAATATCAGTGAAGGATATGGAATTTATACAGATATGAATGCTATTAGAACATCGGAAGAGCTTGATAACATACATTCACTATATGTGGATCAATGGGACTGGGAAAAGGTTATAGGTAGTCATCAACGCAATTATAAGTATCTTAAAGAGACTGTGAAAAAAATTTACGGAGTTATTAAAAAAACTGAATATATTATTTTCGAAAATTATCCTGCTTTACAACCATTTTTGCCTGAGGAGATAAAATTCATCCATTCCGAAGAACTTTTAAGAATGTTCCCCAATCTGGGACCTTCTGAAAGAGAAAAAGAAATATGCAGAATATATGGGGCTGTTTTCATCATAGGAATTGGGGATATACTTAGCAATGGTAAAGCCCATGACGGACGGGCTCCAGATTATGATGACTGGACTAGCCCCGGGTATAAGGGATTGCCAGGACTGAATGGTGATATTCTTGTATGGAATCCAGTTTTAAACGATTCATTGGAATTGACCTCAATGGGGATAAGAGTGAACCCTGAGAGCCTTGAATTGCAGCTTAAACTGAAAAAAAAGATTGAAAGAAAGGACTTGTTATTTCATAAAAGGCTTTTGAATGGGGAATTTCCTTTATCAATTGGTGGTGGAATAGGCCAGTCAAGAATATGTATGCTTTTACTTAAGAAGGCACATATTGGTGAATGTCAGGCAAGTATATGGCCTGAGGAAGTACTGAAAGTTTGTTCAGATCATAAGATATTTCTTATGTAGCATAATAAAGATTTTTGTCTCAATTTCTTCGAAAGTATTTATTATTTTACAATGCTTTAACACCAGAATTAAAGTATGGATATCCATGGCAGACTTGGTTGAAGGTAAATGGTATAATTTTAAGGTATTTAAGATAATAAATCTTCCTTCTGACAGCAAAAAATATTATGTTTTAAAAGATCAAGACAATAAAAATTTTTTGTTACCACAGAAGTATTATGCAAATTATGGTCTCAAGCCAGGTACTCAGATATCTTGCAGAATAGATAAAATTAACTGTGTGGGGAGTTATTTTCTTGAACCCCAACATCCCATATATTCTGAAAATAAAATATATGATTTTGTGATTGATAGGATAGTAGAAGAAAATGATATAAACAATGAAAGTTTACAACATTATTTTGTATTTGATGAATTTCAAAATAGTATTGATTTTTTTTCAAGTGTGGGTGTAATGGAGAAAAAGAAAGGGGACCGAATTTCTTGTTTGGTAAGAAAAATAAGAAAAGGAAAGTTGTTTTTGAGTATACCTGAACAAACTGATAAATCTTCAGGTCTCCAGCCAGGAAAGATATATCGATTCAAGATCGTAAAAACAAAGTTAGATACAGAAGAAAATAAGTCATTTATTCTGGAAGATATATATAGAAGAAAGCATGCAATTCCATATTTAGATTATAAACATTATGGTTTTGAAATAGGACAATCAGTTAATTGTATGATTAGGAAAAGCCAGTCTACTGAAGACTATGTTCCTGAACCTGAGAATCCTGAATATAAGGTGGGATGCGAATATTATTTCAGGATAAATGAATTTGAGTCTATTGTTGATTATTTCGGTAAGTCAATAAATATTATAATCGTTAAGGATGTTTTTAATAATGAAATAAAAATTATTGGACCGGAGCAAGAGAATAAAAGAATGAAAATTGGCAAATATTTACTTTGTGAAGTAACAATGTTTAAAAAAGGTAAAATTTATTTAAAAAATATGAATAAAATACTAAATAAGCAGATATAAAGTATTTAATTTGTCCAACAGAATTCTTATTTGCCCATGAAAAAAAGAATAATACATAAATATCTTATAATTAAATTAATTTGTTTATTTATTCTTTATCCTTCCGGTCTCATAGCCAACGACAATCCAGTAAAAAATATTAAAAATGGATATCTGTTAATGATTACTATTAATTTTGATTCTCCTCCTACAAATTTTTCAATTAGCCCTGCTACTCTTAAATACAACAAGGACTTCGCTTATAGTTTAACACTTGATGATGGACTTTCAGATGCATACCAGTATGCATATTTCTTGTTAAATGGTGGATACTGTAATGCTACCCAAACTAATTGCACAGGATTATTTTATACTGACGGTTGTGGGAATTTTATTCCTTTCAGGGCTGGAATTTCGTGGTTTTCGGTGAATAATCAGGGTGTTGATATTCATGAAGAAGGATCAGCCTATATGAGCTGGCCACAATTAGCTGAAGTTTATGAAATTGGATGGGACGTTTTTAATCATGGTTTTTCCAGTGTTTTTAATCAATCAGGGATTAATTATAGTTATGAAGTCTCCAGAAATGTAGAATATGTGAGAAATAAGACAGGTATTGAACTTAGTCATTTTGTTGTTCCTTCCAATGATCATAATTATTTTTTCCCAGCTTTTGCAAATGGAATGAAAGCCATTTATGGAGCATTTTCTGAATTTCAGGGCTTTGAGGCTGGAATTGAGGTAAACTCCAAACTACTGTCTTATAATTTCAGGCTTTACCGGAGGCTAATTAATGATGAAGCATATGATACCAATAATATAATGAATTTATTAAATAGTACAGATTTGTATACTAATAACGGATCTAATCCTATCTGGTGTAATGAGTTTACTCACAGCGTTGGAGATGATCCAAATGGAGCAAGTTTGCAATTCCCCTTATTTTCCTATTATATGGAAGAAATTGAAAAAAACTATGGTAGACTTGGAAAAGATAATATGTGGATGGCACCACTACAGGAAGTATATGAATACCTTATTATTAGGGATAATGTAAAGATTGAATGGGATGTTTCTAATAACAATGTAATTGTATATATAGACTTCTCAGCCATACCAGAATATTTGAGAAGGAATGCTTTAAGTCTTGTTGTAGAATCAGAAACAGATTTTACTGAACCAATATTTTCTCGGCAGCTTAATTATAACTATATGGGAACAGGAAATAAAAAACTTATTAATTTGGAATGGGATCATGGAGTATTCAATGATGTTGTGGATTACGATCTTATAGAGAATAAGAATATTATTGATATATACCCGAATCCTGCAAGTAAATACTTAATTGTAAATAGTTCGACACATCTAAATTCTCAAAATATATCATTATCAATTTTCAGTAATAAGGGGGACCTGGTTTATGATTCTTCTACAATAGGATATATCGATGGTAATAGTTTTAGTGTTAATATTCCAGGCAGGCTGGCAGATGGAGTTTATTATTTACGACTTCATACAAATGGAAAATTCATTGGTTCTAAACGTTTTATTGTAACCAATAATTTATAATTAATTGATAGTTAGCCTAAAATAAGAATCTATTTTTTATATTCCTTAAATTTCTTCTCCAGAACAATTAATATATCATAATCATTTGAATTTAAGACAAATGATCTTGGGATTTTGCAAAAACGTATAAAATTTTCAATTTGTTTGCCATCCATTTCTGTAAAACTATCAATAAGGTCAATAAGCTTATTTCTTGCAATTTTATTCATTTTGTCCTGAACAATTAATTCATCTACCTTTTCCCGGGACCGGTCTTGTTTACTCCTTAATTGAAAAGGTATGCCAGTTTTCGTTGAATTGGCTACCAGGTTCTGTATCTGTTCAGAATTAAATAACTGTAATGTTTTACCTGAATATTTATCTTCTTTTTCTGGCAATTTCATTGTTTTAATAGCATTTTTGAACGAATTCCAGCTGATACCTTTTACTTCCACCTCATTAATCATAAAAACCTTTTCTTTCATTTTTATTTGTGGAATATCAATCCTTATTAATTCGGATCCGGTTATTTCGTAATAAATCTCATGATAAGCTATAGCACTTATTCTTATTGTATCATTTACTTTAACTGGAATAATGAAATATCCTTCGCGGTTTGAAATATCTCCTTGACCATTTCTAAGATTAACAACATGAGCATATGGAATTGGAGATGAGTCGGTATATTTAACCAATCTTCCTTTATATTTAATATCCTTAACTACATTATCTACCTGGCAGGCTAATGAAAACGGTATAAGAATTCCAGTTAAAATAAAAAGTATCTGGATTATATGTTTTTTATATCGGGTCAGGACAACAGTAATAACGAATCAGTAATGCTAAAATTACTTTTTTTTTTATAATAACTTCTTTTATAATTTCTGAATATGACAAATTAATTTATGATAATTGAAAAGATACTATAGCACAGGAAACTTATTGTGCGATAAAGTTATAAGTTATACTTCCTGTTTGTCTAAAAGGTGCAAAAACATTATGATTAAATCGGGTTTTCAAGGCTGCTTTTTTAGCGGCAGTTACAAGGCACTGATTTTCAGATGCATCTCCCGAGATAACTTTGGCATTAATAACATATCCACGTTGGTTAACTTTAATTTCTACTACAACAGTACCACTACCTTCACATTTATATACAGGAACAGCAAGATTAGTCACACTACGATCTTCAAGGTTATAAAATATATTAGTAGGTCCTTTATAAATTTTCAATGAATCTTTGTTTGGTATTTGTAGTTGATCATCAGATTTCTGAATTTCAAGATCATCAAATTGAATATCATCAATTGTTTCATCATGTGTTTCTTTATACACTTTTTGAATATTTTCTGAAACTATTCGTTCAATTTCTTCATTATTAAAATTATAATCCTGTGTATAGTCCTCTATTTGATCATTGTTAGGATCATCTTGGTTTACAGCAATGTTTCTTCTGTTTTCATTATCTTTAAATCTGTCTTCCTCCGCCAATAATGGAATCTCTACCATTTCAGTTTCAAACTCAAAAATAAGTCCGCTGTCCTCTAATTTTTCTGCAACTTGAATTTTTATAAACAAGAATATTATTATTATTATTAAATGAAGGGCTATTGTACCAAGAATACCAATTTTATTTACAATAAGGAATTTTTTAATATGAATATTCCAGATAGTTTGAGGCTCAGGAATTCTTAATTTTTTAAAAAACTTCAACAATAGTCTATAATTAAGTGTACTAATAGAATAATTACCCAACTTCCTGATTATTTTCTTAAGTTGAATAACAATATTTCGGTTAAATAATACCTTAATATCAGAAAATGAAGGAATTATATTAGAAATATTTTTCATTCTAAAAGTGAATATCTTTGTTTGCCAAAAGTAAAATATTTTAAGTATTTTCGGCAAGAAAATTAAAATATATATGTTATGAGAAAAATTAAGATAATTATTGGAGTATTAATATTCTTTTCTTTTACTAATTTAACTTTTGGTCAGGACGAAAAGATAAAGTTATATAATCCTGAAGCTGACGCCAAAGCAGATATTATGAAAGCCGTAAAAGCAGCTAATGAAAATAACAAACATGTTTTTCTTCAGGTTGGTGGTAACTGGTGTGGGTGGTGCATTAAATTTCATGAGTTTTGTAAGGAGGATGAGGAGATCTCAAAACTCATTAATGATAATTTTGAAGTTGTTAAAGTAAATTACGGACCTAAAAATCTAAATGAAGAAATAATGGAAGATCTTGAATTCCCAAACAGGTTTGGTTTTCCTGTATTTGTACTTCTTGATGGAGAAGGAAGACGAATTCACACTCAGAATACTTCATTTCTTGAGGAAGAATTATCCTATTCAAAAAAGAAAGTAATGAGTTTCTTTAAAGCCTGGACTCCAGCTGCAATAGATCCGGCAACTTATAAAAAAGACTGACTTAGCTTAATATCAAATTGCATAAATAATTACCTACATCTGAGGTAGAGTAAGACTTGTCACTTGAAATATCAGCCGTCACAATCATATTATTAATTGACTGTTCAACAACTTGTTTAAGAAAGTTAGATTCTTCTTTCAGGTTAAAACTATACTCAAACATCAGTGCTGCTGAAAGTATTGTTGCAATCGGATTTGCAATATTTTTTCCTGCCGCCTGAGGGTAGGATCCATGGATAGGTTCATAAACTGATGTTAACAATCCTTTTGAGATTGATGGTAACAATCCTAAAGAACCTGTAATTACACTAGCTTCATCGGTTAAGATATCTCCAAACATATTATCAGTAACAATAACATCAAAATTACCGGGTGCCTGGATAATTTGCATGGCTGCATTATCAACGAATAAATATTCAACATCAACATCAGCATAATCCTTGCTCATATTTTGTATTGTTTCCCGCCATAAGCGAGATGTTGGTAATACATTTGCTTTATCAACCACTGTTAGTTTTTTTTCTCTATCTCCAGCATATTTAAAAGCAAGAATTGCTACCCGTTGAATTTCTTCAACAGAATAAATATTAGTCTCAAAGGCAGTTTTTCCATCTTTACTACGCCCACGGGGTTCTCCAAAATATATTCCTCCAGTAAGTTCTCTAATCACAATAAAATCTACATCCTTAACCAATTCTTTTCGAAGGGGAGACTTATCTATTAATGATTTAAATGTATTTACTGGTCTTATATTTGCGTATAGTCCAAGTTCTTGTCTCATCTGTAAAAGGCCTTGTTCAGGTCTTATTTTGGCACCTGGATCATTATCGTACCTGGGATGCCCAATGGCCCCAAACAAAACAGCATCAGAGTTTTTACACAATTCCAGAGTAGCTTTAGGTAGTGGCTGTCCTGTTTTATCAATTGCATTAGCACCAATTAAACCATAATCGAATTTCAAGCTGTGACCAAACTTTTTTCCTATGGCCTTACAAACTTTTACTGCTTCATTAATAATTTCTGGACCTATGCCATCACCAGGCAATACTGCTAAAGTTTTATTCATTTTGCTATGTCCTCATATTGTTCAATTAGATCTTTCTTGTTCAAAATATAATCAATATCATCATACCCCATTAGTAAGCATTCTTTTCGATAATTGTCGATCTCAAATATTTCAGTTTCTCCAGATACTGGTAAAAATACAGATTGTTCAGCTAGATCGATTTGTACTTTGGTTAAGGGATCTTTCAAGATTTGATCAAAAATATTGTTTATAAAATTCTCATTTAGAGTAATTACCAGTAGTCCGTTTTTCAATGAGTTTTGTCTGAATATATCAGCAAAAGAAGTTGCTATAACTACTTTTATTCCATAATCCATTATTGCCCATGGAGCATGTTCTCTACTCGAGCCACATCCAAAGTTTTTGCCTGCCACAATAATTTTTCCATTGTATGATTTATTATTGAAAACATTGTTTTTATTTTCCTCGCCCTTACTATTAAACCTCTGATCGTAAAAAAGATAATTTCCAAATCCTTTTCTACTTGTTCTTTTTAAAAATCTTGCAGGAATTATCTGGTCAGTATCTACATTGTCAGTTGCAACAGGTATGCAGGTAGAATTAAGTTTTGTAAACTTTTCAATGGGCATAATATTAATTTTTATTGATTGTCAAATATTCTTATTAAAAATTAAATTAATAAAGTTCTTGGATCCGTAATCTCCCCGCTTATCGCAGCAGCAGCAGCGGTGAGAGGGCTAGCAAGAATTGTTCTAGCACCTGGACCCTGACGACCTTCAAAATTTCTGTTTGTGGTAGCCACACAATACTCTCCTGATGGGATTTTATCATCATTCATGGCCAAACAGGCTGAGCATCCTGGTTGTCGGAGTTCAAATCCTGATTTTTTAAGAACATCCCTGATACCTTCTTTTATTGCCTGTGCTTCAACTAGTTTTGATCCTGGCACTATCCATGCAGTAATATTTTCTGCTTTTTTTCTTCCTTTTACCATTGTAGCAAACTGCCTAAGATCTTCAATTCTTCCATTAGTACAACTTCCTACAAAAATATAATTAACCTTTTTACCTAATAATTTCTGACCAGGCTCAAAATCCATATAATCAATTGCTTTTAAATAATCTGATTTACTAACTTGATGTTCAGGCTCTATAGGAATATTTGATTCAATAGAAATTGCCATACCCGGGTTTGTACCAAATGTTATCATTGGTTTTACGAGTGATGCATCGAAGCTAAATTCTTTATCAAAAACAGCATATTCATCAGTATATAAATTCTTCCAGTTTTTCACTGCTTTATCAAATTCAGTACCTGATGGTGCGAATCTTCTGCCTTTTATATAATTGTATGTGGTTATATCAGGTGCTATTAATCCACCTCTGGCACCAAGTTCAATACTCATATTGCAAAGGCTCATTCGTGCCTCCATTGACATTGAAGTTATGGCCTCGCCTGCATATTCAATAAAGTGGCCTGTACCACCCGAGCTTGATAGCTTTGATATGATATATAATATCAAATCTTGGAAGTCACCGCTTTGGATATTTTATTATTTATTGTGATTTTCATAGTTTTGGGCCGTTCCTGAAGTATACATTGACTTGCAAGCACCATTTCAACTTCAGAACTTCCAATTCCAAATGCTACACATCCAAAAGCTCCATGAGTGGAGGTATGACTATCACCACAAACTATTGTTTTACCTGGTAAGGTATAACCCAGTTCAGGTCCTACAACATGTACGATACCATTATATTTATGTCCCAAACCATAAAGTTCAATAATATTTTCTTCACAGTTTTGTTTGAGCAAATCAATTTGATTTTTTGATTCTTTATCAATTACACCGAGATGTTGATTTATTGTAGGTACATTATGATCAGCAACAGCAATGGTATTTTTTGGTCTGAATACCTGAATATTTCTTTTTTTCAGTCCTTCAAAAGCTTGTGGGCTTGTCACTTCATGAATAAAGTGCGTATCTATATAAATAATGTCTGGTCCATTATCTATCGATTCAACTCTATGATTATTCCAAATTTTATCAAAAATTGTTTCTGGCATAATTACTTATTGTACATTGGGTTAGATGATTTTTATTATTGCATCAATAAAAGCTTCAACTGAGGCTGTTATTATATCAGCGTTACCTGAGAATCCATAATAGGTTCTTCCTTTATTCTCAATCTTAACATGAACTTTACCTAAATCATTACTTCCTCTCGTTATTGCCTGTATTAAGAATTCTTCCAATACAACTTTTTTGGATATAAGATTTTTTACTGCTGAGAAAGAAGCATCAATTGGACCATTTCCTGTTGAAGTCCCTATTTCAGTTTTTCCATCAATCCTCAAACTTACAGTAGCTGTTGGTTTTGTTGATTTTCCGCAAATAACCTGTAAATGTTTCAATACGATTCTTTTCGGACCCTTTTTATGTCCACCAGCAAGTATTTTAAGGTCTTCTTCATCTATATCTTTCTTTTTATCAGCTATTAACAGGAATTTTTCATATATTTCTTCTATATTATCTTTATCGAGTTTATAACCAATATTTTCAAGTTTATGCTTAAGAGCAGCACGACCAGATCTTGCTGTTAACAAAATGGAAGATTCATTAATACCCACATCCTTAGGATCTATTATTTCATAATTCTCTCTTTTTTTCAATACACCATCCTGATGAATTCCTGAAGAGTGAGCAAAAGCATTTCTTCCAACAATTGCTTTGTTGGGTTGAACGGGCATTCTCATTAGTGTTGAAACAAGCCGGCTAATATTATATATTTTCTTTGACTTAATATCAGATCTTAATTTAATATCCCTGTGGCTTTTTACTATCATTGCTATTTCTTCCAGAGAAGTATTCCCTGCTCTTTCACCAATTCCATTAATAGTTACTTCAACCTGCCTTGCGCCATTAAGAACTCCTGTAATAGTATTTGCAGTTGCCATTCCAAGATCATTATGGCAATGTGTGGAAATAATAGCTTTATCGATATTTTTAACATTTTCAACAAGGTATTTAATTTTATTTCCATAGTCGACAGGGAGGCAGTAGCCAGTTGTGTCGGGTATGTTAACCACTGTAGCGCCTGCTTTTATAACTTCTTCTATAACTTTTGCCAAATACACATTGTCTGATCTGCCTGCATCTTCAGCATAGAATTCAACATCTTCCACATATTTTTTTGCATATTTAACTGCCTTGACGGCTCTTGTTATTATTTTATCAGGTGTAGAATTAAGTTTATACCTGATATGGTATTCTGATGTTCCAATACCTGTATGTATTCTTCCCCTTTTTGCAAACTTTAAAGCATCTGCTGCAACATCAATATCTTTTTCCACTGCTCTGGTTAAAGCACAGATAATAGGATTTGAAACAGCTTTAGATATTTCAATAACTGATTTAAAATCTCCAGGGCTTGATATAGGGAATCCAGCTTCAATAACGTCAACACCCAAATTTTCCAGGGCTTTGGCAACTTCAATTTTTTCAATAGTATTTAGCTGACAACCTGGAACCTGCTCTCCATCTCTTAGGGTTGTGTCAAAGAAGAATAATTTGTCTTTCATAATTATTATAAATTTTTATGTTCAGTTTTTAGCCGGTAAAAATATTTTTTGCATATTTGCCCGGAAAACAATAAAACTGTTTATATACGGTATCTAACTATAATAGTTATGGGTTATATGTTAGTAATAATCTAATAATAAGATTAATAAATATAAATAAAATGAAAATATCTACGATATCCAAAGAAAATTCCGATTCATTATTTGATTTAATAAATTCTATGTCAAAATCTGAAAAAAGACATTTTAAAATATTTGCTACCAGACGTGAGAGCAATAAAGATGCAAAGTTTCTGAGGCTATTTGATCATATTGAGAAACAAAATAAATATGATGAGAACAGAATACTTTTATCTGATAAAGAAATACAACCACAACAATTGCCTAATTTGAAGGCATATTTATATAATTATATACTTGTCAGTCTTAGAAATAATAATCCAAATGATGATCTTGACATTAAGGTCAGAGAATTGCTCGACTTTGCTAAAATTTTGTACAATCGCTGCTTATTCGAATCATGTCTTAAAACCCTTGCAAAGGCCAAACAAATGGTTGAAAAATTTGAAAAGAATATTTTTCTTCTTGAAATAACTGATCTAGAAAAAAAACTGGTGACAAAAATTATGAGAACTGATTTTAAAAAAAGGGCCGATAGCCTTATTGAAGAATCAAATAGAAATAACAAAACAATGGATAATATCTGTAAATTTTCAAATTTATGGGTCAGGTTTTATTCATATTATCTCGATTATGGTTTTATTAGGAACCAAAAGGATTATTCGGAAGCAGTAAATTTTCTAAATAATAATATGCCTCAGGTTGAAGAAAGTTTACTCTCTCTGGATGAGAAGATGTACTTATATAATTCATTAATAGCTTTTTATTTATTTATTCATGATTTTGATAATGCTTATGATTATTCAAAGAAATGCCTTATTCTTTTCACCGATAATCCTGATAAGATATTGTCAAGACTTGACTTTTACATTAAGGCGATAAATAATCTTATGACCACTCAGTCAAAATTAAATAAGCTTAAGGAATTTACCGAAACTGGAAAAATGTATGGAAAAATATCAGAAATGTCAGGTCCACCAAACACTTTGAATAATCGAATTTTAATATTTAAATATTCTTCAATACATAGAATTAACAGGTTCTATATGCTTGGATCTTTTTCAGAAGGAGTGAAAATTATACCGGATATAGCAAACAGGCTTGAAAAATTTGGAAGTCTAATAGATGAACATTATACTTTAATTTTTTATTACAAATTTGCTTGCATGTATTTTGGTAAAGAAGATTATTCAAGGGCGAATTATTGGCTGAATAAAATTATTAATGCCGGTAATATTGATTTCAGGTCGGATATCCAGGTGTTTACGAGAATACTATCCTTAATATGTCATTATGAACAGGAAAATACAGAGCAGATGGAATATTTCATTCGATCTACTTACAGGTTTATTTTGAAGAATGAAAGTATGCAAGGTTTTAATAAAATAATATTAAGATTTCTTAAAAAGTTGAATTACATTACAACAGATAAGCTTATTGAAAGTTTTACTATACTTAAAAAACAGCTTGAACCACTTAGCATTGATCCATATCAAAAGAGGGCATTTATATATTTTGATAGTATATCATGGTTGGAAAGTAAAATAATAAATAAGCCTGTTCAGGAGATTATTGAAGAAAAGGCCAAAGTAAGAATCCGTGAGTCTGAACTAAACATTTAGTATATTTGTGAGTATAGGGAAGGGGATTTCGGATTGGGAAATGTATAACAATTTTAAATTATTAATATGAGACTATTTAGATTTTATTCCGGCATGTTTGTGTTTATCGGGGCTTTGTTATTTATGTCATGTGATCAGGAGACAAAGTATGGTATTGGTAAATGGGATTCTGATAAGCTGGGAAATCACAGATGTGTTGTTAATGTGAATTCAACATCAGATTTTGTTCATGCACATCTTGATTGGAGACGAAGAGATTTTAATCCTGAAGCTAAGAATATACTCATATTAGCTGAAAATGATAGTATTCCAATTAAAAATGTATACAGGCATTTGATAGGTAGAGATTATGGTGATTTGGTATTCGAACCTGTAAATGGAAAAGGTATATATTATATTTATTATTTACCTAATATAAGTTCAGGAGGTAATTATCCGAGAGTTAACTATCCGGAACCACAAAAAACCTATGATGATGTATGGTTTGAAAGTATTGAAATATCAAAAGATTCAGATCTAAAGAATATACCAAAGGCTAAATTAGTAGAAATTCAGTCGATCGATGAACTGAATTCCTTCCATCCAATGGAACAAATAGCTATTAATTCAGAAATAAAAACATTATTGCAAGATTATAATGATAGGGATTATCTGTTATTTACAGAAGATAGGAAATATCCAATAAGAATGAATGAGGATATACCTTTAAAGTGGATTAATGATGGCCCAGGAAAGAAGATAATTGCCACAGCAGACAGAGGTGAATTTTATACTTTTCAGGTTGGTGTATATGCAACAAATTCTGCTATTAGTGATATTCATACTGAATTTACCGATTTTGTTTCTGGGGGTACAATAATTCCAAAAGAGAATATTAACTGTTTTAATACCGGTGGTGTTGATTGGACAGGTGAACCAATGGACAAAATATGCCAGGTTGAGAAAGGCAAAGTTCAGGCTTTGTGGTTTGGTTTAAATATTCCGGAAAATATTAAACCCGGAAAATACAAAGCCACACTAAGTATTATTCCTGATGGATTAGAAAAACAAAATGTTGAAATTAATTTAAAGATTAGTAATTCTCTAATAGTTGCCCAAGGTGATGATGAACCTTGGCGGCATTCAAGGTTAAGATGGTTAGATTCAAAAATTGCTCTTGATGATAATATTGTCGAGCCTTTTATACCTGTAGCAGTTAAAAATAATGAAGCTGTGAATTGTCTGGGGAGACAGGTAATTCCAGGAAATTCTGGTTTACCAAGCTCTATTAAAAGTTTCTTTAGTCAAGAAGTGACAGATATCCTTGATGTTGGTAGAGAGATACTTAATTCAGAAATTGAGTTAAATGTTACTGATCATTCTGGAAAAAAATTCAAATGGGAAAGCACAGGTGTGGATTTTATTAATAAATCAGGTGGTAGTGTAAGGTGGAATGCAACAAGCAAATCAGGTGATATTGAGATGATATGTGAAGCTGTTATGGAGTTTGATGGTTTTGTTGGATATAAGATTACTATTAAGTCAGATTCTGATATTGATGTTAACGATATATGGTTGGATATTCCTTTTGAAAAAAATGCTGCTAAATACATGATGGGATTGGGTAAAATGGGTGGATATCGACAACCAGATATAAATTGGAAGTGGGATATTAATAAGAATCAGGATGGCGCATGGATAGGTGACATTAATGCAGGGATTCAATGCAGTTTCAGGGATGAGAATTACAGGAGACCTTTGAATACCAATTTTTATCTTTCAAAACCATTGAATATGCCTGATTCATGGTCAAACAATGGAAAAGGAGGAATAAAAATTTTTGATTCGAAGAAGAACTCGGTTATATTAAGAGCATACAGTGGAAAGAGATTAATCAAAGCAGGGGAGGAGCTACATTTTAATTTTAACCTATTAATAACACCTTTTAAAACAATTGAAACAAATGATCATTGGAAAAACAGGTATTACCATGCTTATGAGCCTGTTGAAGAAATTGCTCAAACAGGATCAACAGTTATCAATATTCACCATGCTAATGAGATAAATCCATATATTAATTATCCTTTTATTCGACCTGATGAAATGAAGGAATATATTGATGAAGCTCATGATAAAGAGATGAAAGTAAAGATTTATTACACTGTGAGAGAACTTTCTAATAGATCACCTGAACTCTTTGCATTAAGAAGCCTTGGTAATGAGATACTCTCTTATGGTCCAGGAGGTGGTTACTCATGGTTGCAGGAGCATCTTGGCGGTAATTATATTGCAGCCTGGTTTGTGCCAAAACTAAAAGACGCTGCTGTTATAAATTCTGGAGTTTCCAGATGGCATAATTATTATCTAGAGGGTTTAGATTGGCTTACGAGAAATATTGGTATAGATGGTCTATACATTGATGATGTGGCCTTTGACAGATCAATTATGAAAAGAGTAAGAAAAATTCTTGATAAAAACCGTCAGGGAGCCCTAATAGATCTCCATTCTGCCAATCAATTCAATCCAAGAGATGGTTTTGTTAATTCTGCACATTTATATCTTGAGCACTTCCCATACATTAACCGTCTTTGGTTTGGTGAATATTTTGATTATAACTCTAAACCAGATTTCTGGCTGATTGAATGTTCTGGTATTCCTTTTGGTTTGATGGGTGAGATGCTACAGGGTGGTGGTAATGTTTGGAGGGGGATGGTTTATGGAATGACAGCTAGGTTGCCATGGTCAGGAAATCCAAAACCTGTTTGGGAAATTTGGGATGATTTTGGAATAGAAAATAGTAAAATGTCAGGATATTGGTCTTCAGATTGTCCGGTTACAACAGGGAGAGATGATGTAATGGCCACTGCATATATCAAGAATAATAAAGTTTTAATTTCCCTTGGCAGTTGGGCAGATGTAAATGTAAATATTAAACTTAAGATTAACTGGAAAAAACTTGGTATTGATCCAGCTAATGCTAGAATATATGCTCCTGATATTGAAGACTTTCAACAATCTGAAGAATATTCAATAAATAGCAATATATTAATTCCTCAAGGGAAAGGTAAACTGATAATAGTGACGAAATAGGGAAATTGATAATTGAGAATTGAAAATTGTTATTAGGTATTGATTAGGTTAATTAGGAATTGGAAATATGGGATAAGAGATCCACTGTTTATTATATTAAAAAAGGCCCGAAGGCCTTTTTTTAATATCTCTGAATTTGTGATGGACTTTTAACTATAATTTCCGGTTTATCTTCAAACCAGCTTATTAAGCCCGTCACAACTATATGATGATTATCGAAGTACCATTCAGGAATAATACTTATTCTTTTAGCATCTCTTCGAGAAATTACTACACTGAAGTCGTGATAAGGAAATGGATTTCCAAAATACAGGTAATAATTTCTGTCTGCCTCTGAGTAGTAAACCTCTTCCACCTTGCCATAAACTCTTTTCACCTGTCCTTCATAAAATGCTGCATCATAAGCTGATATTGTTTCAAAAGAATGACCTATATCATATTGCCATGAAGTATGGAAAGGGTAGAATATAGCATAATTCCTGTACATATTGCGTGTCCAATAAATATTTACATTGTTTAAAGTCTAAGTCTCTTGGACAAAATTCCTAATAAAGTTAAGGTGTATTTTTCATATTTCAAATAATTCTTTAATCAACATGCAATTTGATTAATTCTCTTTCTTTCAGCTAGGGTTTTTATCTTAATTTCTC
>PVBE010658645.1_pt1 | contig 16166 bp, 12 predicted proteins | sample 1631181 | NCBI WGS metagenome assembly PVBE01 (sample SAMN08397723, study PRJNA350692) | Marine metagenome, whole genome shotgun sequencing project. | isolation source: water | place: Pacific Ocean | collected 2012-04
GTGGAGACGGGCTCAGAATGCCTGAGTTCTTGAGTAACCACTCCATTCCGTACCCCAAAAGGCGACAACTACGACAACCACTAAGAACTTTTTTGAAGGTTTTGTGGGGTTTTTTACTCGCTAATTTGAAAACCACTTGGCGCTAAGAATCTCGTGGTTTCCCTTGTTTTAAGTGGTTTTGACCTGCCTGATTTGCAATCCACTGCCTTAGCCGCCAGGCCAGCCTAGCAGTTCATCGTCTCCCCGGTCTCTCCCCGACTCTCAGAGACCCACAAAAAAAACGCCGAGGGCGATGACGCCCCCGGCGGCTCGATGCAATGTCGGTCGCCATCGATATGATGACGAGCACAACTACGCGCTACTTCAGCTTCTTGGCAAGTTCCGTAAAACCTTTCTGCATGGCAACGTCAGCAGCCGTTTTGCCCTGGTTCCCTTTTAGTGTCTTGTCTGCCTTGTGCGCCAACAAGATGTCGATGCACTCTTCCATGACCTTGTTCTTCTCAGGATTGTTGGGGTTCATGAAAGTGACCGCCCAGTGCAACGGGGTCGTTTGATTGTTAGCACGGCCGTTGACGTCGATCCCCTTTTTCAGCAAGTGAGCGAGCACCTTGGGCTGCTGCCAGAAAATCGACTCGTGGGCCGAACTGCCACCGTGATCCGAACGAGCATCCAGCGATGCCCCCTTCGACAACAGCAAGTCGACAGCCTTGATATGCTCGGTTCCCGCGGCTACCAGTAGAGGAGTCTTGCCAAAGCGTGTCTTCAGGTTGACATCGGCCCCCTTACTGAGCAACGCGTTCATCAGTTCCAGGTGGCCACCCGCGGCAGCATAGCCCAGGGCAGTATAGGAGTTGGGAGACGTGGCATCAGCCTCCACGCCCGCCTTGAGAGACTTCGTGATAGTAGCCAGGTCGCCCTTGCGTGCAGCGATCAGCAAGGCTTCCTCGGGATGGCTTGTCCGACGATAGGGCCGTCCCAGGTTGCTGTTATTGTTGTTATTGTTAGTAAAAAGTTGCCGGAGATTGTTGCCAAAGACAATGTATCCACCCGTGAAGTTGGTAAAGAGTAAGTCAGCGCCAACCGTGGGAAGACGCGGGCTGCGTCCCAGGAAACCGGTTGTCGCTTGCACGACCTTCTGGTTGTCAATGTAAAACGTCGCTTGCTTGCGACTTTCCATGATCGCGACAACATGGTGAAACTTCTTGTCATCGATGCGGACCGGGTTATGCAGCACGTTCACGCCAGCAGCACTGAGCGAACCCATTTGCCAGTGACGATGGATGCGCCAGTTGTTTCCCTGGCCCTTGGAAATGATCGACTGCCAAACCGAATCGAGTTCATTCGCCTGGCACCACACCGAGATGCTAATGACACCACTGGCCGGTTCGTAGTCACTGGGCTTCCCACCCAGCTTCACGTATTGGCTGGAGCCGTCCAGGTGGAGAGCTTTTCCCAGTTTGCCGGCGGCAAACCCTGGCTTCTTGACGCCGATTCCATCACGTCCTGTCCCGGTTTTTTCGACCAGGTTGCCATCAAAAGGCCAGTAGCCAATGAGCTCTTCACCCAGCGAGTTGTTCGAGGGTGCCGTAATGGCACTCCCCTTCCCCTTGTTCCACAGGCCGTCCACCTCTGCATCGGTAAGGGCACGACTCCAGATTCCAAGCTCGTCGATCGATCCGTCCCAGTTGCGAAAAGCACCGCGTGTCTTGGCCAACGCGGGATCGGCCAGGCGGAAGTTGGATCTCAGGAAGCGAATGACGCCACCCTCCAGGGTGAGCTGCAGGTCGGACTTGACGGATTTAACGAGGGTCCCATATTCGTTGAGGAATGTCTGTGTCTCGGTGCCGTCCTTGAAATGCTTGATCTCGAAGTTGCCGCCGTTATAACGGATCCACTCACCGGACAGCGTGGCCCTGGATTTATCTGTATCCTTGTCCTGGGCCAGCGTGTGCGTGAGACCACCCGTGGCCAGGGAAATAACTGCAATTAGCAGGGCAAGTATGGGATACCTGGAAACTCGAAATGTCATGATGTTCTCCTTTTGGTGATTTCGTTTGCTGCTTTTGTGTATTTTTCAGTCAGCCACTTAAATAAGAAACAGTAGTGTGAGGCTGGAAGAGTCGCAGTGTTGCCTGGGACAAAACCAGGTCCAGGGTTCGTGGTTGGACCTTTCGTCTGCTGGCCCATTAGCGAGACCTGTATTGGAATACGGTCAACGTGCGATTTCAAGCATCTTGCTGGTGTGGAGCCGAAGCAATTGTTTACACACCTGCAGGGGGGGGGAATCGAGGTGAATCCTGGTGATCGGGCCGTTCATGTTCATCTCAATGCCCCTTCCCGTCCCCGCTCGATATCCGTTGCCACGAGATCCAGAGTCTCTATAATAAGCTCATCGTACCGTGGCTGCCCCCGCCCTGTTCACACCCTGAACATACGGATCACCAGGCCCAATCATGCTTCGAATTACCGGCAATAAATCGACGCTCTGTGACGGCATCAGCCGCCGCTCTTTCCTGACCATCGGTGGACTGGGACTGGGGGGACTCACCCTCCCGGACCTGCTGCGAGCCGATGCCGCCAGTGGCAATCGCAATAACCACAAATCGGTGATCATGGTCTTCCTGCCCGGTGGACCCTCTCACATGGATATCTGGGATATGAAACCAGATGCTCCCGTGGAAGTCCGCGGGGAATTCTCACCCATCCAGACCTCCGTTCCAGGTATCCAGATCTGTGAACATATGCCGCGACTGGCACAGCAGATGGATCGCTTCGCCATCATCCGCTCGTTGGTCGGCGCCAAGAACGAACACGCCTCGGAATTATGCTACAGCGGATTTGGCTATGCAGACTCGGCACTGCGCAACCAGCCGGCCCTGGGAGCCGCCGTCTCCCGCCTGCGAGGTCCCGTCAATCCCGAGTGCCCGCCGTTTGTCAGTCTCACTCATCCGACACGCAATAACTGGCGCGATCCCGGACGAGCTGGCTTTGTTGGTCCGTCGCACAAACCGTTTCAACCCAAGGACGAAGGGTTGCAGGACCTGGTACTGACCCTGCCCCGACAACGTCTCGGCGATCGACGTCAACTACTGGCCTCTATGGATCGCTACCGTCGCCAGGCAGAGTTGCCCGAGGCGATGGCCGGGGTCGATGCCTATACGCAACAGGCCTTTAACCTCTTGACGTCCAATCGACTGCTGCGAGCGCTCGACCTGGAGAATGAGGATCCTCGCATCCGGGAACGCTATGGCAAAGGGTCTCTCGATCCAGTTGATGACGGATCACCTATGCACAACGAGGATTTCCTGCTGGCTCGGCGACTGGTCGAGGCAGGTGCCCGCTGCGTCTCGCTCTCCTTCGGCCGCTGGGACACCCACTCCTGTCGTAAGGCGGGAGACCTGGCCTATAAGAATAACTTTGCCCAGTTGCGTGAATACCTGCCGCGGCTGGAGCAGTGCCTGTTAGCCCTGGTGGATGACCTGCACGAGCGAGGCCTGCAGGATGATGTCTCCGTGGTGGTCTGGGGTGAGATGGGCCGGACGCCACGCGTCAATAAGAACGGAGGCCGTGATCACTGGTCGCGGGTGGCCGGCTGTTTCATGGCTGGTGGCGGCATGAAGACCGGACAGGTGATCGGCTCGACGACACGCTTGGCTGAGGAAGCCAAGGATCGCCCGGTCCATTACCAGGAGGTGTTTGCCACGTTGTACCATCAGTTGGGCATCGATGTGGCCAGCGTCAAGTTGACGGATCTCAATGGTCGCCCGCAGTACCTGCTGGATCACCGTGGTGTGATCCCGGAACTGCTCTAAATCCAACTCGTGGCGGGAAAGCGATCGTGATGAAACTCAACGTGAAAGCCTTTGCGCTGAGCTGTGGTATCCTCTGGGGAATTGCCATGTTTGCCCTGACGTGGTGGCTGATCCTGTTCCAGGAGTCCGTGGGAGAAGCGACCTTGATCGGCCAGGTCTATCGAGGTTTTACCGTGTCGCCTGCCGGCAGCCTGGTAGGACTCGGCTGGGGATTCCTGGACGCCCTGGTGGGAGGGGCCCTGTTTGCCTTGCTCTATAACAAGTTGATCAGCTGTTGCGCGAAACCGGATTCCCCGGAGGTGTGACATTTCATGAGGTAGGTGCCATGGCGGATGCTCACGGGGACTGGACGTTTCTGCATGTCAATGACAGCCACATGGGCAGTGCGCGATCCTATCGATTTCGGCCGGCGATCAACCAGCGTTGGGCAGCCATCAAGGCGCAAATAGCAGCCGTCCCTGCGGACTTGTTGTTGCATGGTGGAGATCTGACTCGCGATGGCCAGACCCATGAATTCGAAATTGCCCAGGCCCGGCAGGACCTTGAAACGATCCCCTTCCCGGCTCACGTGATCCCCGGGAACATGGATGTGGGAAACAAGCATACCCAGGTCAATGGCGCCAAGAAACGCTGGGATCCCCAGGGACTCGGCTGGCATGATCCGGACCTGAACATGACAGCTGAACGGTTGGACCTGTTTGCCCGTTACTTTGGCGACCTGCAATGGTCGTTCATACACAAGCAGGTTCGCTTCACAGGTTTTTATGCGGCCCTCGCGGGGACGGGATTGCCCCAGGAAAAAGCCTTCTGGGAATTCATGCACGCCTTGCCCGATCTTCCCGCAGCCCGGCACCACGTGGCCGTGATGCACTACTGGCTCTTCATGGAGGATCCCCAGGAAAAAGACTGGGACCTGACCGACGAGGAAGAGTATGACAACTGGTACTTTTCGATTTCACCACCGTATCGACAGCAGGTATGGGATATTCTCCAGGCATCCGGGGTCGAGATCCTGTTTTGTGGCCATGTCCATACCGGACGCCCCGTCCAGGAAGTGGACGGAATTCGCATCTATCGTACCCAGGCAGCTGGCAATACCGCGCAGCTCACCGATCGCTGGGAGCAAGTGGATACCCGGTTTGGTTTTCACCGCTGCGAGGTGACCGACCAGGGGATCGAGGTGGCCTTTGTCCTGGGGGACGACCAGTGCGAGGAATTTGACACGTATGGCCCCCTCGGGCATCCGCCTGTCGACCAGCGAGATTACTCGGTCGCTCGCGAGCAGCCTCCCATTACGCCGGATGCTCGCCACTAGGCGTGGAGCATCCGTTACTTGACCTTGAGCGGGTCCGTCTTGTAGTGCTGGATGTTTGACGCATAATCATCGCCAACAAAGGCGGCAAAACGGACTACCCCATCAGTGACCGTGGCGGGCACCTTGAATTCAACCGTCAACTCGCCCTTCCCCTGGATGCGATGCACCTGCCGTTCCACGCGCTTGTTACCCTTCCCCTCGATCAACGTGACCTGCAGTTTCTGTTGACCGAGATTGGCGGGTAACTTGTGCTTGATCACCAGCTTGGCCACGGTTCCGGGAACGACGGACGCCGGTAGCGTGACCGTGAATAGTTTCATTTTCTTGGTGGCCGGCTTGTTCTTCTTGCTGCGAGCTGCCGCTGCCGCTTCCTGCTTCTGCACGAAGGCCTCGCGTGCCTCGGCGTTGTCCCGGTCACGATAGATAGTCACCATGGAGTCGCCTGTCTTCACCATCCAGGCCATCAGGCGGTCGCGATGCTGCTGGATCAACTCCTGGTGCTTGTCACTGGCAATCAGGTTGACCGTGCAGTCCGGATCCGCTTCCACGTCAAAGAATTCTTCCACTACCCGGTGCTGGTAGATTTCCAGCCGCTCGGCCAGGCTCTCGTTGGTCTTCGCCAACTTGACCATCTGGCGATAGGTGGCAGTCCCCGTGGTAGCCGTGGCAAACACGCGGGTGCCATTGGACCAGGGATTATAGAGGTAGAGGTATTTCTTGGTCTGGACAGCCCGCATCGGGTCACGCGAGCGCCCCGCGTTCTCGTTGTATTCCTTGATCACGTGCTGCCGATCGTCCTGCTTTTCTCCCTTGAGGATCGAGGCAAAGGAACGCCCATCAAAACCATCCGGGTGCTCGATACCCGCAATGTCCAGCAGCGTCGGCATCAGGTCGACTGCCGAGACCATGTGTTGCTTTTCCAGCGTATTGGGCTTGGTGACGCCTGGCCAGCGGACGGCCAGCGGAGTATGCGTGCTGTGGTGGTACAACTGGGTCTTGGCAAATGGCAACGGCATCCCATGGTCAGAAAGGAACATGATGACAGTCGATTCCTCCTTGCCGGAAGCGGCCAGTGCTTTCAATACCTCTCCCAGGCAATCGTCGCCACGACGTACCGAGGAGTAATAGAGGCTCAGCTCCTGTCGCACCACGGGATCGTCAAAGAGGAATCCCGGCACCGGCACCTCCTCTGCGGTAAAGATGCGTGATGGCACGTGAGGATCCCTGGCATTCTTGTTTCCCCTGACCTGCGAATAAAATGGTTTGTGGGGATCAGAAATGTTGACCATCAGGCAGAACGGTTTACCTGCCTCACCCGCTGCCTTGATGCCACGAGCGGTCGCCTCACCATACGATTTCGGATCCTTGATGTGGTACTTGTTGCCCTCGGCATCCGTGTCGATCACGGCGTCCCAGGCATAGGGGATGTAGGGTGTAGAGTGACTGGTTTTGCCTCGGATCGCCGTGTAGTAACCAGCGTTCTTCATGACGTCGACCAGGTGGGGGTGCTTGGCATCGGGAACCTGGACAAATCCCTCGACACCGTTGTTGTGTGGGTAAAGGCCTGACCACATCACGTTGCGGCCGGGCATGCAGTTGCCCACCTGGGTATGGGCATATTGGAATCGCGTTCCGGAGCGAACCAGCGCATCCATGTTGGGCGCGGTCCCTTCCAGGCGACAGCCATAGGTTCCCATCGAATCGGCACTCATGTCATCGACGGTGACGATCAGGATGTTGGGCTGGGCAGCTTGCGACTGGGGCGTGCTGGCGACCAGCGAGCAAGCCATGGCGAATACCAGGAAGATGCGATTCATCAGGGACTCCGGTTTGAGAAGAAATGCCACGTGCCGAAGGGGGTCGGAACTCGTGACGGGTCATTGACTTGGTGAATAAGGATTCCCTCGAGTGTAATCCATATGTGGCCGGTAGCAAATGTGGGCCAGGCAACGGGGTTCATGATGTTAAGGCGTTGCCGCGCGTGGTAGGATATTTGCCAGTTCCAGTGCGGTTGTGAATTGGCTCAGTTTTGTGACGTGTCCTGGCAGGAGAAAAGCATGCCCCCTTTCCTTGTTCCGTGTCTCAGGAAATCTTGTCAACATGCGGTCCTGTGGGCCCTGTTGCTTTGCATGGCCTTTTCGTCGGCCCTGTCAGCAGCGGACAAGCAGCCAGCTCCGCGCCGGTATCGCGTGATCTTCAATTGCGATGGCAATGCCGTGGCACTGGATGCCAAGGGGGATTTGAACCAGTGGATGAAGAATCTCTTTGGGCCGCTTGAGAAAAGCCATGTCGACGTATTGTTCTGGTGTGATGGTGCCGGTGGGAACACCGCGAACTATGACAGCAAGGTGCTGGAACGAACTGGGGCTCGTTCAGGTAAACCACGAACCTATATCGATAAGTGGATTGACGAGGGTAACGATCCGCCCAAGGTGGTCGTGCGGGAAGCCCGTAAACGTGGCATGGATGTGTTTTACTCGTTTCGTTTTAACGATATTCACGACTCGTTCATTCCCGATGAAATGCCGACCTTTAAGGTGAAGAATCCCCAGTGGATGATCGGTGAACAGAATTACGGTGGGGTAACGAGTTTTAAGACGGCCCTGAATTTCGCGTATCCCGAGGTGCGTGAAATGAAGTTCCGTGTCATCGAGGAACTGTTCCAGGAATACGACTTCGATGGCCTGGAAATCGACTTTCTTCGCAGCTCACCCTATTTTCTGCCTGGCGAGGAAGCAAAAAATGCACACCTGTTAACCGAGTTGCTACAGCGTGTGCGTAAGCACCTGGTCCAACGAGGCAAGGAACGTGGGCGACCGATTCGGTTGGCCGTACGCGTCAACGAGAGCCTTCGTGGCTGCCAGCTTGATGGTTTCGAGGTGAAAACCTGGATTGAGCAGGGCCTGGTGGATTACATCACGCTCGGTAGCGGTGTGATGGACATTGAACTGGGAGAGTTCAAGAAACTGGCCGCGCCTCGTGGGATCTATGTCTATCCCTGCCTCTATGGATGGCCCAGTAAGTACAGTCCGATCCCTGCCGAATTGGCCAGCGGCCTGGCCCTCAATTACTGGGGACAGGGAGCGGACGGGATTTACCTGTTCAACTGGTTTCCCCATACGAAGAACAATAGCGAAAGTACCGGTCCCTACCAGGCCCGGCTGCTCAAGCAGTTGGGCGATGTGAATACCCTGCGCCGCCAGCGACAACAAGTGATGTTTGCCGTTGATCGAGGACGACCCCAGCGTGCCTATCAGTACAACTGGTTGCATTGCATCCTGCCGGCAGCCCTCACGACAGGCAAGCCGTTGCAGGTGACGTTGCGTGCCTATGACCGGTTTGTGAAAAAAGATCAGCTGCAGCTGGAGGTTGAAGTGGAAAACCTGCACGCCGAGGACCAGGTCAGTGTCCAGTTGAATGGGAAGCCCGTGCAGGGATGGAGTCGGCAGGGTCCCAAGCGGCTGGTGGCGAACGTACAGGCTGCACAGTTAAAATATGGGAATAACCAGGTGACCATCGGCCTGCTTAAGCAATCGGATAAGGTGGCAGCTCCGCGGACGGCCACGGCCTTCGAACTGCATGTTAAACGCTCTGCCAGGTAAATAGTCCCATGGCATCGTGCAATCAAGTAGAATGAAATTATGAATAATCATCTTTGCCTGCGACTGATGGGTTGTTTCTTGCTATTGGCCGCGCCGTCGATGGCATCTGAAAAGACGCTTTATTTTCCGCCGGCCACGGGAGACTGGGAACAAGTGGACCCGGCCCAGGTGGGGTGGGATACCGCCAGGCTCAAGGAAGCGATTGACTACGCGGGTAAGAATAAATCTTCCGGTGTCGTGATTCTCTACCAGGGACGCATCCTGCTGGAAAAATACTGGCCGCTCGACCCGCCCGCGAAAGATGCCAACGGTCGCCCGAATCGTTACTTTCACATGCGTGTCGGAAAGAATGCCCAGGGGCGAGCTATTGAAGATGTGGCTTCGGCCCAGAAGAGCGTGGCCGCCATGCTGGTCGGAATAGCCCAGCACAAGGGTCTCTTGAAAATCGAGGACCCGGTCCACAAGCACTTGGGCAAGGGTTGGTCCAAGGCACCTGCCAAGGCCGAGGCCAGGATTACAATTCGTCACTTGATTACGATGACCAGCGGCCTGACGACCGCGTTGGAGTACGAGGTGCCAGCGGGAAAGAAATGGATGTACAACACGAATGCCTATTCCCGGTCCCTGATGTGTGTCGCCAAGGCTGCCAACTTGAAGTCCAACGAACTGACCAGCAAATGGCTCACGGAGCCCACGGGCATGCGGGACTCGCGTTGGGCTCCTCGCCCCTGGGTCTCGATGCGAGCGGATGCCAATAGCATGGGATTTGCCACCACCGCCCGTGACCTGGCTCGCTTCGGACTGTTGATGCTGGCGAACGGTCACTGGGATGGCCAAAACGTGGTCGAGGATAAAGCTTATATCAAGGAAGCCCTCACGCCTTCCCAGCAACTGAATGGTTCCTATGGTTACCTCTGGTGGTTGAATGTGAATCGTCCCAAGGCTGCCGGTAACAAGAGTGGCGGTCGTATGATCTTCGCGGCTCCACCGGACATGTATGCTGCCAAGGGGGCGCTGGTGCGTCGCCTGTACGTATTGCCGACCCAGCAGGTTGTCATCACGCGACTGGGTGACCAGCCCGCAAAAGACTTTGATACGCAGTTTTTTAAACGACTGAAACAAGCCATCGGGAAATGATCCCCCGCTGGTTCCAGGAAAGGAATGATTGATGATCGTCAAGCTCCCATCACGACGCCCATGGCTCTTGAGTGCAATGTTTAGCCTCATGTGTGCTGCACTGGTACAGGCGGAAAACCCTGGCGATGCGCCGGAGGGTTGGGCCAGCAAATCTCCGCGAGATGAGATTCGTCCGGAATTTGTCTACGAGCCGAAAGGTGGTCCCGCTGGACAGGGGAGCCTCGTGATTCGAGCTGATCAACGGGAGGGCTTGTTTGGCTGGTGGGAAAAGACGATCTCGGTCGAGGGCGGAAACTACTACCAGTTTTCTGTGCTTTCCAGGGTGACCGGATTGGCATCGTCGCGCCGCGCGGTGGTGGCTCGTATCCTCTGGCAGGATGACAAGGGAAACAAAGTGCGACGTGACAAACCATCGTTTGCGTCTTATCGCCCCGGGGAGCGTCCCCGCGCGGAACCGGAGTTCCCGGTTAGCGGTCCCGTACGGGCCGACGGTTGGAGCGAGGTGGCAGGGGTCTACCATGCACCGACGCAAGCCTCCCGGGCAGTCGTGGAATTGTCTTATCGCTGGGAACCGGGTGGAGAAGTCGCCTGGTCAGAGTTTTCTCTCCGCAAGACAACGGCCCCCCGGCCTCGCAAGGTGCGCCTGGCAACCGTGCATTACCGCCCCAGTGAAGGGAAAACGAACCTGGAGAAGTGCCAGTTGTTTGCACCCATGATCAGCAAGGCAGCTGAGCAGAAAGCAGAAATCGTCGTACTGCCCGAGACGCTTACCTATTTCAGGAGTGATCGTACCTATGCTGAATGTGCTGAGCCCATTCCGGGGCCCTGTACGAAATACTTCGGGCAACTGGCGAAGAAACACGATTTGTATATCGTAGCTGGCTTGCTGGAACGTGCTGCCCACAAGGTCTATAACGTGGCCGTCCTGATCGGGCCAGATGGCGATGTTGTTGGCAAGTATCGTAAGGTCTGTTTGCCACGGACTGAAATCGAGCGAGGGGTTACACCTGGCAAGGATTACCCGGTCTTCCAGACTCGCTTTGGCAAGGTTGGCATGATGGTTTGTTACGATGGCTTCTTCCCGGAAGTGGCTCGCGAGCTAAGCAACCGGGGAGCCGAAGTGATTGCCTGGCCGGTCTGGGGATGCAACCCGCTGCTCGGTGCCGCCCGCGCCTGTGAAAATCATGTCTACGTCGTGAGCAGTACCTATACCGATACCTCCTCGAACTGGATGCTCACGGCCGTTTATGGCCATGATGGGAAGCCGTTGGCACAGGCCAGGAAATGGGGAGACGTGGTCATCGCCGAGGTTGACTTGAACCAGCCGCTGCACTGGCAAAGCCTGGGAGATTTCAAGTCGCAGATCCAACCCCATCGGCCACCCACACCGGTACCCGGCAAGTAACACCAGGCCGACTGATCAGTCTACCTGGCGTTGGCTTTCAATTCCTTGAGCAACTGGCCCAGCGTCTGGCGAATCTTCGGTTCGGCCTGGAGTTCCAGGAAACTGGAACGCGCCGGCCAGGTTTCATAGCCGCCCAGCTTGTGTTGCTCGGGCCCTGGAAGATAGCCTCCATAGCCGTTGGCCAGCTCAATCGTGAAGGTCTTGGGGAACGGGCTGCTTTGCTTGATGGCTAGCCCTGTTTCGGCAAACACCTCGCAGGGTGCTGCTGCGATGGCCACATCCCCCAGTCGCAGTGCCTGCAGGATGATCGATTTCTGTGCAGGGTACCGCGCGAGGTGTAGCGTTTCATTGGCATAGACGGTGGCCCAGCGGTGAGGATGCTTCGCTTCCGGACGCGACAGGATATCCCTGGCCCAGGCGATCCGTTTTTCATCCGGCTTCCGTACGTCCAGGTTTAACGTGGTGTGGACAGTTTGCAGCGTAATGTCCGAACGGTGATTCATCGTTTCGATGGTCTTGAGCGTTTCATCGGCCAGCATGCGAGCCGAGACCTTGATCCACTCGAAGGGTCCGTACTTCTTGCCATCCTTGCGAATAGCACCCGTGTTGCCACTGGTTCCGTTGGACATGATACCGACCATGGCCGGATGCCCTTTGCCTGTTGCCAGGGAGGACTCCAGGGCTGCGGCATAATGGCCAAAGTAATCAGCGCTCACGATTCCGCGTTGGTAGCCGCCACAGTAATGAACACTGAAATTTCCCAGCACCGCGAGCGGGGTGCCATCGACATGTTGCAGGGAAAGTACCGAGAACTGGGGATCGACCGGGCCGGCCGGTTTGATCACTCCGCTGCTGCGACCAGAAACCGACTTGATCCGTTCTCCACCAACACCAAAGGGATTGGGATCGACCGTTCCTGGTTGGCAAAGAAAACGCCGGCAGGCGATCAATTCCGGTTTTTGAAAAGAGCCATGTCCCAGTTGCGCCGGGGCGAGGTTCTTTTCTGCGGCCAGGACGGCCTGGGAAATTCCGCGAGCCAACTCGTGGTGGTAGGTGTCGTCCAGTTTTCCGGTACCGATATGGGTGGCACGGACGGCTGCATGGGTGTGCGTGGCGGCCATCAAGATGGAAGCAGGATCAATCGTGGACTTTTGGGAAATCAACTTCCTCGCCTGGTCGAAGACATCCTGACCGATCATGCAGGCATCACAGATGACGATACCAACTCGTGTCTTGCCGTCATCCAGGACCAGGGCCCGGGCGTGTAGCCGATCATGAACACCGGTCACCGGGCCATTCTTGCTGATCGGTCCATCCAGTAATACGCCGTTTGCGGGAGTGATGTCCGCAGTGGCGGCACCGGCTCGAAAGGTGCCGGCGGAACAGGGTTCGACCGCCATGCAAGCAAATGCCAGGAGTAATAGTAAGTTTCGTAACATGGCCAACGTCCGTGATTAAGGCTTGATGATGGGTTTGAATTTCTGGAAACGCTTGCCACCTACCTCGGCGACGTAGATGTGACCCGTGGGATCAATGGCCAGCATGTGTGGAAGGTTGAACTCCCCTGCCCCATCTCCCTTGCGGCCCCAGCGTAAATCGATCGTACCGCGACGGTTGATCCGCACGACCTGGTTGGCACGTCCATCTGCCATGAAGAGTCGTTGAGACCGGTCGAGTGCCATTCCGTAGGGAGCTCCACCGTCCCAGGTTGCCAGGTGCTTGCCATCGAGATCGAATATTTGGATGCGATCGTTTTCCCGGTCACCGACCAGCACACGGTTGGTGGCATCGACGATGATCGAGTGTGGCAAATCAAATTCTCCAGTACCCCTGCCACGAGTCCCCCATGTCTTCACGAGCGCCCCGCGGGCGGTGAACTTCATGACGCGACTGTTCCCATAACCATCCGCAACAAAAAAGTTCCCGTGAGGGCCGAAAGCCACGTCGGTCGGTTTGTTAAACTGGTTGCCATCCGTACCGGGTTCGTCTGCCCTGCCCAGGGCCATCAGTAACTGGCCCTGGCTGGTGAACTTGTAAACCATGTGATGTTCGATATCCGTTGCCCAGACGTTATCGTCTCGATCGATACGTAGTCCATGGGCTGAGCCGATTAAGCCATCCCCCCAGGAACGGATGAACTTACCCGTGGAGCTGAAGCAACAGATTGGCTGGTCGCCACGGTGAAACAGGTAAAGCTGTCCCTTGCTGTCGATGGCTATCGCCGAGCAAGGACCCAGCTTCAACGAGTCGGGGATTTGCAGGAAGTTGGGGACGGGTTGATATCCGGTCGCCAGTGGAAGAGGTTCCTGGACGGTGTGCTTGGAATAGATGACGCGACCGAAGGTGTCGGGTGCATGAAAGGCCGGGCGAGCTGTGGTTCCGGGTGACCATTGGCTGTGCTGTGGGTTGGTCTTGCCACCCAGGCGATTAAGGTTGAGATGCCAGGTGTCACCGTGGCGGGGATGTGAACGCCCAGTGACATCCTTGAAATTGGCAAACGGAATGGCCACCTCCAGGATCCAGCCACGATCGGTGTCGCTGTCGTCGTTGAGCGTGCCGTCGACATGGGTCGCAATCCGAACACCGCTGGCAGTCCATTCTTCTACCTCGGCTTTGCCAGGGCCTCGGGGATGGTGGCGATCCAGGGAGGTGCGCAGTACGTTCATCTCGATGTTGAAATAATTGACGGGCTGCCGGGGATTGGGGGCAGTGAACAGTTCGACACAATCATCCTGGTAGACAGGACTGTCATGCTCGGTCTGCTCGGCCCAGATGTGAGTGTCCTGGCAGTGGTAGGCAACATAGAGGTTCTTGTCGTCCCACAACATCTTGGCGACGGTCTGTTCCTTGCGGCCCGACTGCCACCAGGGAAACTGGAAGTTGCCGACGGAGGGAGCATGCTTCCAGGCCGTCTCGTCCAGTCGGCCATCGACCTTGATCGGACCGTTCGTCCTGTAGATCGTGTATCTCGGCAACGGATCTGCACTGTAAGCATGATTCGTGGATGTGAATGCGATGACAATGGTCAGTAAGAGAATAACGTGGCCGTAGTGGCTATCAGGGCGTCTGGTCATGCTTGATCCCTTTGTGATTCCGACGGGGAGTTTTCATTATCTTACGTTGACGAACCTGTCTTACCAGCCTTGCGCTGGCGCTGCAGGTCCAGGCTGCGCCAGAGGTACCAGCTTGCGATCGTGGCATAGGGTCGCCAGGGCTGGGCAATCTCATGGCTGAGTTTCTTGCCTGGCAGTTCTTTCAGGTCATAGTGGTCCCGAATGGCAATGCGGATTCCCAGGTCATCTGCAGGAAAGATGTCCAGGCGTCCGAGTGCGAACATCAGGAACATTTGGGCTGTCCAGTGGCCGATGCCTTTGACCTGGGTCAGTTCCTTGATGACGTCTTCATCGGAGCGACGTCCGATGGTCCGCAGTACAAGCGTTCCCTGCTCGATCTTGTTGGCCAGGTCCAGCAGGTATGCTGCCTTTTGGGGTGAGATTCCAGCGGATCGCAACCTGGCAGCTTTGAATTTCAGCAGGCTCTCGGGCGTGATTCGTTCAGGGGCTACCAGTTGTTCCAGGCGATTACGAATCGAACGGGCTGCTCCCACGCTAATCTGTTGCGAGATAATAGATCGTACCAGCATCTGGAAACGATCTCGCTGGCAACGTACGGTGCAGGGGCCGACCTGGTTGATCATGGCTCGCATGATCGGATCATGTTTGCGCAGGTGGCGACGCGCGGCGCGGAGGTGGGCAGCGGTGAAGGCCATGGGTGATTCGTTGTGTAGAAGACGCGGGGCATTAAAAAACCGCCCCCGGCTCGATGAGTCGGGGACGGTTTGGCGTTCTTACTGTCAGGAACAGGGTTCCTGGCTATTGGACGACCCGGACGTTCTTGGCACAAGGACCTTTTTGGCCTTCGCCCATTTCATATTCGAGCGTTTGCCCTTCATTTAATTCTTCAATGGACACGTCTTGAAGCTCCGAATGATGGAAGAATAAATCGTTCCCGGAGTCACTCTCGACGAAACCAAAACCGCGATCCGCGATCAATTTCTTGATCTTACCTTGAACCATAGCCGCACCCCATAAAAATAAAAATAGTTAGTACTGTGGCATCAGTGATGCCGAAAATCGTACTCTTGAAAAGGATAGAACAGATAAAGCCGGTTTGCGAAGTCCCACGCTTTGGCGGTGAGTGTTTTCGCCGGCGAAGAGATAAGAGCATTCGCTGTGACAAACGCTCAAAGCTACAACATGTCTCTGTTTGTCAAGATTCTTCATGACTGTATTATCCTAACCGCTGAAGAAGGCCTTGGGAAGCATTATAAGGCCTTCTTCAGCATGAATCTGAGGCAGGCGTGGACTCTTCCAGGTAATGTTTAACCCGTTGTACCGGGACCGTTTAAGGATCTTGGTGCTGACGTTCTGGAAGAAGTCATTGACGGATTGGTAAGGCGATTCGTGGTCGCTCTCGCGTTAGTTGTGACCAGCGCGATGGGGCCCTTTGTTTCCCTCAAAGAGTTCGAGTTCGATAAGTTGGGATTAAGCCGGTCAGGTAAACAGGACAAGCTGGGCAGTAGCTGCTGCCGTTGGCCTCGGGCTTGCGCTATCCGAGGCATGTTTTAACTGGTCATTCTAGCTGGTGACCGGTGCTATCGTTGAAGGGCGCACAGTTTGCCTACTCGGTGTATGCGCTCGCATATGGGGCTGGAGTGAAGAAAGGACCATCGGAGTTTCGATCCGTAAGATAGCAGAGGTCTCTGTACTCCTGCCCCCCCACGGCTGGATGGATCTATCTTAGGTGGTTTCGAGATAAGGATGAATCGAATGGGATTGCTGGACGTTGTCAATCGTTTGCGTGGTGAAGACGGTGTGCAAAAACTGGCTGAAACA
>PVBE011593446.1_pt1 | contig 16166 bp, 13 predicted proteins | sample 1631181 | NCBI WGS metagenome assembly PVBE01 (sample SAMN08397723, study PRJNA350692) | Marine metagenome, whole genome shotgun sequencing project. | isolation source: water | place: Pacific Ocean | collected 2012-04
CAGTTTTTTTTATCGCATTATGACATGCCTCAATAACTAATTTTACTTCCAATATATCCTGACTAGTTTCAATTAGTAATGCATCAACACCACCAATAATCTACGAGAAACTCAACGAAACCAATGAACGGAACAACTAACTAGATGATGCCAAGTCGGAAAATGCTGCCCTTGATGGTTGCGGGTGGAGTCGTCACCGTAATCATGGGATTTATCCTGGTTGTTCTTCTTATCTCCTGGTTTTCAAACCCTCCTTTTGGATTAGGTAACGCACCGGCCCAGCCCGTGGCCTTCCCTCACACCGTTCACGTCGCCGATAACAACATCCAGTGCGAGTTCTGCCACCGGAACGTCACCAAGGGTGAGGCCGCCACCGTCCCAGCCGTGGAACAATGCCTGTTCTGCCATCAAGAGATCGATGGCGGATCCCCCACCACCAGCGCCAACTCCGCTGCGGAGATTCAGAAAGTTCGCGACGCCTTCTCCTCAGATACGCCAATCGACTGGGAACGGGTCCACCGGCTCCCAGATCATGTTCGCTTCATCCATGAAGCCCATATCAGGTACTTCACCGACGAAGATATTCCGGTCAAATACGGAATCAACGGCGAAGAGATAACAGAAACCCCGGATGTCGCTTTGACCTGCACCATCTGTCACGGCGACGTCGCAAACAAAGTGGAAGTACAGCCCAAGACCGGCCAGTCTCTAAAGATGGGAACCTGCCTGGATTGTCACCAGGACAATAACGTTCCTACCGACTGTACGGTCTGTCACAAGTAATGGATTGCAAGGCCAGTAAGTAAAGGTCAGTAGGTAGATGAAACTAACCCGGCGAAATTTTCTAGCTTGGGCCGGCCTGGGCGCGGTGGGAGCCGTTGCCTGTGAGGGCTTTGGCATCCGACACGGAGAACTGAATATTCAGAGCCCCGTCCAGTTGCCCGAGGACCTAGTCCGAGGAAGCGATAACTGGTACGCCAGCCTCTGTCGAACCTGTCCCTCTTGCGAGGGTATCGTCATTCGGGTCATGGAAGGCCGCGCCAAGATGATCCAAGGCAACCCCTTCTATCCAACCAACCAAGGCAAGATTCACGCCCGTTGCGAATCCGGCCTCCAAGCCCTTTACCATCCGGACCGTATCGCCTCTCCCTTGAGACGGAGAGGCCCCCGCATCTCAGCCTCGTTCACGCCGATCACCTGGCAGCCCAACGGTATGGACGCACTGCGCACCGCTCTGCAAGAACGCGGTCGCTCCTCAGTCATGATCACCGAGCCGCTAAGGGGACACATGGCCCTCTTGGCTGACAAGTTCAGCTCTGCCATCGGCGGTGAGCACCTGGGCTTTGAGTCCATCGACAACAACACCTACCGGGCAGCGGTCAAGAATGTCTTCGGACAAGACACCATGCCCGACTTTGATCTGGAACACAGTAATTTCATACTGTCCTTTGGCGCGGACTTCCTCTCAACCTGGGTCTCTCCCACCCGTTTCAATCGCGGGTACGGCGAGTTCCGGCAGGGCGAACACCGCGACCGGGGCATGTTCTATCAGGTAGATTCCCGGTTCTCTATGACCGCCGCCAACTCGGACAAGTGGCTTCCCATAAAGCCCGGTTGGGAAGGTCATCTGGCCCTGAGTTTGGCCCAAGTGATCATCGCTGAGGGGCTCCAAGCCCCGGGCGTTGATGTTGCTTCAATGACCGGCGGCGACAACTTGGATGCCTTCCGGCCAGAAGCGGTTTTCGAAAAAGCCGGATTAACCTCAGACATCGTCGGCGGTAATCCTGCCGAATTTATCAAGGACTTGGCCCGCAAGTTCGCTGCCAGCCGACCCAGCATTGCCATCGGCGGCGGTTCAGCCGGAGCTTCAAGCAACGGTCTATTTAACCTAGAAGCAATCTACGCCCTCAACTACCTCGTTGGCAGTGTGGGCGAAGAAGGCGGAATCAAGCTCAATCCTGGCAGCCCGTGGTCAGACGTACCGTCGACCAGCAACGTGGGCAGCCTAGAGGATTGGACCCGCGTCACCGAGCAGATTCGCAGCGGACAGACAAAGCTGTTGCTGCTCCACGGAGCAGACCCAGTCCACGGACTGCCGGACTCCGTTGACCTTAGAAACGCCATCACCCAGGCAGAAGATCTGATGGTTGTCAGCTTCACGCCTTTCTTGGACGATACCAGCGCACTGGCCGACCTGATCCTCCCCGACCGCGTGTCTCTAGAGGACTGGGGCGACGATATATCAGAACCTGGTCCTGGTTACCAGATGGTGGGCCTACAGCAGCCAGTGGTCAATCCGCTGGGTGAAGTCTCACCATTGAGTTTCCCCGACCTTCTCTTGACCATGGCCCAGGAACTGGGTAAAGAGTCCCAGCTGCCCTGGTCCAATTTCAAAAGCATGCTTAGGGAAGGTTCAGACGCCCTATTTGACCTGAACCGTGGTTCCATTGAAGCCGCAACTGGGGATGAGATCTGGAACAACCGGCTGAAACGCGGCGGCTGGTGGGACGAAAATGCCACCGGACCAAGTTACGTCCAGCCTTCTGCAGGACTCTTGAAGACCATCGCAGGCAAGGCTTCCAACCCTGATTTCTCAGGAATCGGCATGGACGCCGACTCCTATTACCTGGTGCCATTCGTCCATAACACCCTGCTAGACGGATACAACGCCCATCTGCCGTGGCTCCAATCGGCGCCGGACCCGTTGTCCACCGTTACCTGGCAGACCTGGGTGGAACTGAACGACAAGACCGCTGACAAGCTGAATGTCAAAGAAGGCGATATCCTCCGGATCGAGTCCTCCAAGGATTCCATCAGGGCCGTGGTCTACCCGACACCGGCAGCGCCGCCCGACGTGATCAGCATTCCCTTCGGCCAGGGCCGCCAATATGGCTCCGACTACGCAACCAGCGGTAACGGCAACGAAAGCTCCAACGTGATGGACATTCTCGAGACCACTCAGGTCAAAGACACTGGTTCGCTGGCCTGGGCCGGAACCAGAGTCAGGGTTTCCAAGACCGGAGAGAGCATCAGCATCTCCAAGCTTGAAGGCGATGCCAGGGCCGTTGAGATCGGCCTGACGCCCGCTGAAGACATCATCAAGACCATTGTCCCGGACCAACACTGATAGAGTGGGCCGGGTTTAATACAAGAACGATCAACCAAGAAGTGAAGTTAACCGATGGTAACGACGAATAGAATAGACCACAAATGGGGAATGGTAGTGGACCTGGACCGATGTACCGGTTGCCAGGCCTGCGTCATCGCTTGCCAAGCAGAGAACAACATTCCCATCAACACCAAAGATTACTTCCAACAACGACGGGCCTACGAATGGATCCGTATCGAACGTTACTGGGAAGGCGAGTTCCCCAACGTTAAAGCAAAATTCATCCCCATCCTGTGTCAGCACTGCGAAAATGCACCCTGCGAACCAGTCTGTCCGGTGTTCGCCACCTATCACAACGATGAGGGTATGAACGTCCAGATCTACAACCGGTGCATCGGCACTCGCTATTGCTCGGTAAACTGCCCCTACAGCGCCCGAATGTTCAACTACTGGCAGCCCAACTGGCCGGAGAGCTTCCGCAACCAGTTGAACCCAGATGTAACCGTTCGGACCCGTGGAATCATGGAAAAGTGCTCCTTCTGCGTACAACGCCTCCGCCGCGGCGAGGTCAACGTGGAACGGCGTGGCATAGAGCCTCTGACCGGTGAGAAGATCACCGGAGAACGCAAGCTCAACTACAGGCAGATGCAGGAGGGCAATTACCTGCCTGCATGCGTCCAGTCCTGCCCGACCAATGCACTACAATTCGCCGACCAACACGACGAGACCGGTCCGGTGAAAGAACACTTTGAAGAAGCTAACGAGATCGTTGAGAGACGTCATCACGGCGAACACATCAACGAACATGACAGCCGGACTTACCGGTTGTTTGAGGAAGTGGGCGCTACTCCCAACCTCATCTACCTGAAGAAAGTTGAACCATTCCCCTTGGAAGAAAAGGCCTAGATAGATGGCGGCTGCAGAACCAAAAGGTCACGGCCAACACGCCGGCATGTGGGTTTACCCAGATGCCAAGGCGATGAGCCAAGACGTCTCTGAAAAATCACGGGTCATGGCAAAGCCATTCACAATGGCTCTGATCGTGAGTGGAATCTTGTTCATCCTGGCCATCGTGGGCTTCATCGCCCGGGCGGCTGATGACGGATTCGACGAAATCGGCCCCTGGGGTTACTACACAGCCGTCTTCTCCATGATCTTCATGATCACCAGCGGAGCGCCCCTGGCGGCATGCGCATTCCGCTTCACCAAAAGCCACTGGCGCAGGCCTCTTTCAAGAGTAGCTGAGCTATTTTCGATCGTGGGTATCTTGAACCTCTTGATGTTCATCCCCATGATGATCTTCCTACCAGACCTGGAGAACCCTGCAGGTGCGGTCGAAGGTCAGTTAGAACTGCGCAGGAGCATCTGGTTTGAAGGTCCCATCGGCGCACCTCTTGCTTGGGATTTCGTCGGAGTAGCATTCCTAACTATTACGTCCATGGCCATTCTTTGGACTTCTGCGATCGCAGATATGGGGGAAGCCCGCCATACCGCCACCGGGTTCAAGGGCTGGCTCTACCGGACATTGGCCGGCGGTTGGTACGGCACCAAGCGACAATGGAACGTACAGAAGGCTGGCCTGGCATTGCTTGGCGCTTTCTACTTCATGACCGTTGTCTTCATGCACTTCACCATCAGCTCTGACTACGCTCAGAGCCTGATTCCCGGTTGGAAAGACTCGATCTTCCCGGTGCTCTACACCGTTACAGCATTCCAGGTGTCCTTGGGCGCCATCCTAGTCACGTTGTTCATACTGCGACGCTGGGGCGGCTACGAAGGCTACATCGGAAAGTCGACTTTCTGGTCGGGCAGCAAGGTGCTCTTGGGAATCACCCTACTCTGGGTCTATCACCTGTTCGCCTTCTTCATCACGTTCTGGTACGGACGGTTGGAAGTCGAGCAGAACATCATTAAGTACTTAATAGTCGACACATATTCGATTATCTTCATACTGAACCTGGCGTTCAGCTTTGTCCTACCCTTCGCAGTCCTCGTATGGAACCCGGTACGTCGGAGCGACTGGGGGCCGTCATTGGCGGGTCTGCTCGCTTTGATCGGCGGACTCATGTTCAACATCAGGATATTCGTCGGGTCGGCCAACGCGGCTCCCGGTGAAAACCTGTACCACTTCTTCTTGGAGAAGGTACCGGCGCCGGCTTACCCCGATATCTGGGACGTATTCATGGTGGTTGGAGGACTCGGCGCAGCCATCTTCATCTACCTGGTATCAACCAGGATCCTTCCAGTACTTTCCATCTGGGAAGTGAAGGAAGGGACCCTGTATCAGAAATGGGGCAAGCTGCACAGAGGCGAATATCAAGTACTGGGTAAACCCGAATAAGCAGCGCGCTTAAAACTAAGAAATAGCATGGACGCCAAAGCCCGGCGTCCCAAACATTAGACTGGTAAACCGTTCAACGGAGCATCATGCAGGAAGGCAATCCACTACAATCTAAGCAGATAAACAGAGAACTGCTCTTAACGATTCTCAATTCGCCTAAGTGGTTCTTTACGACTGTATCTGTGCTTGGCATCATCGTAATGGTTGCCATGGGTGCAGCTGGTTACATGATTAACCAGGGCTTCGGGGTTACCGGTCTCAACCGACCAGTGATGTGGGGATTCTTCATCACCAACTTCGTGTTCTGGATCGGTATCAGCCACGCCGGAGTTATGCTCTCGGCCATTCTCCGTCTATCCAAGGCAGAGTGGCGACGTCCGGCCACCAGGGCCGCTGAGATTCTGACCGTCTTCTCACTGATGACGGCCATGACCATGCCTCTGATCCACACCGGCCGCCCCTGGCGTACCGTGTACTGGATCTACACCCTGCCGTTCGTTCCATATGACTACGCCCGCGGCATCTGGCCAAACGTCCGGACACCTCTGGTTTGGGACCCCAGCGCCGTTTACACCTACCTGACGTCCAGTATCCTGTTCGTCCTAGTCGCCTTGATACCTGACTTCGCGGTGCTGCGCGACCGCACCACCGGCATGAGCCACCGCATCTACGGGATGTTGGCCATGGGCTGGCAGGGTAATGCCCGACAGTGGAAGCTCCAGATCATTGCCGGTGTCTTGCTATCAGCTCTGATTCTGCCCGTCTTCGTTTCGGTACACAGTATCGTGTCCTGGGACTTCGGTATGGCAGTCTCGGTTAAGTCCTGGCACTCCACCATCTTCGCTCCCTACTTCGTAGTCGGCGCGGTCCACTCTGGGGTGTCCGCAGTAGCATTCGTGCTGATCCTGCTTCGCTACGTATACGGATGGCAGAACTACATCCGTCACGAACACATCGACGCGCTCGCTCGTCTCTTAGTTGTGGTGGCCACTGGTTGGTTCTACTTCCTGGTGATGGAGATCGTGTTTGGCTTCTACGGCCGGGAGGCTGATGAGATAGCCGTTAGGGACTACCAGTTCATGGTCAGTCCGTGGAACATCTGGATGATTATCTTTGTGGGAATAACCTACTTCCTACCGGTAGCTATCTGGATAAGCCGCTCAGCCCGCCGAAACCTGTGGATCATGTCCATAGCATGTATCTCAGTAAACATCGGTATGTGGCTGGAACGTTTCTTGATCATCGTTCCCGGTTTGGCCCGCAAACAACTATTGACCTTCGACTGGTACACCTACACTCCCAGTTCAGTGGAGTGGATAATCGTCGGTGGTACCTTCGCCATGGTGACCATGCTCATGCTGGTGATTGCCAGAGTGGTCCCATTGATCCCGCTCTATGACATCAAAGAGGGCGAGATACTCAGAACAGAGATAAAGGTCGGCCGGGTGACCGTCCCTGCCGTCTTCAGGGAAGACTAGAAGAATAAGCGCGGCGAACCCTTACGCCGATACTAATAAACAGTAGGCATCTCGAGGAAACAGAATGGCTAAAAAACCGATATTAGGGTTGTTTGAAACGGCTGATAATGCCGCCGACGCGGGCGATGCCCTGAAGGCTGCCGGCGTTGCACCAACCGATTTCGATTTTCTGACCGACGCCCCCTATCCTGAGGGCGCATTCGGTGAACGCGAGGAAAATCACCGCCTCTACATATTCCCCTTTGTCGGTGCCTTGATCGGTCTGACGGTGGGAATCATGTTGACCGCTATGACTCAGATGGCCTACCCATTGGCTCAGGGCGGTAAGCCGATCCTGTCGATGCCTCCCATGGCTGTGGTGACCTACGAGAGCACGATGCTCACGGCAATCGTCTTCACCATCATCGGCATCATCTTCGAATCCAGGTTGCCTGCGTTCAAAGAGGGCCTGTATGACACCCGCATAACCGAGGGTTACATCGGCGTCCTGGTAAACGTGGACGAAGGCGAACTGACTTCAACCCAGACTCTACTCACCCAGGCCGGAGCCATCGACGTCGTACGTAAGGACGGAGGGTCGTAGGCTTAATGTTTAAGCGGGTCAATTCACATTCGACCTCGCCCAACACCGATCAGGTGTCGGCGGGACAGAGCAAGCGCAGATTCAAGGGCTGGTTCTTCGGAATCGCAGTGCTCTTTGGTATTTTGGTCGTTGGCTGTAGCCAGGGAACATATCCGGTGGATATATTCTACGAACAGCACTACCAACAGTCCTATAAGTCCCATGAGCCACCCCGCCTGAGCGGTTCGGCAGACGCAGTTGCGTTTTTCCCGCCGCCTGCCTCTACCGTGACCAACACTGGAGCTGACCTGTACCGGGTCAACTGCCAGATGTGCCACGACGCCGATGCCAAGGGTACCGGTCCTGTCTTGGGCGTGATCACCCAGACTTATGGGTACTCTCCCATCGTTCCTGCAGACATCACCACCCGGCCGGTCGCGCTGATCGAAGCGCAACTCGGAAGGACTTCACGGCCGTTCGGCGAAGCTTCTGTCATGCCACCGTTCGGCAAGCTTCTTAATACTGACGAACGGTCTGCCATCGCCCAATACGTAGGCTCGCTCCCCAGGTAAACGCTCCGAAGCATCTAACCCGGAGCGTATTGGGGCTGCGTTTCCGGTTTCGGTTGATATATGAGACCTTCTTTCCTATGCCCCAAACCTTCTACTTTGCCCCGTCCCATCATCCAGTCGTTATTGCCTCTCATACTGGCCTTCGCCGTGTTTTCTGGGTATTCCATCGGAACTCTTAACGCCCAGACCCCAGAACCAGCCCCACCTGTATCCATAGAATCTGACCCGCTGGAAGGAACCTATAGCGAAAGCCAAGCCCAGGGCATCGACCGTATGATCATGTGCCCGGTCTGCCCGGCTGAGACCATCGACCAAGCGCAAGTCGCGATTTCCTTCCAGATGCGGAACATAGTCCGTGAGATGTTGTCCCAGGGAAGCAGCCGAGACGAGATACTGGATTTCTTTGTAGAGCGGTACGGCAATGACATCCTGGCAGCTCCTCCCAAATCGGGAGTCAATCTGGTGGCCTGGCTGATGCCCATAGCGGGAGTGATCGGTGGTCTGATTGCGGTGTATTTCATCCTCCGTTCCATGACCAGACGGGGGCTTGCACCAGCCACAACCCCACCAGCAGCAGACGTTGGCCTGATCCCGTATCTCCAACTGGTAGACCGCCACCTAGACATGAGGCGAGCCGCTCCCCAACCTGCTGGCACATCCAATCAAAGGGAGCCCACCGTAGAATCATCCGGCACCGGAATCCCCGATGAAACGGAAGAGAACAGTTAGATGGCTGAACTAGGCGCAATAAGCCTGTGGATCGCAGTGGCTCTGGCCGCGTATTCCACCATCGGTTCGGTGGCTGGAAAAGTGCGCCTTGCTCCGGCCCTGGTCGAGAGCGCCCAAACAGCCATGTACGTGGCCGCTTTGGCCTTGCTGGTCTCCACCTTCAGTCTGATCATCGCCTTCATCAGTCGAGACTTTGAGATTGCCTACGTAGCCGCGCACAGCGACCTCGCCATGCCCAACAAGTTCACCTGGGTGGCCTTTTACGCCGGAAACGAGGGCTCGCTACTCTACATAGGCACCGTGCTGGCCATCATGTCGGCCATCGCCGTTCGGTGGTCGCCGGAGAAGTTCAAAGACGCCCTGCCCTACACCACCGCGGTCCTGATGTTGACTCTGACATTCTTCCTGTCGGTGACTGCAGTCATGGCCAACCCCTTCGAAAAGCTGCCCTTTGTGCCGCTGGACGGAGAGGGAATCAACCCGCTGCTGACCCACTTTGGCATGTTCTTCCATCCCCCGGCGCTGATGGCCGGGCTGATCGGCATCACCGTCCCCTTCGCCTTCGCTATCGGTTCGCTGTTAGCAGGGAAGACTGGCGACGAATGGGTGGACGCCGGCCGAGTCTGGGGGATCGTTTCCTGGGCGTTATTAGCCGCAGGATTACTGCTGGGATCCTGGTGGGCATACACCATCCTGGGCTGGGGCGGCTTCTGGTTCTGGGACCCGGTGGAAAACGCCGCCTTCATGCCCTGGCTGGGCATCACCGCATTTATCCATTCCATCATGGTCCAGAAGCGCCGGGGAATGTTCCGCATGTGGAACATCGTCTTGGTCAACGTGTCCTTTGGTCTGGCCCTCTACGGCATGTTCATGAACCGTGGCGGTTCAGTGCCGTCCGTCCATTCCTTTGGAGCCTCATCCCTGGGCTGGGTCTTCCTGATGTTCTTGGCGATAGGGGTGATCATCCCGTTCGCGATCTTCATCTGGCGGTATCCGCTTTTGAAGAGCGTCCGGAACCTGGACTCGATGCTCTCCCGGGAAGCAGCATTCCTGGTGAACAACATGCTTCTCCTGGCCATCGCCTTTGTCACTCTATGGGGCACGGTCTACCCATTGCTGTCCCGGTTGACCACCGACGAAGAGATCACGGTGGCTCGACCGTTCTATGACCAGGTGAACGGCCCGCTCATGCTGGCCCTGGTCTTCCTGATGGGGGTTGGGCCGCTGATACCCTGGCGCAAGGCTGGATTGGCCAGTGTCCGCAGAACGCTGCTGCCGCCCATCATCGGTGGGCTAGTCACAGTGGTGATCCTCATGATTTTGGGGCTACACAAAGAATACGCTCTCATCGGATTCGGCTTATGTTCGTTTGTGACCACGGGCATTCTTATGGAATGGTACCGGGGCACCCGCTCCAGACGCCGAAGCACCGGAGAGAATTACGCCGCCGCGTTCTTACGGTTGATCATGGCCAACCGCCCCCGCTACGGCGGTTACATCGTGCACCTTTCAGTGGTGATGGTGACCCTGGGCATCGTCGGCACCTCATTCTTCAGCACCCAGAAGGACGTGGTATTGAACCCCGGAGACCGTGTTTCCATCGAGAACTACGAACTGGTCTACTTGGGCAGCATCGAAACTCCCAAGGGCAACCGCACCGAGTTCATCTCAACGGTCCAGATATTCCGGGACGACGAACTATTGCAAACCGCCCGCGCCAAGAGGGATTTCTATCCCAGTTTCAACATGGCCTCCACCAGCGCATCCATCCGGTCAACGCCAGTTGAAGACTTGTACATCGTGCCCAGTGAGAACCTGCCTGATGGCAGCGTGGGGTTCCGTATCCTGGTAAATCCGCTGATCTGGTGGATGTGGGTCGCGGGACCGATCATGGTCATCGGCACTGTGATCGCTCTATGGCCTCAGAGGGTCCGTGCGCCCGCCCCGGTGCCCAGTCCCGGCCGGTTCACGCCTGGAACCCGACCCACGGCCGCTTAACCTGATTGGCTACCCTGGTAAACTGAGTTCATGGACGCGGAAACCGTCATATCCATCCTCTTCGGCGCGCTATTGGCCGTCTTTAGCGTTGCCACCGTCGGCTATTCCTTTCTCCGTGACCGTCAACCGTTACCTGTCGACAACCCCACCTCATCCGATGCCGACGACCAGGCCCTGGCTGATATCTTTGACGCCATAACCACCCTGGACCTGGAGTATCAGCTGGGGAGATTGCCCGAGGAACAGTTCCAGGAGCAGTTCCAGGCGTACCGTTTGCAGGCGGCAACGGTTCTTCGAGACCAACTTGAGGCCAGACGTGGCGACCCCGCCTGGGTCTTGGAACAAGAGATACTGCTGGCCAGAGGTCGGCAGGAAAGCGCCGATGGGAGGATCGTTGCCTGTCCCGATTGCAGCGCCGCCGTATTGGAGAGCGCTCCCAACTGCCCCCATTGCGGCACCGAACTGGTGTCCCAACCGTGAAGATCAAGCTCTCTTTCTTACTCGTCCTGGCCGTCGTGGCGTCTCTTTTCCCATTTGGCGGGCCATCTCTGCTGGCCCAAGAGACCACCGAAGTGCGTGGTCAGGTGATAAACGGCACGCCAGGCGCGGAGATTCCTGATGACCTAAGCGTCTTGATGCTTATCACCGACATAGACGGCAGACTTTCCGGCACGGGGCAGACCAGCCCTGATGCGGAGGGCCGGTTCGTGTTTGAAGACGTTCAGGTCGGAAACGGGAACACCTACACCGTCAGCGTGGACCACCTGGGCGTGTTCTACGGAGTCTCCTTTGCCACCGACGGTCTGGGAGATGACTTGCTGCTGACCGTGTACGAGACGACCCGCGACGCCTCGATAATCGATGTGGAACGGCAGGTTATGGTGATTGCCGCCGTGGATAAGGACGAACAAATCGTCAGCACCATCGAGTTTGTCCGCATCGTGAACCCTTCTGACCGGACCCTGCTCCCCGATCTAACCAACATGGAGCAGATTAGCTTTTTGCGTTTCGCCCTGCCCCCTGATCCTGCTGAGTTGAGTGTGCAGTCAGACCTGCCTGGTGGGGACATCGTGTCCATCGGGACCGGCTTTGCCCTGACCTCGCCCGTGATCCCCGGCGCCCACAGCATCGATTTCAGCTACGTCTTCCCATATGAAGATGAGACGGTCTCCTACCGGCAGAGCCTGCCACAAGGAGCCGGTATCTTTCAGATTCTGGTCCCAGAGACCGTCCCGGGCATGGCGGTTCCTGGTCTGACCAGCGTGGAACCGGTGGATATCCAAGGAACTTCATACCGGGCTTTCGAGGACCGGGACATACCCAAGGGACAGGGATTGCAGATAGAGATCACCGGACTGCCGCTCCCAGGGGTCTGGGCCAGGTTCTCAAACTCGACCACCAGTGGCAGGTTCTGGCAGATCGCCATACCCAGCGCTTTGGGCCTAACTTTAGCTTTCATGCTCCTGTGGGGCCTCATGCGTGGCTATCAACCAGATTCCGGTGTCGATGGCCAGTTAGCAGCCTCTCCCGCCGTGGATGCGGCTGAGAGGGCCTCTGTGGTACGGGCGGTGGCAGCACTCGACCTTCGATTCCAGGAAGGAGCAGTCCCAGAGCAGGATTACCTTACCCAACGACAACAGTTGCTGGACCGTGTGCTTGCCCCCGGCGGTATCGACCATGAACCGCATCCGGAGCAGCCAGAATGAGCAAACGCGTCTGGATAATGCTGGGCGGCGGTATACCGCTAATCGCTTTGATCGCCCTTTTGGCCTGGGCTTCGATTCGCACCGGTGGGAATCCTGGTGGTTTGGCCACCAACAGCGACCTAGTGGAATTCCAGGTCGACGCCGAGACAGCCAGGGATTTCAGCCTGAATCTTATCGGCGGAGGGTCTTTGAAGCTCTCCGACTACCGAGGTCAAGTGGTGATGGTGGACTTTTGGGCATCTTGGTGCCAGCCCTGCCGTGTGGAGGCCCCAACCCTGGCCAAGGTCTATCAGGAGTTTCAAAGCCAACCCGTTGAGTTTATCGGTGTCGACGTTTGGGACAATATAGGCGACGCCGAGGTCTTTCTCCAGCAGGAAGGGCATAATTACCCCAACGGGTTCGACGGTGAAGGCGTTATCGCCATCGACTACGGTGTGCGCGGCATCCCTGAGAAATATTTCATCGACCGTGAGGGAATCTTGGTCAAGAAGCTGTCCGGCCCGTTGACCGAAACGACCCTACGCGACACGTTGAATGAGCTTTTAGCAAGATGAACACCAACTCTAGAAGCGCTGCACTATGAGCACACCACCGGTAGCAGTAGTCATGGACTGGGGAGGCACTTGGGCCCGAACGGCGGTGGTCAGCCGACAGGGCGATATCCTTTGGCAGTCGCGGGAACCCAACCCCCAGGGCGGCACCAAAGAAGAGTACCTGGACAATGCTGAGCGCCTACTGACCAGCGCAATCGAACAAGCGGGAGCCAGCCCAATAGTGGGCATCGGTGCCGCGGTGGCGGGCCCGGTGGAACCCACAACCGGCACCTTCTACCAACCGCCGAACTTGAAAGTCCTGGACGGGGTGTCGTTTAACGCCCTCTGGGAAGAGAAGTTCTCCTTGCCTGTGAGGGTGGGCAACGATGCCAACCTGGCCGCCATGGGCGAGTACTACTTCGGGGCTGGCAAGCAGTCGGCAGACCAAGGCCGCCCGGTGAAGACCCTGTTCTACGTCACGGTCAGCACCGGAGTTGGCGGCGGCGCGGTGGACAAGGGATCTCTGTTCGTTGGCGCAAACGGCCTCACAGGGGAGATTGGGCACACCCTGGTCGACAGCACGGATGCCGCATTGACTTGCGAGTGTGGCTCACGCGGCTGTTTAGAGACACGGGCATCGGGCACCGGTATCGCCCGCATCGCCAAGCAGACAGTCGCATCCGGTGAGTTCCCCAAATCCGCCCTGGCGGCTATTGATTCCGCAGCCCTCGATTCCGTAGCTGTCTTCAACGCTGCCAAGGGCCAAGACCCACTGGCAATGTCTATCGTCGACGGAGTGGTCTCAGCCCTCGCCATCGGCCTGACCAACGTTGTCCACCTGTTCAACCCAGACATGATCGTGCTGGGCGGCGGGGTGACCGTGGGACTGGTCAAGTTGGACCTGTTGAAGCGAATCCAAGAGCAGATATCGGCACGTGCCATGAGTGAACTTCACAAAGAGTTCCAACTCACATCTGCGGTACTGGGCGACTCGGTTGGCCTGATCGGAGCCGCCGCCCTGGTCTGGGAACAGTTGGGATCAGAACCTTAGTAGAATCCGCCAGATCAGCCATTAGTCATCGGCCGGTACAGCAGCTGGCCTTACCGTGATCCCTTCTTGTTCTTTCGACCGGCGTTGCCCACCTGGAATCCATTCCAGCCAGGAAGGGAAGTACCAGAGGTATTTTCCGGCAACGCCCATCAGCGCTGGCAGCAACACTAACAGTATTACCGTCGTATCCAGCAGCACAGCTAAGGCCAAGGCGAAACCAAGCTGTTGAATGGCGAGGAACCGCATCAGGGCGAACACCGCCGCAACCGCGATCATGATGGCCGCTGCGCTGAACACGACACCGAAGCTGCCACCCACTCCCTCTTTGATGGCGTCCCCCACGCTGTAGCCCCGGCGGTGCAACTCCTCCACCCTTGTGATGGCAAAGTTCAGGTAATCCATTGAGATTCCGAACATCAGCGTGAAGACAAACAACGGCAACCAGGACTCGATTATGCCCGTAGCCTCAAAGCTAAGTAGGCCTTCCAACGCCCAACCTTCCTGGAAGACTAAGGTCAGAACCCCATAGGCAGCACCGACGGCAAGCAGGTTCAGGAACACTGTGATCAACGGGACCAGCAAAGACCGATACAGGACCACCAAGACCACAAACGCGGTCAACACTACAAACGTCATCACGTACGGGGTTCTGGCCATCATCTCGTCTTTGAAATCGACGTTAGCTCCCGTTGCTCCCGTGACCATGGCCCGCACGGTTCCGTCCGTGAATATCTGGGGAACCAGTTCATCCCGAATCAGTTCCACTGCCTCCAGGGCCTGCTCGTCACCGGTATCGGCGTTCAGCGGCAGCTTTATGATCTCCAAATCCCCTGATCTATTGACCTCCGTCTCAATGGGCTCGGCAAAGGGTACGTGCTCACCAGCTGCCTCAGCCCTTTCATTCTCGGCCCGTATCAGTGTGATCAAGCCATCGACCTTTTCTTGAACGTCAACGGCGAAGATATTCCGGCCTTCTCCAGGGTCTACGACCACCACGGCTGGGGAGAGCAGTCCAATGGTGAAATTGTCTTCCAGTTCCAGGATCGCAGCCTTTGACGCAACATCGTCATGCAGCGCCCTCGCCCCGTTGAAGCCCAGGTTCAGGAACAACATTGGCGAGGTCAAAGCCAACATGGCCGCGATGCCCAATGGTGCGACTAGGAATGGCCACCTCACCGAAACACCCACTATCCAACTGGCAAGTGGATTCAGCAGACCGGCCTGGGCCAGGTTAGAGCGTCGGCCAACGCGGGGAACGTTGAAACGACTGAGCCCATCCCCCAGCAGCGCAGGAGTCAATGTGAGTGCCATCAACAGGACCATTAGGATGGTCAGAACGGCAGCCACACCGATGCTGTCAAAGACTACGATACGGATCAGGAACATTCCCAACAGGGCAAGCATGGTTGTGACACCAGCGATCAGCACCGCTTTACCAGCGGTGTGGCTGGCAGCGGCTGCCGCCTCGGCAGAAGACCGTCCCTGGTTTCGCTCCGACCGGAATCGAGTGAACAGGAATAGGGTGTAATCGATCCCGGCCGCCAGACCCATCAACAGTACTATCTGAAGCCAGGCATCCATCATCGGGATGAAATTGCTGACCAGCGCAATAACTCCGGCCGCCACCAACCCACCCAGGGCAATGAGCAGGATGAATAGGGTCAACGGTAGGTTCAGCATCGAAGCGGCATTGAAATCCTCTTCGATGATCGTCATTATCTCCTCTTCCAAGGTAGCGCCACCGCCGATCAAGATTCCAAACCCGGATGCATCCGCCGTCCCTGAAACCAGACGGTTTATCTCCGCGACATCGCTGCTTTTTGCATAGATTTCCTTTGAGTACTCCGCTTGGGCGAATGTCACATCGCCTCGCGACCCGCTGGTTGATACCAAAGGAGACCCTTCACGCGGCGCACCGATGTCATAGTGACTAAGTGTCTTGGAGAAAAGCCGGTAGCTCGACACCCGGTCAGTACTCCCAAACGCCGTGGTGTACGTGGTGCGGAGGTCTCTCAGGTCACCAAGTAGTGTTTGGACCACCTCCTCGTACTCGGGGGAGTCGACAGTCAACGTCGGATGGGAGAACA
>PVBE011770559.1_pt1 | contig 16163 bp, 12 predicted proteins | sample 1631181 | NCBI WGS metagenome assembly PVBE01 (sample SAMN08397723, study PRJNA350692) | Marine metagenome, whole genome shotgun sequencing project. | isolation source: water | place: Pacific Ocean | collected 2012-04
CAAATAAAACAGTAATAATTTACTGTCAAACACAGAATTTACATTTTTCAAAATTAAGAATTCATAAGTTTATAAAAATCTGTGGCTGATCGAGAATTGCTGCATATTAACGGAGCAATGCCGGCAGGTAAGCGCCATGAGATAATAGAGGAATTCGAGCAAGACAAAAAAGGCATACTAACGAACGCTAGATGTTTAACAGAGGGTGTAGATGTGCCCGTTGTTGATGGCGTTGCTTTTTTACACCCAAAACGCAGTGTCATAGATATTGTTCAGGCCTCTGGTAGAGCGATAAGAACATCACCAGGCAAAAAATATGGATATATTTTTGTGCCTTTATATCTTGATGTTAATAGAGGTGAAAAGATAGAAGATGCTTTAGAGCGGATGAATTATGATGTTGTTTGGAATGTTCTCAATGCATTGAAAGAGGCGGATGATGCATTAAATGACATCATTATTAAAACGCAAAATAAATATGGAGAAACTAATGAATATAACTTCAATGCACTTAAGAAAAAAGTTGTTTTCCACATATCAGATAAATTAACATCAAAAAAATTATCCCATGCAATTAAAACCAAATGCATTAGCAGAGTGAGCTCTGTTTGGGATTTTAGGTTTGGCCAATTAGTTGTTTTTAAAAGGAAGTATGGGCACTGCAATGTTCCTGTTGGGTTTAAAAAATATCCCAGCCTTGTCCATTGGGTTAGGACGCAAAGAAAAAATCAAAGGAAAGGAGCTCTTGAGCAGGGGAAAGTGGAAAAACTTAACGCAATAAATTTCGCATGGGATGTTCATGATGATTTGTGGGCGCAGAGATTTGAAAAGTTGGTGAACTTTAAGAAAAAACATGGGCACTGTAATGTTCCAGACAATTGCAAAGAAAACCCAAGCCTTGGTCGTTGGGTTCATAGGTGCAGAATGAATTATAAAAAAGGACTTCTTGAACAGGATAAAAAGAACAAACTTAATGCAATAAATTTCACATGGGATGTTCATGGGGGGTTGTGGGCGCAGAGATTTGAAGAGTTGGTGAACTTTAAGAAAAAACATGGGCACTGTAATGTTCCAAATAATTGCAAAAAAAACCCAAGCCTTGGTGGTTGGGTTAGTACCCAAAGAATGAAATATAAAAAAGGAGGAATTGATAAAGATAAAATAAAAAAACTCAATGCTGCCTGTTTTGAATGGAGTATATTAGAGAGCACATGGTTGGAAAGGCTTGAAGAATTAAGGCAATTTAAAAAAGAGAATGGGCATTGTAATGTATCTAAGAATTTCAAAGAAAACCCTATTCTTGGCCGTTGGGTTGGTACTCAAAGGGGGAACAAGAAAAAGGGCGCTCTTGATAGAGAGAGGGTAAAAAAACTCAATACATTAGGCTTTAAATGGTCTTTGAGCTAGAGCTGGTGCGACGGACTAGAAGCGCTGGTTTTGAGCAAGGACGATTTGTATGCAATTGACAAACTTAGTTCCAGTAAGTCCAAATACTGGGAATGCTTTAAAAATCAATGTGTTACAACACTGGCACTCGTTCTTGTTTTCTTTTTTATATTTCATTACCCCTTAGGGGTTGCTATTACCCCAATGGGGTGCTATAATAAACAGTGAGTGAAAAATTACAAACAGTTATTGAAGTTCCTGAATATCTCAAACAGGTTGGTTTGTTAATTGATAAAAAGTCTCAGGCAAGCTTTATTAATCATATTGCAAAATTTCCTATGGATGGCGATCTTATTTCAGGAACTGGTGGAGCCAGAAAAACTAGATGGCAGGGAGCAAAGCATAAAGGTAAAAGTGGTGGGATCAGAATAATTTATTTTTATCATGACAGAAGTATCCCAATATTTTTGTTAACTGCTTATGGAAAGGGTGATCGCACGAACTTGAGTCAGAAAGAAAAAAATGAATTAAGAAAAATATTACGTAGAATGGTACAAGTTTATAAAGAGGAATAATTATGAGTAAAGTAGGAAAAAGTTTATTACATGGTGCTAATCAAGCGCTAGATTATGCGTTGAACAATGAAGATGGTAGTAAAACGCATGCTGTTAATATACCTGAAGATGTTGACGTATTAAGTATAAGAAGAAGCTTACATATGACAAGGAATAGATTTGCAAAATCTTTTGGTTTTTCATTGCGAACTTTAGAGAAATGGGAGCAAGGAATTCGACATCCAACAGGAGCTGCACGAGCTTATTTGTTTGTAATAAAAAATAATCCTGATGTTGTTAAAAAAGCTTTATCAGAATTCCAGTAAGTTTTATTACTGGTACCAAGCCAAATTATCGTTCACAACGTACATAACGTTAGATATTATATCCAAATATCTGTTTATGTATACAAGGAATGATAATGCAAGCCCAAAAAGCTAAGCTCTCTAAGAATAAATATATTTGGTTAGTACTTGATGACAACCTACTTCCAATAGCTCCAGTGGAGTCATATATGGAGTATCTATATAACACAGAGAAATCACCATCAACTCTGCAAAGTTATGCTAATCATTTAAAATTATTTTGGGATTATTTGGCTTACAGCAGAAAAAATTGGCAGAAAATAACAATAGCAGATTTTGCTGACTTTATTCACTGGTTAAGGAGTAATAATCTACAAGTAATTCATATTGATAATAATAACCCAGAAATTCGCCGTAGTGAACGTACTGTAAATACAATACTATCAGCACTAGCAAGCTTTTATAGATACCATAATCAATTAGGAAATACGGAAATTAAATTAGTAGAAAGCTACTATTTACCAGCTAATCGTCACAAGACATTATTATATCATATACATAAAAGCAAACCTGTTTGGAAACGGATAATAAGCCTTAAAGAGCCTAAGGGACTGATTAAAACGCTTAGCCCCCAGCAAGTTAAACTATTAATTGATTCCTGTAGCAATATTAGAGACCGCTTTCTAATTGCCCTACTATATGAAACTGGAATGCGAATCGGTCAGGCTCTTGGATTACAACACTCCGGCATAAAAAGCTGGGATAATGAAATTGAAATTAATTACAGAGTAGATAATGTAAATCACGCTTATGGCAAGTCAAAATGCCAAAACATTATTTGTGTATCATCTAAGCTAATGGATCTGTACACAAATTATTTAAATAAAGAATGTGATCTAGTGTCAACTCATGAATATGTATTCATAAATTATTTAACCAATAAGCCATTACCTTACAGTAGTATAAGATCATTATTTAAAAAGCTTAGAAAGAAGACGGCATTTTATGTGACTCCTCATATGTTAAGACATACCCATGCAACTGAATTAATTAATTGTGGCTGGGACCCTGCATTAGTACAAAAAAGACTGGGGCATTCTAGCGTACAAACAACAATTGATACCTACACACACATTAACCATCAAGAAATGAAAAAACATTTTGCTATATATCAAAACAAAAGACGGGAGATATCCTATGGCAGTATTGAAGAAAAAATCTAGTAAGCCAGTTAACAGCTTATATAAAAAAGAAATGCTCTTTGAAAGAGATATTTGGAAAGCAGAAGAACTAGGATTACAACCAGACTCTGTACATGGAATGTATCACTTTAATTTCCAAAAATTAAGGCCCGCTTGGCTGAAGCATGTTGTTAAACGATTCGTTCATTACCAGTCAGCAACAAGAAGCTATGCAACTTGCTATAGCTATATTAACAGATTAAACCCTTTCGCTCATTTCTTGATGGACTATAATAAGCACATATCTCCAGAAGATATCAATAGAGCATTAATAGTGAAATACATAGGCTATCTATCTAGTTCTAATATTGGGGTTGTATCTAAAAATATGTGCCTAACTAATATACGTACATTACATGGGGTAATTCTAAGAGAGACATGGTTACCATGGCCTAACGACCCTTTAGTCTACCCTACTGATTTTGCTACAAAGCAAAAGCATATCCCAAAATTTATTCCAGAGTATATCGTATCGCAGTTACAGAGCAAACTGCATCATTTGCCCGATTATTTGCAGAATTTGGCAATTATCTTATTAGAAACTGGGCGCAGATTGGGAGAAGTATGTTCAATGCCCTTTGATTGTTTGTCTGTAGATCCACAAGGAGATCACTTCCTAGTGGTTGGTGATAGAAAATTAAAAAAATCATACTTAATTCCAATCTCTGATAAATGCCTTGCTGCTATCAAGGCTCAACAAAGCATAGTAAAAAGAGCTACTATAAACCCTTTAATATTGTTTCCAGCAAGAAATCCTCAAAAAGCACCACACATATCAGGAAGGTGGGTAAATACGGCGTTGAATCAATTATCTCAAGAACAGCAGATTGTAGATGAGTATAACAAGGTATGGAAGTTTCACTCGCACCAATTTAGACATACGGTTGGAACACGTATGATCAATTCCAAAGTTCCTCAAGCTATTGTGCAAAAATATCTTGGTCATGAATCAGCAGAGATGACAGCTCGCTATGCTCATATCCATAATGACACTATGAAAAAAGCGTTCATAGAATATCAAGGTAATTTAGTAGACATTCATGGTAAGTCTATTAAGGTGAAACATATCAATAAGCTTCATGATGCTAAGTGGCTGAAGCATAATATGATAGCCCAGGCTCTTCCAAATGGTATATGTAATCTCCCTGCCCCACAACGAAGTTGTCCCCATGCTAACGCCTGTTTAACCTGCGTACACTTTAATACTCATAAAGAATTTTTACCTCAGCATAAAAAACAGCTTGCTACAACTAATGATATAATTGCTGCAGCTAAAGATAATGGGTGGGATAGAGTTTGTGAAATGAACTTGCGTGTAAGAACTATACCCTTCTTAATATTAAAACCTTAAATTCCCCGCTTTATCAGTTATTACTGTCAATATAGAGGTAGGGGCTCCTCCACTTCTCAATCGAAGATTCCCCATTATTTCCCCAACATCGACCTCTCTAACAACTCCGAATAACTGGAAGCAAGTTGAATCTTGGAGAATCTAGGTGGAAGTGCAAATAATTTATCTGCAACTTTTTGATTTAATGTCTCATGATACTCCTTCTTTTCGTTTTAGATTCTGCCTTGGTGCTCTCCTACTCACCCAGGATTAGCATTTAACCATTTTTGTATTTCATGAACATTTGTCTTCCACTCCGATATTGCATTTCCATCCTCATCTGAATTTTTTCTCTGTATCACATGTTCGTATAAGCTTTCTTCTGAAAAAGTTTTTCCTAACTCATCTATAAACAAAATTTGTTCATGCGCGATCACAATCTCATGCTTTACATACAAAGGACGCCAAATAATAAAGTTAGCTTTTATAGGATCATACATGCTAGTTATTAATGCCGATATGTTTTCACCTCTACATATTCTTTGACATCCATCTATCCATTGTTTTTCATACTGTTCTTTACTCCAATATGATAAAGATGATTCAAAAAAATCCGTTTCATTTCCGATTGCAATGCTACCTAATGCTATTTCTCTATTAGGTTCATTATTTTTAAATTTAATATCAAAATTCATTGCTTTTTAATCCTAGTTTGCAAATCTCGTGAATAGGTTCCAATGCGCTCCCATTTTCTATTAAACATTTTCCCGAATCTGAAATGCCTATAAAGCCATAGCCTCCATTGGCATTTAAATGCCTTTAGAATCAATGGGTGGACCCAACTAATAAACGCAACAGCGTTTTTTCTTTATATCATATCGTTACCTAATTTGAAATACTTCATTTGGTGTTTTGTATCCAAGAGTTTTCCTTGGTCTATTATTTAGCTTACTCATTATTATTGTCAGCACTTCATTTGAATAATGTTATATCGCTTTGGCATATCCCAGAGTTCCCAATGTTTTGTTGGTTATTTGTTGTACGACAACGCTTTGCTGATGAAAAATCATCATGGTTATCACTGTCTTTTATAATAGGCTTTAAGTTTTGACAACGCATGCCAACAGACTCTTCTTTCCTGTTTAATATGTCGTTAAAGTGCAGATAACACAAAGAGAACAGAACTGCCTAATTCTCTCGTCAAAAGGCTATACAGCTAAAATTATAGCACAAAAACTTAATTTATCTACCAGAACTATTGAGAATAACTTGCTTAGATTAAGAAAGAAGTTTGATTGCCATACAAAATTTGAATTACTAAAAATATTTCAATCCAAAAACTAATGCTTTAAAATTCTCTACGGTGTTTGAAGAAATTCGTCAGTTTTTTAGAATGTCAAAGTTTACTAGAGCAGAACGCCGCAAGATCATTGCGTCTAAATTTCAAGAGTTTAATATATTGGCTCTGATGAATATCTAAAAAATCACAAAGTAAGCTAAAATTAGTAATATTCGGACTCACGTTTGACATAACCGAAAATCTATTATCGATGGTTTCAATGAGGTTTTTTTGCTTCTTCATCAATTTTTTGTTGTATACAAAACAATAGTTCATACAATGCGCCAGATAATGCAGGGATAAACTCTATTCTTTTATATTTCCGCGACAGTTTGCTTTTATTATAGAAGTTGGTACTTTCGAGCTGAGGTTAACTGCTTTTAGACTTTAAATCTATTGTTTAGTGTGGCTTTTATTTTCTCTCTGGCCTCAATAGGGTCAATTTTAATAAACATATCTAAAACACCATTCCCTGAATACCCATTTACTTTGATCCCACCATCTACATCCATTTTATACCTAATGTGTCCAGGAGGGTATTTGTGACGACAGGCGTTGGCGAATCCAAGTACAACTTTTGATACTTCATCTATTTGTTCTACCCAAAGGACGTTATTTCGTAATTCTTTTTCTAAACTGGTGTGTTTGCCTTTCATTTTGCAATTATATAGCGTTAATAGATAAATTATAGTGTTCAATAAATCCTACTACCAGAGGCTGTGCTAATTTATCCAACTTTTTCATCATACCCAGAATTACTTGCAATAGTTGGAACCTTTAAGGTGTTATGACGCCATAACCCTGAATGGCAGGAATCCATTTATAATCAATGGGTTATGTTGTATTGGCCGGAATATTGGCCGGAATTGGCCGGAATATTGGCCGGAATATTTTACTCTTTGAACCACGTGGTATTTTTACTTTTGCCCTCAAATCTTATGAGTCCTAAATTTAGCAGATCATTTAAATCTCGACGTAAAGTGCGTTCTGCTATATTTAATATGCTTATAATTTCTGGGCTCTTAAGTCCATTATTACGAGCAAGCAATTTTAAGATATTGGTTTGCCTTTCTGACAAACCCATTTGTTCAAAGTCATCTAAAAGTTTCTTTGGCCCGATTGGTTGTTTAAAATAAAACTTAACCATAAAGCCATCTAAATACTCATAAAATTCCGGTTGAGGAATGTCGTTTTCTTTACATAGCCGCAATATGCGTTGTATACCTGAACCAAATCGATCAATTAAGTTTTTAGCAAAAAACACCTGAGAAATTTTTTCGTTTCTTCTTCTAGATGGGTGCTTGACAAGGAGCTGCTCTGCACTAAGCCCGCCAAATAATCTACCAATGTTGTATATCTCTAGATAATCATTAAAAATATATAATGATATATCTCCAGCTGGTTGAGAATAGTCCCTGTGACAGATCGCATTTATGATCGCTTCTCTAACAGCAAGTATAGGCAGAGCTACTTTGTCTATACGTTCATATTGATTGGGATCATATCTGCTAGATATAGGTAAATGTTTATCTATGAAGTCCTGTGCTTCTTGTAATAGTTGAAAAGCGTTACCACGAACTTGCCTACTATCCATTACCTCATCCATAGTATCATCTATAAATCTACCCATTCGAATGAAGCATCGATAAAATTCAGTGGGTATCTTTTTAGCAAATAACACCATTGCGGCATTATGGATTTGTCCCTCTTGTATAAGGTCAAAGTGTGTCAGAATTTCTGTGACATCTGTCGTTGCAGCATCTTCAGGTATCCTATTTTCACTAAGCCCGACCTTAAAAGTTGTTAGTATTTCGTTTGTATCTAAATCATCTATAGAAAAGTCATTGGCAGGCAACGATTCCCAAAGCTTTGAATAGCCAGAATTCTCTAACAAAAGATTTTTATACTTCTCAGATGGCATAGGCTGAATGCCTGAAGGAGTTTTTAAATATGGTTTTCCTTTGAATGTATAAGGAGCGCGGTTCTTATTATGTTGGCAAGTGAAACAAATTATCTTTTTATCAGAATCAGGTACTGTAACGTAATCGATATCAATTTCTGGCCATGGATCAAAAAAATTCTTAAATGCAGTAAGCTTTTTTTTGGTTGAATCCGTTACCTCTACACCGATACATTTTCCCGAATCTGAGATGCCTATAAAGCCATAGCCACCATTGGCATTTAATTGACCACATATAGATTTGCCAAGCTTATCAATCTCAGCTAAAGATTTTTTGTATTCAACAAAATCGGTCTCTCCATCCGCAATTATTGAAAATACTTTTTCATAATTCATATAAATAGTCCTAATAATGATAGTATAACTCTATCTTTTCTTTTTCTCAGTGTTGTACGCGAATAATCCACGTTGGCCTTTTATTACAAATTACGCTTTTACTTTAATACATCTATGTGAACATCCAGAAGGCCACCAACATTGGTATATCTCTTTACTTTCTACTGTCATGTATACACGTTTTGCGTCTTTTTTTCCAAGCATTACAGCTTCTCCCTCTCCATTAATATTCGTTACTAACCCAAGTTTATTGGGAACGTTATTTAGTCTTATTTCAGCAAAGTTACCCCCAAAGTAATAGCAAAAACAACCAAACGTCCCTAACAACATATAAAACAAAACCGACTTGAATGTATACAGAGACTTTCTGGTAGTTGCTAGCTTAAAAATACTAGCGCAATAACACCCCAAGATAACAAACCCTATGATAGCTATAGAGTAATGAATTGTATATATGAGAATAAACTTCTCTTCTGAATAGAGTTTAGCCGCTTCAGATAACACGTTTAAATAGCTTTTTGCCATGAGCAAGGCAACCAACCCCCCTATATGAAACAAGTGATATAATATATTATTTAAGTTGACACTCATAAAATCGTGACATTTTGGTAAAATCCATTTCAAATAGACTTGAGATATTAGATATGTAGCTGTTCCAAAAAGCAAAAGGCCACGAAACAAAAAGAGTAAAGTGTCAATGTCAATATTGAGAAAGCCTTTAAAATAAATTTGTCTAGGAATAATTGCCGACCAAAATGTTGTGTTATACATACATAATGATATCTCTATCATCGCACAAGTAATTATTAAATGAGAAACAACAGTCACCATCATTGGTATATTAGCCTCATTGATGGCATATCCCAAAAAGAGGTTTGTTTCGTTTTTAGCAGCTGTATTTATTATTCGCATTCAGCTTGTCCATTATATCTTGAATAGTTTAGTGAGTTTTGGGCATAAGGATAATGAAATGCTTTCCACCAGGCAGAGCTGAGCGCCCATAGGATGATAACATTTACTATTAAACCCAAATGAGGGCTTAACAAATTTTCTAATAAGTAAAAGGAATAATAGTAAGCAATAGCTCTCCCAGTAACAAATGAAACAACTAAATTAATAAGCAGCAGCCCAACAAAATCAATATTTAAGGCAAATACATTTATTTGATGAACCCATTTCTCATCAAGTCTCCAAAATAGCGAGCTTAAAAAGACGCTTAAACCAGGGAGTACAAATTTTAAATAAATATACAGCACTATTATCATCCCATATATGCTAGTGATATCAGAGTTGTCTGCAAACATACCTACAACTAAAAACAGGACATTAAAAACCAAAGAGATTTTAAACATCTTCTTCATAGTTCCAAGCAAGCTAAGCTTGGAGGAAAAATATTTGTACATGCTATAACCTATTAATTATATAAAAATAGTATTCTTATTATTGACTTTCCTTTCTGTTTTTTTTCTCAGCCTGCCAGTCTTTGTCTTTAAAATTCTACCATATATGAGTCATCCTTGATTAATGCTTTTCTTTAATCACTTAATTCATGCTCTATTTCTTCAACTGTAGGTAAATTTGGTTTCAAATTTTCAGGAATAGATTTTATTAAATCATATTCTGACACCCCTATTGGTTTGTCAATTCCTTTTAAAGAATATTCTGCTACAACCTTGTTACGCTCTTGGCACAGCAATAACCCAATTGATTTATTATCTTCGGGCGATTTATAAAAATCATCCAACAAATTTAAATAAAAGTTCAATTTCCCTGTGTATTCCGGTTGAAATTTTCCTGATTTGAGCTCTATCACAACATAACAACGCATTTTAAGATGATAAAATAACATATCAATAAAATACTCATTGCCTTCTAATGAAAGTGGCACTTGATTACCAACAAAAGCAAAACCTTTACCTAACTGCAACATAAACTTTGTTATATGTTGTACAAGAGAGCGTTCAACATCTCTTTCTAGTGCTTTATCGTGTAAATTAAGGAAATCAAAATTATATGGGTTTTGTAAAATATCTTGAGCTAACCGTGATTGCGTTTCTGGCAACTTACTAGAGAAATTTGATACTTTATCACCACCTATTGCCTGCCTAGCATATAAATCATTTTTGACATTTGTACTCAATAAATCCCTAGACCAACCATTGTTTATTGTTTGCTCAACATACCAACCTCTTTGTTGTTCATCTTTAACCTTTTGAATTAAAAGAATAATATGGCCCCAGGGCAATTGGGCAACAGGCTGTTGCCCAATTCCATTTGGATAGCACATGTGAAATTGACGCATATATTTTATATTTCTCACAGAAAAACCCTTCAATTTAGGATTGTCTGCACTCATATCAAAAGATATACGCTGCAAAACTTTATCACCCCACAAACTATTTTGTTGTTTTTCAATGATTCGTTTGCCTACACTCCAATAAAACTCAATCACTTCGATATTTAACTTTATCGATGCTCTAATTTGAGCAGCTTTATAATGCTGTTTTATCTCCGCAATAAATTCCTGATATTCTTTTTTGTCAAAAGCATTTATATGTGTGTTTGCTATTTGCAGCTCTGTGTTATTTGTCATTATTTATTTTCCCTTAAAAGCTTAAGAAACCAGACAAGACATAACCTTAAACAAAGTAAAAAAATATGTCAAATCTCAAGCTCTATTTCTTTAGGTTTTGGCTCTGCTTGCTCTTTCTCTAAATTCTTTGCAGCATACTCAGCATCTATTCTATCCAGCAGCTTATCAACATCAAGCGCTTCTCGCATGGATTCAAATTGCTTTTTTTCTTCAGCTGTCATGATAGTTTTTGGAGCATGGATTTCTTGTAGCTGCACCGCAATATTGTGGTGTACTAGCATGTCTTGGCGATCTGGCTCTATCTCTATGTTATCTTTGCAAGCATGCGCCCTAAACTCTGACGTTTCGGCTATCCAATTAGTAATTAAATATTTCTCATCATTTGAAATGTTTGGCCTTTTGCTATGCTCAGCAAGCATATACTCTGCTTGTTTTTGTAATATTTCTTGATACTCATCATTTGGCTCTATTGCATATCTGGCTATGAATTTGGCTTGGCATTCTTCCTGAATGGCTGCAATGCTAATTCTATCGTCACCAAACTTTTCTTGCATATCTTGTTTGTATATCTCTAGCTCTTTTGTTGCCTGTTCAATAAATTTATTTTCATAATTCATTCTTAATGATTTAGGCCCTTCATCGAAGGTATATTTTTCACTAAACAGCCTTCCTGCAATAGACGCCTTTAATATGGCATCCGATACTTGCTCGCGAATAGTCTCTGGAGAAATATTAGATGTCGCGCTTGAATTACTAACACAATATTTCTCCAAATGACCTTGAATTACATCTCTCTCAAAAATACTCCTATACAAAATACCATCCATATTATCTTTGTAGGTTACCTCTTTATTGTCATGTAACCTAATAACTTCAATATCTTTAGCCATACTCACCGCCTGATGTTTAGCATAGAAGTAGCTTGATTCTTCGGTTTTGTATTTTGAGTCTGCTTTGCACCGCGTGTGGCACTCTTTAAATAACATCTCAAACGTTTGCAAAAAGCTTTTATCTATATATGCCGGCATAGCTTTGTCTGGCCGCTCTATTGCTGTTTGAGCTGGAATGTAGGTTATTGGTTTCTCTTCTAGCTTTGCTCCTTTGATGCTAGCTATTAGTTTTTTAGTTGTTACTGCATATTCTTTTAATTCTGCGCGGTGAAGAATATTAGCAACCTCTGTAACCCCCTGTTGCGCCAAAACATCATTAAAGTCCGTTTTCTTATCATTTATCCTGCCAGGAGTTGCAACATACACGTCATGTCCTTTTAACGACCAAGTCTTGGCAGCATTCTCTATTATTTTATTAGAAATTGTCCCTGCTCCATCATTATCAGCGCAAATCAAAATATCTTTATCTTTAAGCTCTTTTGGCAACTCTAAACTAGACAAATTACTAGCTCCAAGACAAGCATATACCGTCAAAGACTTATCCCCGTTAGCAACACTAAGAGCTGTTTCAACCCCCTCTGCTATAGCCACTCTTGTGCTTTTGCCATTTTGCACACATACTCCTGCCCCACTAATTTTCCCATAGCTTCTTTTTTGGACGCTGATATTGGCTTTTGTGACAGAAGAAGCTTCTATTTCCCATTTGTCATTATGTTTTGCTCCCACCAAATCCAGATATGTGGCTTGTACCGCTTGGACTTCCCCATTTTTGTCTCTAGCGATACTAATCATCGCCTCTTTCTCAGCTTTGCTCTCAATCTCAAATACTTTTCCATAGCAAACATCTTGGGTTGCATTTCTAATAGCGATACCTCGTTCATTTAAATACTGATGAGCAAAGGTGTTGCTTGCAGGAACGACTGTCTTCGCTATTTTTTGTGCTTTAGCTATTCTTGGCTGGGCATTTTCATCTATAGCTTTTTGATTAGGGTTTATTGCTATTTGCTCGGCCTGCATTAACCATTTAACATCTTGCTCTACCAAAGACTTGGCTGCCAAAAATATAGCTTGGAGTTTTTTGCCTTCTTGTAAAATGTCTTTAAATGCTATTGACCAATCCACGCTTATATTGCTGCCTAATGATTGTATGTGTGCTTGACGTGCATTTAGATAATTAGCAATTATTTCATCTTTATTAATTGCTGCCATTTCTTGATCCGCTTCTTGATGTTTGCTGGCATGTTTTGCCAACCACTCACCCTTAATGCCAGCAACCGTTAATAAGCCAGCATATTGCTCTTTGCCCTCAAAAATTGTATAAGCTAACTTGTTGCGGGCATCTATTTGCTGCAACGCAAATTCCTTTAATCCCTTTGAGGTGTCTACATCAAGCAACGCTTTATTATCGCTATATACCGACCATGCACTGGCTGCATTTATCTTAGCTTCGAAATATTCTTTAATCAATTCTACATTAGGGTTATTGCTTTGTTTGTCTAAAGCAGAGCGTATGGAGTCTTCTTTAATATTTTCCACTAATGGTGTTAACTCCACTTGGCTACTTAAATAACCAGTCAATGTTAACGCAAGAGGTTTTGCTGCCAATTGTGATGCAACTGTTTGTTTCTCCTTCGCATTACCGCCTTGTTGATAAGCTTTAACTAAATCAACAAACATTACATATTTTTCTGCAAACTTAGTCATTCGTTGCAAAGATTTCACCTCATGTTTAAGGCCATCTTTGTCATCAGTAGAGACATGATAAAACTCCAGCGCTTTCTGGTGGAGAATTGCATCTTTAGTTATCTGACTAGCCAGCTCTGCTTTTTCATATGCCAATTTTGCACTTTTAGCAAACGGGATGTTAAAATTGTTATTCGCTCTATCTAGCTCTAAGTATTTTGCCACATTATCAAAACTGCGCTTTTCCTCTAAAGAGAGGCTGGCGTTAATTTTTACTCTATCAAATTGCTCTCCCTTAGTTAATAGCTCGCCCCAGACAACCCCTCGAGACATAGCCATACCATAGTTAACATAGAAGTTATCTTTATTGCTGGCTCTAATGGTGGATGCTATCTGATGCGAGCCGGACTGTTTGTATTCCGCCATATTTAAATGGCATTGATGAATTGTTGCATGCTTGCCAACTTGGCGTTGTTTTGACTCGAGAAAGTCTAATTGCCTTTCTATTCCAGTGATTTTTTTCGCATTAGCATCCGGAGCTCCTAACTCAAGTGGTGCTTGTAGTTTTTCTTTAAGCTCATTGATAGTTACATTATTTTCTAAATTAAAAAATGTTAACCCTAATGCATGTGAATCTCTGCTGTGCTCAATAACATACGCTTCTTCATTGCGCTCTGCCTGGGTTTGGCTATACCGCTCTTTTGCTAAATTAATCTCCCTTTGCGCCATTGGTGCACGGTAGTTATATGGAACACTTGCATTTTCCAATCCAACCTTTCTATTAATCCCCAGCATACCATCTAAATGCTCTATTTTTGCTTGTCTATCCTGCTCTGCGTTTGATTTATACTCTTTGTACAACCCAGATGTTTCAACGCATTTATCTGTATATTTTTCTACCCTAACAAAACACTTTAACTCGTCGCCTGTTAACTCTTTATGGTAGCGTTGCCTTTGATATTCTTTGGCATCTAACTTTAACTGCTTGTAATCAATGTTAGAATCTTTTAATTGAGGGTAAAGCCTTAAATCACCCTCAATGGCTATGACAATATGATGAGCATGCTCTAGCTTCTCTTGATTGTTTTGTTCATACCCAGCAATGGATTTAGTTAAAGCAAACTTTTGCTCTTTGTCTTTTAAAATATCTACTGAAATACCAGCATCTATCAATATTTCTTGGTGTTGCCCTATATCAGCAAAAATCTTAGCCGCTAATTTGTTAGCATTATTTGTTGCTACTACAGCGTCTTTGTATATAGGCGTACCTACCATCTTTTGCAGCTCTGGCTTATTGTTGGTGTAGCTCCAGTACCCCAGCTCTTTGGCCTTTACTGCAACCTCGCCCCAAGCCCTGCCACTAGCTTGATTCATATCACGATACCCGGCCACCACTGAAGCATTTTCTCTTTTTAGCTTTGCTGCGGATTGAATCTTCTGGAACTCTACTGCCTGCTCTTCCAGCCTTGTTTTATTGGCAACTTTTGCAGCAAATTTTTCAGGATTAATGGTTTTTTCAAAAAACTCTTTTATCTTAGTTGTGCCATTAATAATCTTATCTGCTAATACCCGTTTGATGCCAGTTAAATTTTCTACATCAAAGCCGCGCTTGATTGAAAAATTAAAGGCAAAATCTAATACGCTATCTTTAATCGGAGATTTTCCAGCCCGCAAAGCTAAAGCATCAAAGTCTTCAAACTGCTCTTTACTTGCATAGACATTACAATCTAGTTTGTGGCGAGTCAGCATCACATACGTCATAGCTCTATCACACATTCTACTCATATATGAATACACATTGGTCTTGGTCGCGCCTTGCTGCTTGTGCACTGTAGATGCGTAAGCATGATTTAATATAATGTTTTTCTCACGAATATCTTTAGTTGTTAGAATACGTTCTTTACCAGAGCCATCTAACAAGCAAGTTACGCTGGCAATATGATTCTTGTTATTTAGCTGAATGTCTGTGATTGTGGCAAACTGGTTGTTAGATATCTTTTGCTTATTTATGTATCCACCCTTCTCAAAAACAACTCGCTCATTTTTAGCCACCTCTAAACTAATAGGCACAGTTTTACCATAAGCAAACCTCAACATATGTAGCTTTTGAGAACCCACCAAAACTTCATCTGCAACCAAGCTATTTCTGGCATCGCCGTTGAGCAATTTCACATCTTCATTTTCATGGGCAATAATCATTTTCTTATTGAGACTAGCTGTGTCCCTACTCCAATCCTGAATCAACGTTTTTCTGGTTTGCAAATCAGTTGCTAGAAAATGAACTCTATCGTTATCCAAATAAGCTTGTAAGCCAGCTTTTGTGTTACCTACCGCAAACTGCTGACTAGCAGTTCGCATCCAAAATTCTTTCTGCCTAATCACCGAAGACAAAACAGCACTTCCAACCCGCTCAGTGACAGCCTTAAAAGGAGCCCCGCCAACAACAATCATGCATTACAAGCCTGGCTGGGCCAAGCCGTGCCCCAAGCGTTGCTAATAGAAGTATTGGGCCAAAGCGTTGCTAACAGAAGCCTTTGTATAGGGGC
>PVBE010369523.1_pt1 | contig 16161 bp, 18 predicted proteins | sample 1631181 | NCBI WGS metagenome assembly PVBE01 (sample SAMN08397723, study PRJNA350692) | Marine metagenome, whole genome shotgun sequencing project. | isolation source: water | place: Pacific Ocean | collected 2012-04
GGAAACTGACTACGCTAAACACGTTGCGTCTGAACCTATAGAGGAGTGTCCTGCTTATGGTTCGTGTGACATACCAGAACATGAGTACATCGTGTCTTTACCATCGTTGAAAGATCTGGTTGAAGAATACTTTGAACCTGAAGATGTGCCTTTGATGTTACGGATCGCTTTCTGCGAGTCGTCTGCTAAACCTGATGATAAGTGGTCAGAGGCTATTAACCCTAAGAGTGGAGCCACAGGCTGGTTCCAGCACATGCCCGATTGGTGGGAGGCTCGCAGTTTCGCTGCTGGATTCAGTGGCTGGTTGGCTGTTGAACCACGCGCCAATGTTGGCGTAGCTGCTTGGCTTTACTATGAATTGGATTCACATCCGAGATGGTCTGGCGCTTCCCACTGGTATCCGAGTTGGCGTTGCTGGGAGGATTGGCAGGAATGAAAGTTGTTGATCTGTGTTGCGGAGCTGGTGGTCTTAGCATTGGTTTTGAACGAGCAGGTTTTGAACACGTTCTTTTAGTCGATTCGGATAGGAATAGTTGCAACACTATTAAAGCTAATCGACCTGAGTGGAATGTTTTTCATGGGACAATAAATGATGCGAAGTTCCCTGATGATGTTGACATAGTTGTAGGTGGTCCTCCGTGTCAGGGTTTCAGCGTTGCAGGTAAACGTGATCCTGAAGATAGTCGAAGTGCAGTTGTTTGGGATTTTCTGAATGCAGCTGAAGAAATGAATCCTTCTTTCGTGTTGATGGAAAATGTTGCAGGTTTAGGATCTTACGAAGATGGAAAAATGTTTAACGACATTATTCAACGTTTCTATGACATGGGTTACTCTCAGGTGACTAGTAGCGTGTTGACTTCTTGGGATTATGGTGTTGCTCAAAAAAGGCAAAGGCTTTTTATTGTTGCTAGTAACAGCTCTTACGAGTTTCCTGAACCTTATTCTTATAAACCTGTGTTGAGAGATGTGTTGCAGGGAGTGCCAGATAGTATCGGTGCTTCTTATTCTGAGAAAAAGAAAAAGGTTTTAGATCTAGTTCCTGCAGGTGGATGCTGGGTTGACTTGCCTTTGGAAGTTCAGAAGGAATACATGGGTAAAACTTTTTTTAATTCTGGTGGTCGAAGGGGAGTGGCACGTAGGATCAGCTGGGATGAGCCTTGCTTAACTGTTTTGACTAATCCTGGTCAGAAGCAAACGGATCGTTGCCATCCTGATGAGACTAGACCTTTTACTGTGAGAGAGTCGGCTCGTATCCAATCGTTTCCTGATGAGTGGATTTTTGCTGGTTCTATGTCATCTCAATACAAACAGATAGGGAACGCTGTTCCACCTAATTTGGCTCACTGTTTGGCACTCAATTTTTTTTAGGTACTTGACAAGTGTGATACGATGTTAGTAGTGGATTCAAATAGGATTTACTGAAAGGGTAGAAAGAATGAAATTTTTAAACAGAGCTGATGCGGTAGAAGCTTACAAAAGAGTTGTAGACAGGTCGCTAAGAGAATTAACCAAAATGGTTGTAAGAAAAGCATCCTGGTCTAGACAGCTAGGGGTGCAAGGTTGGGTGAAAATGGTAGGAAAAAAGAAAGCAGAACATCAAGCACTTATCGACTTTGCACCTGAAGAATTGCAAAACGAGTACCTAAGTGCTGAGGAAGTAGTCAAAGCAGTAAAGCATTTCGACAGATAAAGGAGCAGTAAGTAATGGGTATACCACCATCAGGTGAACACACCACACTAACAAGAGAAGAATACTTGAGACTAAGAGAAGAAGAGGCTCAACAACCGCCTCGTAAACGTGCCATGAAAAGGCACTCTTCCATAAGTAAATGGGATATAAGCTGATCATACCAATTTTTGTCACACCCATCGTTTAAGCTAGTTACATGATTGAACACAGATTTAGACAGTCCTGGGCTAACACTTTTTTAGATTGCCCAGAAGCTGCACGAACTCAGATGAACGGAACAGCAATAGATAAAACCAACAGCTCTATGGTTAGAGGGACAGTGGTTCACGAAGCCATAGAGAAAGCTTTGCTTGCTCGTATGGCTGGAACAGAGTTTTCTTTAGAGGATATTCTCAGCTCATATGAAGAAGCTTGGGAAGAGTATGTTGATGAAATAGATTTTTGGTTAGAACCTGAAGCTAAAGTTCAGGAAATGGGAGCGCTTCAAACCCAAGTATGGTTTAACGAAGTTTTCCCTGATCTTAACCCTGTAGGTGTGGAAAAGACTTTCGAGTTTACTTTGTATCAGGATGAGCAAAGACGAATCAAACTGCATGGCACTAGAGATCTTGATGAGGATGGAATGACATGGGATTGGAAAACAGGTCGAGCTAAAAACGCTTGGGAAGTTAGACGCAACAACATTCAATCAATGATTTACACTCTCGCTAGAGCGCACGAATTGCAAGATTTTGAAACCCCACAACCTTTCACGTTCTGCCATTTAGATAAAGGCAAACTGCAGAACATAGAGGTGGTTCGCACTCCAGGCGATTGGGATTCTTTAATACCTTTCTTCATTAACATAGCTGAATTAATAGAAGCACGTTTACCTACGTGGCCCTTACGCTATGATGGATGGAGATGCAGTGACAAGTGGTGTGGTAACTTTATGAATTGTAGAGGTAAACACATCGGCGAGTCGCCGACTAATTGGTAACCAATAAACAACCCTGAAAGGGAAATTAAATGACAGAGATACAAACCCCAAACGTGATTAGTTTTGCGTTTGAACAAAAGATAAGCGAGCAACAGTATGAAACTACTACAGCTCGTTTGTCTATCACTTGTGCATATCCTGATTCTTTCGATCACGAAGCACTATTAGCAGAGGCAAGCAGTCTTGTAGGTAACATCAAATCAGAGGTGTATAACGCTCTTGGTGTTGAATGGGATCTAACAGAATCGGGGTTGCCTATGCGAAGGCTACGAAAAAGCGTTTCCGCTTCTTCAAGCGCTCCAGCTAGTTCCCCTGCGCCAGCACAGACCAGTGTTGCTGCAGCGAAACCAGCACCAGTAACAGCAGGTCCAGCGCCTGCAGCGGCAGCGAAACCTCGTCGAAGTAAAAAAGAATTAGACGAGAATGGTTTCGTTACTGATGGTAAACAAGCGGCTTGGAATGTTGCTTTTCTTTGTGCAGGTCAAAAAACTGATGACGGTAAAATCATCGTTTTTGATAACGCTAAGAAGAAAGCTCTCGGTAAAGATAATGGTGGTTATGCACCTAACGCAGCTGACTTTAACATTTCTCAAGCAGGAGCTTCGCTCTACGGCTTGGGTGCTGAACGTATAGGTTTATGGCTGTCAGATGCCCCGACACACATCCAAGCAGGAGATGGGTCTATCATTGAATTCAATGCGGAGGCTATGCACACTGCCTGTGGTGGTTAATGACTGAAGTTCCCTCCCCTCTATCTCCTGATGAGATTGTTGCACGTTTAGAAGCGACAGTTTCGTCAGGGGATGAGGATCTTCAGTACCGTTACATTGAACCTACTTCAACAGCATTTGATTCTTTTGTTGACTATGTGCGAAACGACGAAGGTCGTTTTCTTTTAGGTTTCCCTGAAGTTGATCTGGCACTCAGGGGTTTAGCAAAGGGTGAAATGATGCTCGTTGTGGGTCATAGTCATAACGGTAAATCACAAGTTTTATACAACGCTATTGTTAACGCTTTACTAAATAGCGATTCTCATATTCTTATCTTCTCTCCTGATGAGCCTCGTGAGCTGGTAGCTCAGAAGCTTCACTGTTTAGCTTACGGACGTAATGGTGAAGAGCTGGAACAGTTAATCAAAGATGGTGATCCTGCTACTTTAGATGAAGTCAGGACAGCTTCTCGAACTTTGTTCAACAGAGTTATTATCAATGATCATGCTTTGAGTTTCAATCAGATGACTGACGCTTTGAAAGAGGTTCAAGATTATTGGGGTAGGCATCCTGACTTTTGTATGATCGATTACCTTGAGTTACTTCCAGGCGATTCGGATGCGACAGGAGTGGTAGCTAAAGCACAAGGTGTTAAACGCTGGTGCAAAGACGCTTCTCTTCCTGTGGCTGTGGTGCATCAGGCTGGTCGTGGTTCAGGTGAACGTCATAAACCTGCGACAATAGCTGCAGGTCGTTACGGTGGTGAACAGGAATCTTTAGCAGTGTTAGGTGTGTACCGTAAACGTGACGATCCTTCTTTAACATATTTAGAGAAGTGTTACCATTCTGTTTCTATCAATGTGAGGATCAATAAGAATAAAAGACCACCTAATAAGCTTGGTGATTTTGAATACTTTCTTTGCCCACATACAGGTCAGATAAGACAATACAGAGATGATGACATTCCACCTGATGACAGGTTCATGCGATGAACGATGCAGAGATTTTAGAAAAGTTTTGTTTTCTTTTCAGAGGTAATTGTTTAGCTAAGGAAACACCTGAGGGTGATTTCCGACCTTGGCGTGATGAAGATTTCGGGGTTGCTGTCCCAGCTCATGGTTTTTCTTTTATGGAAGCTGTTCAAAAACATTTATGGGGAGATTACCGTATAGGTGTTTACCCTCTGATGGAGATCACTGGTTCCCCTAAATGCAATGTTGGATGGTTGGCTGTTGATTGGGACGAGGGAGATCCTTCTCTTACAGATGCTTTGAATGTTCAAGGGCTTTTATCCCAATTAGATATTGTTTCTTTTGTTGAGCCTTCAAGGTCGAAAGGTTTTCACTTGTGGGTATTTTTAGATGAGGATGTTCCTGCTCAGATGGGACGTAACGCTATGCTTGCTGGCTGTCAGATAGTTGATGCTCCAACTAAAGAGGTTTACCCTAAACAAGTCACTATGCCAGCTAAAGGTTACGGTAATGGAATACGACTCCCATATGCCCAGACACGCCCAGAAGGTCGCCAGGAGGCTCTACGCGCGTCTGAGAGCAACCTATTATTAGAGGAGTTTGTTGAAGCTGCATACAATTCTTTAACAGATAGACAAAAAATAGTTAAACTAGCTTCCTTATATGAACCACCAGCAGCCACTGCGCCAGTGCCTGTACCAAAATTTACTCACACTAGAGTAGGAGCTGACTTCAAATTCGTAGCGAGAGACATATGGGATAACGGACCTAAACATAACGACAGAAGCCTAGCTTTGTTTTCATTCGCATGTTCATTATTTAGACAAAAATACTCTGAGAACGCTGTCTTAGAATGGACAAGACAATGTGATCTCAGATGGGGGCAAAAGTTTGCCACCAGAGGAACCGAAGGGGAGAAACAGCTTTCAAAGCTGGTCACTGACGCATACTCTAAAATGCGATGACTACCTACAGATTCGTCATACCTGGGCGACCTAAAGCTAAAGGAAGACCACGTTTCGCTAGAGGACGAGCGTACACGGATAAGAAAACTTTAGACGCAGAGCAACGCATAGCAGACGCATATAAAGGACCGTTCTTTAACGGTCCAGTTTCTGTGTCATGCACATTCAGCAGAAAAAGAACTGTTGTAACTATCACAGATTTAGATGAAGAAATATGTCCATTAACAGCAGACTTAGATAATTTGTGTAAGACTGTTAAGGACGGGCTGAATGGAGTTGCTTATGCGGATGATCGGTATGTTCAAAAATTGGCAGCAAGAAAAAAATAAATGACCTTCGCAGATCAGCCTTTCAACAAGAGGCTTTATGCTATGGGAGATATAGCTGAAGGCAAATTTGAAGAGTGGTCAAAAAACAATTTTGTACGCTATGGGCTGAACAGACCACCATTAGCTACATGGAGATTACCTGAACGTATCAGGTTCACTCCTGACTATCTCACCACCAACTGTTTAGTTGAAGTGCAAGGATTTGGTAAGAAACAAATCATTCACATGAAACCAGACAAATGGGAAGCTTTACTCTGGTGGGATCGTACAGTAATGCCTGTCGAATTATTTTTATACGATTCACATAACGACAGACAGCTCATGTTTCCCATTAAAAAGCTGCGTCCTTTCGTAGATAACGCTGAGATAGGTACATTCCCTGAAGGTAACAAGTACTATGCTATTAAAGCACAGGAAGTATGGACAGAGTTAGGTGGTTAACTGGAATGAATCTCGGAGAAAAGAATCTCTATACGATCCTCTCAGCTCTTACCTGCCGAGATGGAACCGTTACGGATCAGCGTTCTACCGCCCTTTCTCACCCATTGAAGCTCTCATATCCTGCCCACCTTTTGAAGATCCTGAAGAATCAATCTCAGAACAAATGGAATTACGTGACGTTATCGCAGATGCGTTGGATGAATTAGATGAAGAAGATAGATGGATACTCGATATGTTGGTTGTTGCTAGGCTTAGTCTCCGTTTTGTTGGGGGCATACTCGGTATACCTAAAACGACATTGGCTAGGCGGCGTGACAGAATCCTGGATGAACTCAAAGAAACGCTGGCTAAGAACCCTGTGGTATCACAACGGTTAAACAGTGATTAGTTTCAGAGTAGGGAAAGACAAATACACCTACGTGAAAACATTTCATGGAAACCCTAAAGGCTGGAATGTTACCCTTTTGCAATTCATGGAAGCTTGTGTAGCAGGTAAAAGACTTTCTCAGGTTTGCTGAGGTCCCGCATCAACACACTCTGTGATGAAAGACATCCATTTCTCTAACCACAACAACACTTCTTTTTGAGCTAACCAATTCCCATCAGCTGCTTCCTCCCAAGCAGCCAACAAAGATATCAGGTCATCTATTCTGAAAACAGTAAGAATGCCTAGCATCTCACCGTTCCATTTGGCATGAGTGCCGTCTAAAATATCGAAAACACTACTTGTTTCAGTTAGTTCATTGTCGATAGATTTTTGCAGTTCTTCACGAACTGGACCCGCCATAAAAGAAGCCCACTCCGACTCGAAGTCGATGTCGGGCTTCTCACTCATTTAGCTAGACGTTCCTTAGCTAGAGACTTAACAGCTGAAAGTAAAGCCGCTCCGCCAGCTACTGCTGCGCTACGTGCTGTACTCAAATCACCTAAAGTGAAAACTGCTAACCCTGATTGGAGAGCTGTCCAGAGACTTCTCTCCAGCCAGTCGCCCCAATTAAATTTGGAAGATGTACTCATTTTTTTCCTTTCTTCGCTCGACCTGCTTTACTAAAAGCAATAGCCGAAGCTTGGTCTTTTGAATATCCCTCACTTATGAGTTTACCAATATTATGAGAGACAGTGGAACGATCCGAACCACTTTTTAAAGGCATTTTAATACCTTGGTTTACGAGGTTTTTTTCTACCCACTAATCGTTCTCGTCGAACTTGGCTCGCATGCCGTTAGCCATACGTAACATAGCGTCACCTGACAATGTGCCAAGATTAGCAGTAGGACGAACATTCTTTGTTACAAGAATCTCATCGGTACCAACAAGCTTAGGTGTCATACCATCATGGAATATCATAATCCCCTACTTTCCGAAAGGGCGACCACCATGAGCGGCATTCCCTAAATTAGTGTTACGAAGATACGCTGCAGCTTTCTTAGCTTTCTGCGACATATCCCACATATTAAACGAAGACGTAGAGTCATATAGCTGCTCATCTTGAGAGCCGAACGTGTCTTCAAAACTTCCGTATCCTTCACCTTTTGGCATGTGAATGACCTCCTATACTAAGAACATACAGTCCCATGTTTGACGGTCAATAACGCCGTTAGGACGCAAGAAACCGAATTTTTTCTGAAAACTTTTAACAGCACCTTTAGTTTTCTGACCGAAAACACCATCAATAGCGCCACAATCGTGACCCCTATCTCTAAGCCTTCCCTGAGCCAGCTGAACTAACTGCCCTCTGCTACGTTTCCTCCTAGACAAAGGACTCTTATCAAGCCCTTTACCTAAATCTCTTAAATATTTAGCTATCGCTTCAAAATCTATAGTCGCAGGGTTACCTTCATATAAAACAGAACCATTCTGCAACCATGAGTACAATTCAGAACCTGGACAAGTAGTCGAAGCCAGATCCTTATGCCCTTTCACCCAAAGTCTCCCTCCATAACGAGATTGGATATCTTCAATCACTTCCGTGATTGAGATAAGCGCAGTCTCAGGGACGGTTCGACCTCCATAGCCTGTGAAACAGATACTCTCTGTCTTGAAGTTGTAATGCTTGGTGGCCCCTGACACAATCCCTGGACCACGCCCTTCATATATCACTCCGTTTTCATCCACCAACCAATTGTAGGCAATAGCGTTCCAGCCACGAGTATCCATGTGATAACGCTCGTAAGATTTGACAGCATCTACGCCTTTAGGAGGAGAAGAAACACCAGAATGATGAAGAACTATACCCACAACCCTTGACGATCTAAGCCTCGAAAAAGGCTTTCTAGTTGGTCTTGCACCCCAAGTGTGTCGTGATATGTAATCCATTATTCTAAACCTCCTGCGTCCCAAAGAGTTTAGACTTCACGGAACTCCAAGTCGATCATGTCCCTGTTATATTCTTCCAATTCACGGTTGATTCTTATAAGCTGATTCTGTTGCTCTTCAGGAGTGTTGGCTCTTAAACCGCCACCAAACATCGTGGAAATAAATGTTGTCAACCAACGCCGTTCATACTTTTCTTCGCCAGGAATCAAACGACGTAAACGCCCCATGAAAGGCAACAGCTGATCCAAAATGTACAGATCAGAATCGGTCATCTTCCATTCACCCTGCTGGTTTTTCTTAGCTTTACCCAACACTCCCATTATTGGCATTAAACCTGGAATGTTCGCATAACTAGGAGGAACCTGCTGTAATCTTCCCTTTAAAGGAAGACTAGCGAAGAATTGTTTACCAGCCCACAACTCGATAGGGAGTTTAGCTAAAGGAAACGCAGCCTCAGTAAAGATCTTCGCTGGAGAAGAAGGTTCTTTCATCCAACGGTTCAAATCTTTGAAAGGCATATCAGGCAACAAGTAAACCTGTGAACCATCCATCCTCCAAGGGAGCCTCACACCAAGGTTCTCTAAGAAATAGTCTGGGACTATCCCCTCCTCGTCACTCATGTACTCCAACTCGCCTTTGATCTGAGCCAACCTAGACCACGCTTTAGGTTGACGACCAATAGATTCAACTAGGACAGGCAGAATACTTTTCTGCCATTTCCAGAAAGGAATAACCATTTTGATTTTCGCTTCAATAGGTGTCAGCTCAGAGTAATCGAAATGAAATTTTCGGATCTGGTTCCACGCAGTAGCCGTGTCACCACCCTGACTTAAAACGTGCATACCTAAAGCTGCACGAACCATGAACTCTGCATTTTCGTTTTGTTGACGCACAGCTCTGAAAGGAAGAAACTCAGGTTTCCAAGGTTTCAAAGACCAAGGTTTTTTCAAACCTACCTTCTCAACAATCTCAGACCATGCTTGACCACCAGAAGCTATACCTGAATCAAGAATACTAGAGAAATTTTTCCAATCATTAGGATTAGCGTTACGGAACATTCCTCTTAAACCAACCAAAGAAACAGTTTTGTTTTGCCACGTTAAATAAGCGGCACCAGTCCTGACACCATCTATACCCCCCAATGTGGGTCGTTCTACCACTCTGCCTGTTCTACGAGCAACCTCATCTAAATGTCTCAAATATTCTTTGTCATTAAGAGCGTCATTAGCAGCTGATTGCGCTTTTCTTTTCATCGCAACAACCTTGGAATGCCATCCCATTTCTACGCCTGCTATCTGACTGTTAATCCATGTAGCTCCCATAATGTTACGAATAACGAAACCTGGGGTAGCCACAGCTTGAGCTTTCCAATAGTTCAACAAACTGCTGTAACCTTTCCAGAAACCTTTCAAAGCTTTAGGATCGTTCATTTTGCCTGCAGCATAAACAGCAGAAGCAAACAACTCTGCGTTATCGCCCACATTAACAACAGATAAACCTTCCAACCATTTACCTGTCAGCTGATTAGTCAAAGCCTCATTGTAAGCATGCTGAAAAGCATTAGTGTTACGTTGAGTATTAATCATTTTGATTGCTTCTTCTTGACTGTCAGCAGCAGAAACTCTCCTACCTAAACTAGCTGACTGTTTAGCGTGTTGTAATTCTGATTGAACATCTCTTATCTGTTCCATAGCAGACTGCAAATATCTTTGCTGGTCAAAAAACTCGTCTGCAGTTAACACATCTTTAGCAGCTAACAATCTTGCTTGTTCAACACCTTCCATCAATTCAGGTGCAATAACCTCAAATCTTGCTGCCGCATTCGTAGCATCTTCCAACAACTCTGTGTACAAAGCTGCGTTTTCTAAACCTTCAGCTTCTGCTTGTGCCACTCGTCGAGTCAAATCAGCTATATCAGGAAGCTCACCAGCGTTAATCTGATTAATAGCAGCATTCAAATAATCCTCATCAGCCTGATGCAAAAACACAGTAGAACCAGTCGTGTCATCCAGCTTCACCCACTCAGAGTACTGATCAGCCCACTTTTTCATAGCAGGCTGAACCTCAGAAGGAACCTGACCTGTTTGCAAAGTCCTAAGCATCTGCCTGGCGGCAGTCACAGACTCGTCACCCAAAGACGCTGTGCTGATTAAACCATTCATCTGCGCCAACGCAGATTCCATAGCCAACAAACTACGCTCAACATAATTCAACTCTTGAGGAAGAACACGACCACCTTGCAACAAAGAAGCTTTCATACCATCAGTAATTTTACGTAAACCAGCGACCTGATACCCTAAAGCATTAGCTATAGAAGCGTATTCTTCTAAAGAATCAGCCCACCCTGTTGTGGGTAGACGTTTCATAGAGTTCAAATTGTTAATAGTTTTTTGCAAACCTTGAGGAATCCAATCAGCATTACCGCCCATCAAACCATTGACCTTGTTTAAAAGAAGACTCGTGTCTCTTTCCAACTGAAGTAAAGGTCCACTTCTGAACTCTGCCCCCAAACTAGGGAAACCAATCTCAGCTAATTCATCCATCTCCAAAAGACGTTTATCAGCTACACGAGCCGCATCCATAGAATCCTGAAACTTTGAAGCATTACCTGTCAAATTTTTCAAACGATCCGTTAAATCCAAACGAATATTACCAGCACTAGTAGTAGGAACAAGCACACCAGCATTCTCTGCTTCTTGTAAAACAACTTTCAGCCTCACACCACGTTCCATGTCAGCTATGTAACGCATAGCAACTTCTTCAAAATCTTGACTAAAAATTTGACGATACTCATCTGGACCTAAAACATCTATAGCTATGTCATCCATCTGATCTTGCACAGATTTACCTGTGTCATACAATTCATCTGAAATAGAACGACCCATGAATTCTTTAGTGAAAAGTTGATCAACAGCTTCCTGCCCTCCAGGAGTACGAGCTACCGCATCATCATATGCGGAAGGAGTTAATCGGGTTCTAAGATTCCAAGGAGTGTCAGACCCTAAAGTACGAGAAGGTTTCCAGCCTTTACCATTAAGGATCTCTTGCCCTGCTTCGCTCAAATAACGAGCAGCATAAAGGTCATTAGCAAAACCTTTCAAATAGCTACCTTCTAAAGTTTCATTAGTTAACTTCATCGCATCATCCCACCATTGACGCAACTGTTGATGAAACTCTGTTCCTTCTCTACCTAACCTTTTAAAAGAATCAGGCAACGTAGGGTTCAAAGTGCCATTAGCTAAAAATGTGGGTCGATCAGAAGCTCTCATCATATCTTCATTAGAAATACCGAATCGTTTAGCTTTCTCCATCAACCCCATAGCACCAGTACCCTCTGATGCATTACCACCAACAGCCATACGGTAACCGAAAGGTTTCCTCCCAGGAGCGCCCAAAAGTTTCCTTCTGAAAGTATTAGCCGACAATTCTGCTTGATTGCCTGCATCATGCAAATAGTTGGCTCCTATAGCCAAATCAGGATCGTCACCAAGTTTCAAAGCACGAATATCAGCCCGATAATTAATAGCCTTATCTAATGTTTGACCAACTTTAGTACCCACAGCCCAACGAAAAGCCAAACCTGGCAGAGGAGCCACCTTAGACATAACAGTAGTAGTTCCAGGAATAGTGAAAGGCATAGTTAAAGGAAGAGTTCGACCAAACTTAGCAGCCGATAAAATACTGTCCTGTAAAACATCAGGGATGTTTTGCTTTGTTAAAGATTTCTTAACAGCATCATCACCTTTTTTGATCGTTTTCATAGCTTTAGCTATCTGAGGTGTGTATTTTTGAACATCAAAAGCAGTATCAGGAAGAACAAAAGAAGGAACATTTCTAGCTCTAGCTGTGCGAGCCATACGACCTGTCACACCACCAGTAGCGATACTTAAAGGCTTCTCAACGAAATGTCTACCCAATCTTCCTGTTCCAGGAATAGTAAAAGTCAAACCACTTTTGATACCTATCTCTTCTAAAGCTTTCCCAGCTGACATAACAGAACCACTCTTTTGAACACGTTCAGCTGCTTTGCGAAGATCATTAGCCTTGTCAGCAGTTTTAGCTAACCCTGCTGCTTTGTTCAAAGCATTAACAAGTTGAGGAATCTTAGCTCCTCTGACCACTCCTCTGAGTATGCCACCTACCCCAGCAGTCGCATACGTCCAAGGGTCTGTAGCAATATCTAAAGTTAAACCTAAACCTGCTTCTTTAAAACTTCCCTCTGGTCCTAAATCGTGACCTGTTTCACGCATAACATCAGCCATGTACATTTTGTCAGAAGCGAAAGGACCACCCCCACCTTGCTTCCACCAGTCGCTCAAAGAATAGCCTTTACCCTGTTTCCAGTCTATAAGCTCCTTGACATGGGATCTCATAGCAGACCCACCCCAATCGAGAACATCAATTAGCTTCCCGAAAGGACCACCAAAACCTGAGCTTTTCTTCTCAGGTTTAGAAAACCTAGTAATAGGAGTCCCACCTATAACAGGCGTAGTTCTAGTTTTATGCTTAACTTTTCCTGTGAAAGCAGTATCAGGCAAAGGTTTAAAAACGCTAGAAGAAACAGGTTTAAAAGCACTAGGAGTTGCACCACCTTTGATGATGTCAACTATTCTGGAGCGGTCAGTTTCGCTCGCCATGACTAGCCTTTATTTGCTTTTTTTGCTTCGCTGGCAAAGAAAGCAGACAAATCTGCCATTTTTTTAAGATTCTCTTCAGCAGAACCAGTTAACCCCGCACCATATTCTGCCATAGCAAGCATCTGCTCACCAGAAGGACCACCTTGAGCAGCCTGAACTTCAGCTATGTCAGCAAGCCGATCCTCCTCCAAATAAGGTGTTAAAGCACCACCCATTAATTGAGGATTAGTAGCAGCAGACATAGTCAAATAATCAACACCATATTTATCCACACCACCCACATCAACATTAAAAATGTTACCTGCGTTGTCCGTCATCTGCATAAAATTCTGATCAGAAGACAAATCGGCACCCTCAGCGTCACCAATAAGATGCTCTTTAGTGTACCAATCCCTGTCAACAGGAATCTCAACACCACCACCGATATCAACCATAATGAAATCTTGAGCCAACTGAGCTGCAGCAGCAGCTTCAGCTTCTTCTCTCGAAATAAGACCTTGAGCTTCCTGAGCATTAATCTCAGCTAAAGCAGCCTCTCTGTCCATCTCAGTGGCACTACGTTGTTCCGCAGCGGCAGCCATAGCAACCTGCTGGGCTTGACGAGCAACACTCAAAGCAGCGTTATAATCGGCTGTTGTACCCATTCTCTGATACTCAGCGTCCGACCAGATGTCAGCTTTCTGACCTGAAATCGCCTCACGAATAGCTTGCAACTCTGCCATCTCTTCAATATTAATCTCACCTGCTTTAGCAGCCTTAGCGATATCAATATCAGCCTGCTCATTGAACTTATTCAAAGCAGCAGCATCTTTCCTGCCTTGCAGATCTTCCATGTAGGCAAACATATTGTCTGATAAACGTCTGCGAGCATCACTATAAACTTGACGACCACGCAAATTGCGATCAATAGCCTGAGCCGCATTAGCGTCCCTTAAACGATTCTGCAAAGTCATCATCGAAATCTCTTGAGAATCCAACAACGCCATAGTCTCAGCTCCAGGAGCCGCAGTATAAGCAGCAGGGTCAATACCCTGCGCTCGTAAAGCATTTTCAGCATCCGTAATACGATCCTGCATGCCCTGACGCGCACCAGCAAAACGAGAAGCAACCTGTTCAGTTAACGCTTTCTCAATATCTGTTCTAGCAGTTTCCTGAGTAGCAAGATCTGCCATCAAACCAGTCTCTTCAGTATCCAACAAGCTTCTTCTTTCAGCTGTGAAAGCCTCCTGACGAGCCTGTTCTGCAGCTAACTGGCTTGAAACCATGTTGAAAATCGCATTGTTTTTAGTTGTTTGCAACTGAGCCATCTCATTGTTTAAACGTCTAGCTTCTTCAGCCGAACCAGCAACACCTGCTTCTTGAGCAGTTTGCAAATCACTTAAACGCTTAAGCATACCTTGTTCAATAGTATTAATATGACCAAGTTGAGCTTGCTGTGCTTGAGCAGCAGCTTGCTGCTCTGCGCCATAATTAGCTGCAGCTGCAGCTTCCATAGCTTCAGCTGAACCTATTCCAAGATCATAAACAGCTTGAGTGGAATCTCTCATATCTCCATACATATCTGCGTAACGATCTTCAAGAGTCAAATTGGAAGCGTCCATAGAAGCTAAAAGATCGGAAGCAGTTTGATAATCTGCTCCAGGTAATATACCGCCTTCAAAACCTCCAGGTGCAGGAGCATAACCCATGTCACCTATAACCCCTTGACCGCTTGGAACCCCTGCAGATGCAGAATCCGTACTTGCAGGGAAATCAATACCAGGAGCCAAGTTACCCACAAAAGTTCCCTGATTGATAGCGTCTATCTGATCTTGAATACTTTGAAGATCGCCTTGGAAAGCTTCATCGTCATAGCCTGCTCCCCATCCTTCAGGTTCTTGACCTGGAAGGAAGGCTCCAGAAATAGTAGGATCAGGACCATCTCCCCATGATGGCATATCAGGAAAATCAGGTTGACTAGAATCAGTAAAATAATCCCACATTGCTTCGAGAGGCAGTCCTTGAACATAATCTGAAGCATTTCCAAATTGATCCATAACTGCTTCTACCCCAACGTCCAGACGAGAACCTTCAGGAGAAAAATCTCTTATAGCTTGAGGAACACCCTCAATAATATTATTTTGAATCCATTGATCAGCAACATCTAAAGCATCATCCCACTCATTAAAACGTATGTCTTCTTTAAATTCTTCAGGAGAAGTGTCTCGCACATAATCGTAAGCACCGCTTATAACTGGTCCCCAATCTTCTGCAACATCTTCATATATAGGATACATATGTTGATCCCAAAAATCAGTAGCTTGATCACCAACCCAGCCAGCACCTGAAGTAGCTTTATCTGTTATAAAATCCCAAATACGTTCCCTAGTATTACGACCATCTAATGTGCTGTAATCCTCCCCAAAGCTTCGATCATCATAATCTAATATTTCGTCATACCAATCTGGAGCAAAACCTGCTCCAAGACTCATATCAGGACGATCATAATCTAAAGTCTCGTCATACCAAGCTGGAGCAGAACGAGCGTCAAGGAAAGATTCGTTAAAAGGAATGTTTCCAGATTCAGGATGAGGAGTAGGATTACGAGATAAAGGAAACAGCGGATCGACATTAGCGTGTTGAGCTGACAACCCTCCAAAACCAGCGTTGGCTCGATACCCAGAACTTTGTTGCCAATCATCATAAGCATTCATGGCATCCCATACAGGACTACCAATAAAAAAATCACCTACTTGATCCCAAAAAGATGGACCAGACGGCATGGGAGGTCCATAATCCACACCACTAGGAGGCAATGACCAACCTTGTGGGTTCAAATTAGGTGAATAAGGATCACCTGTCCATTGAGGAGGAGGGTTCTGCCACAAATCTCCATAAAAATCATCTAACCTGTTATCACGCCCACCACCTGCCGTGTTTCCTCCCTGTTTAATAATGTCATCAATCTTAGGTTTAGCTCTACCTGCTGCTGCTGCTGCAGCCATTGCACCTGGCTCAAAAAAAGTCATTAGTAAGCTCCCCTGATCTGAGTAGCCAACTGCGCTCTACGAGCCGCATCAGACAAAGCATCCTGCAAACCAGCACGAGCGAACTGACGTTCAGCCCCAAGCTGTTGCAACGCTAA
>PVBE010595653.1_pt1 | contig 16161 bp, 10 predicted proteins | sample 1631181 | NCBI WGS metagenome assembly PVBE01 (sample SAMN08397723, study PRJNA350692) | Marine metagenome, whole genome shotgun sequencing project. | isolation source: water | place: Pacific Ocean | collected 2012-04
CTGTCGCAGTTTCCACGAGCACACCGACGTGCTGATCGCCACGTACACCACGTGCGTACACGCCAACAAAAAGATGAAAATGTGCGTCTGGTGCAACACCGTCGCGCTCCACAGCGACTTCTCACCCGCCGGACAGTAATCATCCCCCGCCGCGGACGCATACTTCACACAAATCTTCAGCAACCCCTCCTGCGCCACCTGCAACAGCAGCGACAGCATCCCGAGCAACATGAGCTCCAACTGCAGGTGCTCGAAGACGTGCAGCAGCGCGCTTCGCTTATTCTTGTGCAACGAGCGCGAGATGGTGAGATTGATCCTCGACAAGACGATGGACAACAGCGCGAGCGCGGCGAAGAGTCCGCCCAACTTGTACCCTTTCGTCTTACTCCATCCGTATCCTCCGGATCCACCCGCCATTACGACGCGTCGCGGGTTCACTCACGCGCGCACGTCGTTGTCGCGAACGTCGTCGCGGCGTCTTCCGATGAATCCAAACGTCGAACACCGCGCGCGCGCGTCCGTCGTCGTCGGCACGGTCGGCACGGTCGGCACACCGTCGGCACACCGTCGGCACACGGTCGACGTCCTGTCTTCACGTCGAACTCTGGCGACCGTCTCGACGACGACGCGAATCGATGCATGAATCATGAATCCCCAATCGATCCATCGACTTTCATCCACCGACCGCATGTATCGACGGTTCATGACTCGTCGAACATGTAGGGACTCTCTGAACCCGTGTGCTATACATTTTTCCGTCTCCGCGGACGGCGTGTTACGAAGACACACACATTCGGTCATGCGGTACACCTTTAACGGTACTTTACGTCGAAGAACATACCCCCCCCTCCGAGACACACCACACCACCGCCCCCCGCCTCGCATCCACACACACACACACACACACACACATCCCCCCTTTTTTCTCGTAGTGTACACCTTCACACACCCATCGCGATCGGTTTCTCGCGCACACATCCCCACGCGCGGGGCTCGCGCGACGTCGTCGCCGCGCGTCGTCCTCGTCGTCTCTCTCCGCGCGCGTAATCGAACGCGAGACGCCGACTCCGGCGTGCGACCGATCGACCGATCGATCGATCGACCGCGCGCGCGTTCGTACCGTTCGCGCGTTCGCGGTCGTCGAGACGCGCGAACGGTACGAACGAACGAACGAACGACCGATTCGCGCCCGCCAGAAGGGGTCGGGGACGCATCGATTCCGAATCCGTTCCATCGAATCGAACGGCCCGGGAGTGCGCGTCGTGACGCGCGCTCGAAAGACGCGTTCGCGTTCGCGACATGCCGAAACGATTGGTGTCCCAGGGCGTGCTCCCGGATGTGTTTCAAAAGTACATCATGAAGTACCTGGACGACACGGATTGTAACGTCCTGTCGAGGGTGTCGCACGGGTGCCTGGACGCGGTGATCGAATCGGGACGCGACCCGGTGTGCGCGATGCGAGTGAGTAAATTCGTGCACTCGCCGGATATGTTGCGATGGGCGAAGGAACAGGGTGTGCCGTGGGATTGGCGATTGTGTCGAGCGGCGGCGGCGAGCGGGAAGTTGGAGAGCGTGCAGTGGTTGCGCGAGCAAGGATTTTACAGCGGGCCCAAGGCTGGGGAGTGGGGGTACACGGATGGGTGTCCGTGGACGGCGGAGACGTGCGTGGCGGCGGCGCGGGGGGGGCATCTGGTCATTCTTAAGTGGGCGCACGCGCACGGGTGTCCGTTGAACTCGGCGGTGTTCGCAAACGCGGCGAATGGGGGGTATTTTGAGATGATGGTGTGGTTGCGCGAACGCGGGTGCCCGTGGGACGACATGACGCCGATTTGCGCCGCGCGAGGGGGACATTTAGAGATTTTACGATGGTTAAAGGCGGAGGGATGTCCTTGGGGGTCCGCGGTGTGCGCCAAGGCGGCGAAGAACGGTCAGCTCGCGGTGTTGAAGTGGTTGAAGAGGCACAATTTTCACTGGCACTCGAGCGCGATTCAATACGCCGCCGAGGGCGGGCACTTGGAGGCGCTCAAGTGGTTGCGAAGTGAGGGCGAGACGTGGGACGAGCAGGCGGTGTGGGACGCGGCCAAGGGTGGACACTTACACGTTTTGCAGTGGTTGCGCGAGCAAAACTGTCCGTGGCCGCACTCAGCCGGGGACGTCGCCGCGCGTTTCGGCCATCTCGACTGTCTCAAATTTCTCGTCTCGTGCGGCGGCGTCTTGCACGATTGGACGTGTCAAGAGGCAGCCGTGGGCGGTCACTTGGACATGCTCAAGTGGTTGCGCACGCAGGGATGCCCGTGGAACCTGTGGACGTGCGTGCAAGCCGCCCGTCACGGACACTTGGACGTGCTCAAACACGCGCACAAGCAGGGGTGCCCCGTGGACGCGCGCGTGTGCGCCGCCGCCGCCTACGGGGGCCACGTCGAGTTGCTCGAGTACTTGCGCGCGGAAGAGGTGCCTTGGGACGAACAGACATGCGCGTACGCCGCACTCGGTGGTCACTTGAGCGTGTTACAGTGGGCGCGCGCGCGCGGATGCCCGTGGAACATGTACACGTGCGAGTACAGCGCGTGGGAGGGTAATTTACACATTCTCAAGTGGGCGCGTCAGCACGGGTGCCTGTGGAACTCGCGCACGTGCGCGTTCGCCGCCATGGGTGGACATCTCGACGTGTTGAAGTGGCTTCGTCAGCACGGGTGTCCGTGGGACGGTTGGACGATTCAAAAGGCGACCGAGGAGGGTAACTTTGAATTGCGCGACTGGGCCGTCAAGCACGGATGCGCGAGAATGTCGGCGTCCACCGAGTTTAACCTCTCAAACGATCAGAACGATGAGTTCTTACAAGTCGTCGACGAATGATGCGACGAAGTACATGTGCGACGATGATACTCATCGCGCTGTCGATTACTAAACACACACACACTACGCACGCACGCAATTGTAAACCCCCTACGCTATACGCTACCATCCTCGCTCGTTTCGACCCTCACAGACGCAACGTCTCCAACGCTCGAGACGCGACGTCGCCCACGACGTCGACGGTGGAGAGCGATTTTGCTTTTTCGAAACACTCCGTCGCGCGCTCGATCCCGTCGTCGAGGGCGTCGCCGGCGAGTTTATAGGCGTTACCGAGCTGTAAGTACACGCGCGCCTCGTCGTCGGCGCTCGCCTCGCGCGCCTTGGCGAGCGCCGATTCACGGTGCAAGTTGAACGCCTCCGCGTCGCCGCCGGCGAGGAGCAACGCGCTCGCGACGTTACCGTGCGCTTGTGCTAAGACGCCGGGAGCGGACGACTCGTCCGATTCCAGCGTTTTCAACTCACGAATCCAACACCTCGCCGCGTAATCGGGACGTCCAGAGCGAAACAGCGCCGAACCCGAACGGTTGTACGCGCGAGCCGCGTGCGCGATTTTCCCGAGCTTTTCCGCCGCCTCTGCCGCGGTGCTGAGAAGTGGCGCGCACCGTTCCCAATCTCCTATGTCATGTAAAATCATCCCCGCGTCGAACAAAGACTCAAACTGCGCCTCGTCGCTCGTCGATTCGCTCGCGCAATCCAACGTCGCCGTCAACTCTTTCCGACACTGTTCCTTCTCACCCTTGGCTGCGTGCACTCTCGCCGCGAGCGCGTGCACTCTCGCGCTCTCCGCCCCACCCTCTCGCTTCGCTCGCTCCAACGCGGGCGCTAAATAATGCAAACACTCGTCGAATCTCTTCGCCGTCAGGTAGGCTCTCGACAGCGTCACCCGCACGCTCGCCGTCAACGTCTCATCCTCCTCCCCGATCGCGAACACGATCGCGTCCTCCAGCGCCTCTATCGCATCATCCAGCGTCTGTCCCCTCACTCCCGCCTCGCACGCCTCGATCCCTCGCGGGATCACCTCCTCTTCAATCTTTCGTCGCTCGCTCGCCTTCGCGCGCGCTTTTTCCTCCGCCGTGGGCACGCGAGGCGGTTCCAACCGTCTCTTCACCGCCTTCATCCTCGGGTCCGCGACGCACGTCACCGAGTGCGTCGACCACACCGCGCGTTGACACGTCGCGTTACAGAAATACGCGCGTCGACACCGCGAGCACGTCAACAGGGATTCGTGGGCGACGCCGCAGTTGAGACATCGGCGCGCATCCCGGGACGTCGCCTCGCGCGCTCGACCGCGCGCGTCCTCGTCCGAGTCGTCCGAATCACCGCACGCGTACTTCGCCAACGCATCGTCGATCGCGGACGACATGTCCCGCTCGCACCGCGCGCGACGGGCCGCGCGCGCGCGCGAATGGAATGGAATGGAATGGAATGGAGGATTCGTGGCCGGCGCCGGCATGGACGTATTGTACACAAAAATATGGAGTTTTCGATACGTTTTGTTTTTTTTGTTTTGCGCGCGTCCACCCGTTCGTTCGTCATCGTCATCGTCATCGTCATTCATCGACGCGCGCGCGATTCGATTCGAATCCGTTCGATTCGACTCGACTCGACATGCGCGCGGTCATTCTCGCGCGGTCCTCGCGCGCGCGCGCGCGGACGTGCGTCTCGTCGCGACGACGAGGCGCGACGTCATCGGCATCGGCATCATCATCGGTGGCATCCGCGTCGACCGGGCGCGCGAGAGAGAGACGAGGTGGACGCGCGAGGAGGCGCGCGATGGAGGAGGATGGGTTTCCATCCGATGCGGACGTGCGTGCGAGAGCGAACGCGAACGCGAGCGAGAGACGCGACGAGACGACGGTGGATGATTGATGATGATGAGACTGACGGATGGAGGCGGCGCGCGGTGGTTTTTTCGCGCGCGTAGGACGCGGCGCCGGCGTTGGAGACGGATTGGCGCGAATTTCGAGCGAGGTTATTGGCGAGTGAACGAGAGACGACGATGGAGGAGGAACGAACGCGAGCGGAGGCGGTGTCGATGGAAAATATGAAGGTTTTGGAGGCGCAAAACCCGCGTCTCGCCGAGTCGCCGCCGTGGGCGCACGTCATCGGCGCGCCGGAGAAGGGGTGTCTGTTGGTGGCGGCGGATCGTGAGTTTCGAATGTCGCAGCAGTATTTTCATCAGGCTGTGATATTGGTGCTGGAACATCACGAGCAAGGGTCGATGGGGGTGATTTTGAATCGACCGACGCAATACGATATGGGGTACGTGAGCGGCGAGCCGGAGGGACCGTTCGCGAAGAACGCGTTGTATTTCGGAGGGGACGTCGGCGACGGGACGGTGAGTTTTTTGCACGGACGAGAGGACGTAAAGGGGAGCGTTGAGGTGTTACCGGGGGTGTATCTCGGTGGATACGAGAACGCGTGCGAGCTCGTGCAGATGGACGGGTCGACGTGCGACGCCGAAGAGTTTAAATTCTTCGCGCGCTACTGCGGATGGGGACCCGGTCAGCTCGAGAGCGAGTGCGAGCGAGGCGTGTGGTACCCGGTGTCCGCGGCGAAGGAACTATCGTTGAAACAGGTGATTCAGCTCCCCAAACCGCTCTGGCGCGAGGTGTCGGAACTCTGCGGCGGCGAACTCGCCGACATGGCGGCGCGCGCGTACGAGGGCGCCGAGCAACAGGAGCAAGCCTTCAAGGTTGATAACTTGGACGCGGAGGAGGATGAATGAGCGAAACGACACGAACGGCGTTTATTTCTACTATTTCATACACATTCTATACAGACAGTACATTGGGTCGATCATGATATATACACATCATACGTACGTGACGGTCACGCGCGCGCGCTTTCATAAAATTTGAACTTGTAACGAAGAACACCGAAACGGTCGCGAGACGGGGGCGTCTCACTCGCGCGCGGCTATTTTCCGCGATACGTAATCCACCAAAGAGAAGTCATCTCTGTCGGCGTACAGCGCCTCGATCTCCGCCTTTTTACCCATCCGACGCATCGTCGACAACTCGCGCGCGTACGGCTTGAGCGGATGTCTCTCGTCGGAGGAATCGAGCGCGTTTCGAATCAACGACACGTCGCGTTCGGTGAGATCGAGCAACGCGCGCTCGGGCACGAGGCATAAATCTTCCTCCCGCAAACCGATCCACGTCAACGGCACGACGCACTCGACGGCGTCGCGAACGCCGCCGCCGTCGTCTCGAGCGACCGAGTACGTCGAGAGAATCCGCGCGCCGGAGGGATTCCAATCCATCAAACCGAAAAAGCGCGCCCCTTCGGGTCGCGTCGCGTCGAGCGCGCGTTTCAACAGGTGAAGAAACTTTCTCGTCGCCGCGTCTGGAAACCCCTTGGCGGTGACGAGCACGCACGGGAGCGTCTCGTACGCGCGCTCGGCGATGAGTCTGTTGAACACGGCGTCTTTTTCGACGACGATGACGTACGCCGCGTCGCTGTGAATCGTCATCGCGTCGAGCTCGAAGACGTCCCCGGCGACGGTCCATCCGCCGACGCCCGCGGCGGTGCAATCGATGCGCGCCCCCGCCGCCGTCTCGATGTGCGCGCGTCCGGCCACTTGTCCCTTCGCCGACGCGCACACCCCCAGCGCCGCTCTCGGTTCATCCAACACGTCGGATATCTGTCGCAACGTTCGCGCGATGCCCGCCTCGCTCGCGCCGCCGCCGCCGCCGCCGCCTCGACTGTTCACGACGTAATACAACTCTCGAAGCGTCGTCGACGAGTACGTCGTCGATCGACGAAGTCCGCTCGCTAACGCGTCCAATACCTCCCAAAACCGTTCATACGCGCGTCCATCGCCGGAGCACCGCGCGACGATCCCGAACGTCGTCTCGTTTTCCATCTCTTCCATCTCGCGCGCGTCGTCGGCGTCGGCGTCTCGGCGGCGACGTCTCTTCGTTCCGTACACCGGTGGCGGTACCTCCCCCCCGACGCGCGACGCCCGAATGACCTCCTCGACGAACGCGCGCGCGAGCGTCTCCGCCTTGGCGAGCGCGCGCGCGCGTTGGGACGCCTGCGCGACGAACAGATTCTCGACGAATCCTTGGTGATTCTCCATGGGGTGCCTAGTTTTCACGAATCACGACGCGCGCTCGACGACGCGGCGAATGACGACGCACCGCTCGACGATTCGGATCGGTATTCCGTGCCCTTTGAGTCGAGTCGAGTCGAGTCGAGCCGAGTCGTCGCGCGCGCGGTGAAGTGGACGAGACCGACTCGAAACGAAACGAATCGAATCGAAACGCGCGCTCGGCGGGCGGACGTCGATCGAAGCGCCGGGGACCGAGACGCGCCGGGTGCTACTATGCGATTGTGTTCGTGATTTCAATTCTGTGTCCACGGATGGATGTTCTGTTCTAATTGTGATTATCGATGGATTCGAGTCGATTCGAGTCGATTCGAGTCGATCGATCGAGTCGATTCGTGTGTTTAATTCCACCCGCCGTTGTCCGCGTCTCGCGCGCCCGGTGGAGGCTTGGAGCAGTTCACCTTGAAGTAGGCCAGCATGCGGTCGACGGAGGGAAACTCCATCTTGCGGAAATAAAACCCGGCGGGACGCGCCTGGATGTACTCGTGGTGCACGCGACCGCTCGAACTCATGATGAAGGAGATGGAGAAGAGGACGAGACCCTTGTTTTCGTGACAGACGCCGAGGGCGTAGGGACGGACGCTGGGGTTGCGCGCGAGCTGTTGGCGCAACGCGCCGTCGATGTCATCCTTCGAGCCTCGCATGAATTTTCTGTGCTTGAGCATGTGCTTGACGTTGGAGACGATGGGTTCGACGTGACGCGCCATGACTTCGTCTAAATCTTCAAACTCTTCGTCATCGATGATGAGGGGGGTGCCGAGACCGAGATTGGCGACACCGGAACCCTTCTTGGTCTCCTTGATGTTGAAGTGGGCGAAGACGCCGTCGTACACCTTCATCGTACACGAGACGTTGGACGTGCCTCGCGTGCTCGGACGAATGATCACCTCGCCGATGTCCCCAGTCTCCAATTGATCCATCGCCGGTTGAGGGGCGATGTTTTGGAAATTCGGGTGGTCGATGTTTCGAGGGACAAAGGGTGGACGCTTGTCTTTTTTCGCCCTCGGCTTCTTGACGCGCGTCTCCTCGGGACGCTTGTCGAGGCTGTAGTAGCCGTTCATCTCCGTGTAGTGCAAGTGTTGTTCCCACTTGGCGGTTTCATCGGGGTGTAACGCGGATGAACTGCACGCGAGCTGGACGGTGAAGTTGTACACGTCGACGCCGTCCGCCTTGACGCGGGCGGTGATGACTTGTCCGGGGGCGACTTTTTCTTCGAGGCGCGAAAAGTTGCGATCGTCGCTGATGTCGTACTTGTCGACGTATCCGGTGAGTCCACTGTCGAGCGAACACACCGCGCGCGCGCCTCGACCATCGCGCGGACCCTCGATCTTCTTCACCGTGCACTGAATCAGTTTCCCAGAGCTCAGCGTGTGCATGGTTTCGCCCGTGAGCAACGCGAATTCGTCTTCGGCGGTGAGCGGCGACCACGGCGGGCGAATCTCTTCAAACGGGTATCGGAACTCGGTGCGAATCTCGCGCAGAATCTCGAGAGTTCTCTCCCCACCCGACGCCCACAAGTAGTCGGCGTACTCCTCCAGGATGAGCGGCGCAACCTTGAGCTCCCACGTCTTTGGGTTGAAAACCTTGGCGAGCTCTCGCTCGCGGTCGTACTTGTCCATCGTCGCCAAGTTTTCCTCCAATTCTAAAGCGTTGACGACGATGGCCATCGCCTGTTCGTATCTCTCCGGATGGCATCGCGTGGAATCGAGCATGTCGGCGTCGGTGATTTGTAAGAAACCGGCGGCATTTCGGAAGACGACGTCGTCCAAGACGCCGCGTAATTGTTCTCTGGAATCGAGGACGCCGCCCTCGACGGCGCGCACGGCGTTGATCACAGTCGTCGCCTTGCGCGGACCGAGACCGCCGACGTAGCGAAGGAGCGCGCTCTTCCACGGGTGCGCGCCCGCCAAATTGATATCGACACCGACTTGGTTGACCACATCGATGAGTTGACGCTCGACGATGGCGACGCGTTCATCCTTACCGAGAATGACGTCTTGCATCGGACACATGCGAAGAGACGCCGCCTCGCCGCCGGGGACGAGAGAGGCGACCACCGCGGCCGGATTGATGAGCGAACGACCCAAGGCTACGGCGCGAATCACCAACGGTTGTTGCTCGGGCATCTCGAGCATGGATTCCTTGGCGTTTTCGCACAGCTTGGCGACGCTGTCGTCGACAAAGTTGACGGCGATTTCCGTCACCTCCTCAGGAATGGCGCGCGGTTGTTCCTCGATGATTCGACCGACGACGAGGTTGAGCACTTCCTTGACGCGTCTGGAGTCCATGCCGCTCGCGCCGACGCAGCACAAGTGCGGACGGTGGTGCACGACGAAATCCATGAGCGCCTGAAGCTCATCCTGTTGGTTGGTCATCTGCGCCCCCGAGCCGCTGCCGAGGTGACGACCGATGGTGTGACACTGAATGAAATCGACGAGCTCGCCCTGAGAATCGAGAGCGACAAAGGTAGCGGGAGAGCCTGACACGGCGGCGACGATGCGCACGTCAAAGTCTTGATCCTCGGTATTCGCCGGACGCCAGGGTGCGTGACACACGTAGTTCCACGCGCCGTCGCCGCACGCGCGCGCCAACGCCTCGCGCGCGTCCAGGCCGAGTTGCGCCGCCGTCTCGCGAGTCAACGACGGAAGCAAGTGCTCCTCGAGCGCCGCGAGAACCACCTTGCGTCGGACTTCGTTCCACGCCGTGGCGAGGTCGCTCACAGCTTCGCTCAGGTACGCCTTTTCCATGCGTTCCAACACGCTCTTGAAGCGCACGTCGACGAATCCAATGTCCACCTTGAGCAAACCTCGTCTCTTGCCTTCGAGGATTTGAGCGAACTGCTCGGCGCCTAAAATGTACACCGGCATTCTCGCCAAACGCTTCACCGCGGCGATCGGGTGCCAAGGGTCGATAACGTCCGTGCCCTCGGGCGTGGGATACGTGCTGATGGTGGCGTGACCCAAGAATTCATCGCGGAACCACGCGCGCACCTCGGGCTCGGCGCCGATTTCAGTCGCGGCGACGTGCACGAAAGCCTTCATGACTTCGTCGGCGTCGGAGTATCCTTGATCAAAGTACACCTTGGCGACTTCTTCCGGCATCATGTTCGCCATGAGCTCGCTCGAGATGCCATTCTTCAAATCTTCGCCGAACGCGGCCGCCGAGGGGCCGGACATGTTGACGAGGTCTCGAATGCCTCGCTTGACGTGCGCGTCGTATTGCGTCTTTCTCCCCGGTCGACGAAGCTTAGAGCCAGCCTCAGTGGAGAAGAACAGACCCGCCTTGGCCTCGGCGTCGTCGACGTGACGATCCAAAAAGGCATTCGTCACCAAATCGAGACACTGACGAGCGACCAAACCTTGTTCGCTTTCGCCCTTCTCCTCGACGATGGTCGAGAGCGTCGACGAAATTCGAGACTTGCGAAGCTCCAAACGCACATAACGCTCGTCCCAATCGAGAATTGCGTGCATGATTTCGAATCTTCGCAAGAGCCGCTTGTAGTTGTCGCCCTCCGCCGTCAACGCCGGTCGAGCCTCTTCGGTGCGTCCGCGCAAGAGCGGCGTCACATGTTCTCGGCGTTGCGAAACGATGTACGGCAATTCCAAGTTTTCGTCGAACGTCATGTTAAGGAACTCGGCGATGCAAAAGATCACCTTTTCTTCCTCTTCGGGAGGCAACGTGTCGTTCAAACCTTGAATGTTAGCCTCGCGTTGCGCGTGATCGTTTTCTTGTTCGTAATCGGCCCATCCGTACAACAACATGTACCCTTCCTGGGTCGGCTTTTGCTGAATCGAGTCTCTGCCCATGATTCGATCGTAGATCCACGCCGCCTCGACGCCCCAATCCACCGGCGCGTCCGTGGGTCGCGGTTTGAGTTGCTGACGTTCCGGAAGATCGGCCGAGCGAATGGTTTCATCCTTCGCCGTGAGCATTTGCTCCTTGATGACGGACGGTTCAAACGTCTGGGACGCCCACTCGCTCGCTTGGCTGGATTGCAGCGATCTGCGACGGTGTCTCTCCTCGGCTCGCTGCGCCTTGGCCACCTTTCGAGCCTCGCTCGCGGCCTTGGCTTGGTCCAAGTCTTCCTGCGTCGCGCCCTCGCGTTCGATAAAGTCGTCCATTTCGTCTTCCTCGTCCTCGCTCTCGTCGCTCAACTCGGCGTGCACTGGAGCGTTCTGCGAACCATCGGTGCGCTTACGAGCGGCGAACATGCGATGCAGCTCGTCCGTGTCGCCGAAAATGTCGGCGGCGTCTTGAAGCTGGTCGCGGCGCAAACCGGGAATGGCCGAGGCGTATCGACGCTGACGCTCCTCTCTCGTCTCGCGCGGTCCATCGGTCTCGTCGCGGACTATGAAATCATCCATCTCGTCTTCGCTATCGCTGTACCCGACCGGTTGCTTGGCCGCCGGCGCGGGCGCGCTCTCCTTCGGAGCCTCCGCGGCGGCCTCCGCCCCCTCGCCCGCGCCCTCGCCCTCGTCGCCGTCATCGTCTCCGAACAAACCGCGCTCGAGATCGGCGATCGTGCCCGGCGCCTTGACCGCACCACCCTCGCGCTCGGCCGCCGTCTGCAAGCGCTTCTTCTTCTCTTTGCGCTTAAAACCAGTGACTTGGTTATCCTCTAGCAGTTCGTAGTCCTCCTCGTCCAACGTCATCGCCCGTTTCCGTCTCCGACGTTTAATCCCCGCGTCCTCGCTCTCGCTCTCGTCCCCGTCATCATCCCCAGTCTTCCCGTCGCCCTCGTTCCCGTCTCCCTCGCCCGCGTCGTCCGCCGGGACCTCCGTCTCGACGTCCGCCGGGACCTCCGCCGCCGTCCCGACCTCCCCCTCCGTCCCCACCTCGCGCGCCGGTTCCTCCGCCACCACCGCCTCCGTCGCCCGCTCCGGGGCCTCCACCGCCTCCTCGTCGCTCATCTCTCGCGCTCGCACCGTCTCCACCGCCTCACGCGCGCCTCACGCCCCGCGAATCTCTCGACGAGCAGATCCGCACGATCGCCGCGAATGCGATTCAAACCGCGACCGACGACGCGAGGGTGCCGTCGACGACGATCCGCGTCGTGATTCGGACGACGCGCGCGCTTTCACGCTCGCGCGCGTCGCTCGCGCGCGGCGTGCTCGTCCGGCGCGATCGCGCGACGCGTCGACGTATGCGGTGGTGTGGTCGAGGGTTTAGAACCGCGGCGCCGCGGGGAGGCGAGACGCGCGCGGGAGACGCGCGCGCGGGACGAGGACGGCGATCGACGCGCGATGTCGACGATGTCGGCGCGCGTGGGAGTGAGAACTTTTACACGAGTACCGAGGTGTCATCGCCAGGCGTGGTGTAACTCGTTGGCGTCGGCGACGCGGCGCGCGACGACGACGCCGGCGACCAAGGCGACGAGCGTGAGCGAGAGCAAGACGTGATTGAAATCGTCGTCCAACGCGTCAAAGGATTGACTCGGGGTGATTCTGGCGTAGAAGAGGTCCAAGCCAAACGCCAGGAAGTGGATGTTGGACTCGAGCTCGGCGGGGGCGGTGACGAGACCGCGAATGTCGTGCACGACGCGGTGTTGCGTGACCCAATCGGAGGGGAGAATGGGAATCACCTCTGAATACCGAATCAAACCCTCCTCTCGATCCGCCGCGGTCGGTTTCGTCGGTCGTCTCGGGTCTAAAAACCTCTTATCGATCGCCACCACCTGATCGTCGGCGGTGGCGATGAGCACGGCGGGTTCGGTGATGCCTCGCATCGAGCGCGTCGCCGCGAGCGCCTTGGCCTCCGGGCGGATGAAATAACTCTGTCCGATGATGCGCAGCGGCGGCGGTGAGAGCGACGACGACGTCTCGTTCGACGCGCGACCGAGCATTGAATCGTACACCAACCCACCGACGGCGAGGTTTCGTCTATCGTCACCGTCGTCGAATATTTCCAACGCGCTCATCGCGAAGCGTCTCGCCCTCGTGTTAAAGTAGTGATACGTCACCCAGTTTTCGCACACCACCGCGCGCACGGGACCTCGCGCGTCACCGTGACGAACGCGGTATAAGATTCTTCCCGTCACGCCGTCGATGAGCGTCGCTTGCACGTGCTTCCCATCGCTCGTGGCGAGAAACACGGTGTTGGGATTGAGGTATTTGAAGAGCGTCGAGCGATCGCCCGGGACGCGCGTCCAGGAATTGACGCGTTCGTCCTCGTTCGGTTTCGACGCGAATCCGACGATGGATCCGGCTTCCGGAGGAAATGACACCGTCCACGAGTGCACGGAATCGATGCCGTCGTCATCGGTGCGTCGAAGGGCGTACCCGCGCACCTCGTTCGCGGTTTGATCCACCGCGTAATACGACAGTCGACCGAGACGCGTAAAGGCGTCGGGCGTCGATTCCGACGGAAACGCGCGCGCGGTACCGTTCGACGCGACGATGAGGACGGCGTCCGCACCCTCGGCCGTCGTGAACGGTAACACGTGCGCGGCGCCGAACGGTACCGTGGTTTTTTCACCGAAGAGATCACCGGTGAATTGATTCACGACGAAGAGCGCCGTCGACGACGACGACTTGGCGACGAAGAGCGCGTACGACGTCTCGGGGTCCCCTCGAGCGGGAATCCACGCGCGAAGACCGGTGAACGTCGCTGACGCGTCCGTCATCGATCCGAAAAATCGTCTCCACAGTTCGCGTCCGTCGCCGTTGTGCAGAGCGACGAGGGCGCCTCGAGGACTGAGCGTCAGGATGGATTTTCGAAACCCGTTGACGTCTCTCGTCGGCGATAATTTCGTCGCATCCTTGGAGCGTAGATGCGCCAAATAGGCGATCTCCTCCGGACTCGCGAGTTGGAATTTCGCCTTGAGCGCGAGTAATTGCATGCGCGAGGCGTCGTGCGTCGAGAAGGCGCGACGCGTCGTCGTCTCGACGTCGGCGGCGCGGGTCGCGGGTAAATCTCCAAACATTGCCGCCGTCGCGCGGGACGACGCCTCCTGACGCGTCCACGCGATGTCATCGCCCGCGTGCGCGCTCATCGTCGCGTCATCGTCGACGGTGACGACGAAGGGGGCGTCTCTCGCGCGTGGAATCAAAAACGCGCGACGCAGAGCGGAGACGCGAATCGCCGCGTCGCCGCGTCTCGTTTCGCCGAGCGCGCGCGTCTCCCCCGTCTCGATGTTCATCGTCGACGTTTCGTACGTCATCGCGCCTCGGCCGTCGCTCTTCGAACGAACGATGCCTACGTGCATCTCCCCGTCTCTCGTCGCGACGACGGACGTGAATGTGGGACACGGTTCGTCGGCGAACGCGGCGACGACGCGAGGCGCTCCGGATTCGGCGTCGACGCGCGCGAGCGCGCACGCGCCGCCGTTAAATCTCACCACCGACACGCCCGTGCGCATCACCGCGTCTCTCGACCTCGCGTCGTGCGCCGCCGCGGGCTCTAACGTCGCCTTTCCCGACGCGCCGGGAAACGCCGCGACGGACGCGCCCTTGCCTCGCGTCAACGCGTCGACGTCCATCGTCGCCAGTCTACCATCCTCCGTCGTCGCGTGCGCGCGCACGCGTCCCGACGCGTCTCTCGACACGACGAACGCACCGTTCACGACGCCTAATCTACCACCGTTAGACGCGCACTTGGCGCGCACGATCGTCCCGTCCTCGTCGTCCATCGCGCTCGCGCACGGCGTCCCGCCGCCGCGCGCGCGTCCCAACGCGTACGTCTTCCCCCCATCCCGAACCACCCGTTCCCACCGCACGTCCGCGCCCGGAATCGCATCGTACACCCTCGCGCGCCACACCACCTCCCCACTCGACGTCGCTCGACGCACCACCTCACCACCCGCCAGCGTCGTCGTCTCGTCCTTCGATTCCGAAACCGCCGCGTCCGCCGCGTCGTCCCTCCGCGGTTCCCTCTCACCATCACCCCCTCGGAACATCCCCCGCTCGTGCGACGCGTCTTCCCACAACACGTTCCCACTCTCCACGTCGTACGCGCGCGTCGTTCGTCCCACACCTCGCGAAGACGTCCCCGACATCGTCACCGTCGTCTTTCCCGTCGTCGTCGTCGCGCTCGTCGCCAATCCATCCATCTCCCGCTCGTGCGTCGCCCGCCACGCGACGCGTCCCGAGCGCAACTCCACGCGCGCGATCGCGTCTTCGGTCGTCATCACGACCGTCTCGTCGGCCATCGTCGCGTCGTCGTCGTCCCCGTCCACGGTGGCGATCGCGAAAACGTCCCCGAGTCGTTCGATGAACGCATCCTTCACCCCGACGCGATCGACGCGCGCGCTCGAGACGAGATGTATGCGCGATGCGAACGCACAGGCACCGATGAGCGCGAGCGGCGTCCATCGCGACGCGCGTCGTCGCGAGGTGGGCGTCATCGCGATGAATGATTGAAATCCTCGAAATGACGCCTCGACGACACATCGACGCGCTCGCACCGCGCCCGCGCGCTCGTCTCCACCTCTCGCGCTCGCGCGCGCGCGCCGATGACGACCCTCGGTGATCTCGTGGACGAACGCGCCGCGCGCGCGTACGAGGAGACGTACGAATGCGTCGTTCCCGAAAACGCCGCCGCCGCCGTCCCGCGCGCGCATCGCGTCTGCGACGACGACGACGACGAGCTCTTCCTCGTTCGCGTCGCTCGAGACGCGCGCGCGAGTGGGATCTTTCGACTCGCGCGCGATGAGAGCGAGGACGCGCGCGAGGTGGGGACGTCGACGGACGGGGAGAGGCGACGGCTGGGCGAGTTTTCCGCGACGGCGCGCGCGCGCGCGTACGACGCGTCCGCCGGTGACGGCGCGCTCGTGAGACGCGGACGAGCCATCTCGGGAACGTTGACGCTGACGCGAGCGATCGCGAGCGGAGAGGAGGAGGGGACGACGACGAGGACGGAGACCGCGCGCGGGGACGCCGACGGCGACGGCGCGGCGAGACGCGCCGAGCGAAAGGAAAAGAAGCGAGAGAAGGAGAAGAAAAGGGGTGAGGAGAGGGAACGCGCGCGCGGTGAGGATGAGGAGAACGAGAGGGAGTCGTCTCGAAAGAGATCGCGTCGTTCGTGATGGTTGACCACGGTCGAACGGGTCGTCGCGCGCGCGGGTCGTTTTGTAAAAAGTACGCGGCGTCACACCGGGACGCGACCGATGACGCGTCTCACCGTCCTCTCGCGCGCGACCCCGACGACGCGCGCGTCCAACACGCGCGCATCCATCGATTCGACGCGTTCTCGTC
>PVBE012449231.1_pt1 | contig 16161 bp, 6 predicted proteins | sample 1631181 | NCBI WGS metagenome assembly PVBE01 (sample SAMN08397723, study PRJNA350692) | Marine metagenome, whole genome shotgun sequencing project. | isolation source: water | place: Pacific Ocean | collected 2012-04
CGACAACGTGAGCCTCGCCATCACACCGTCTTCGTGGAACACCGACCAGACGATTTATGTCCGTGGCGAGAACGACCATACCTCCGATGGCGACCAGGCCTTCAAGATCGTGCTGGGTGCGGCGGTCTCCACGGATGTGCAGTATTCCGGAAGGGACGCTACAGACTTGGGTTTCGTCAACGTTGAAGATCTCACTGCGGAAATCGTGGTTGCGCCCATGTCCGGGACCACCAGCGAAACCAAGGAGCAGGCGCTCTTCTCGGTGCGACTCAAATCCAAACCCTCCGGAAACGTGAACATTCTTGTTGCCAGCAAGGATGCCTCAGAAGGTGCGATTGTCGGCAGTGACAACCTGAGCTTCACCACCACCAACTGGAACGGACTCCAGACCGTGACGGTGCAGGGCGCGGATGACAACGACACTGATGGCACAGTGGCCTACCTCGTCAGCTTCACCGGAGACAACGCTTCGGCGGGTCAGAGCTACCGGGGCGTGTACACCTACGCCTCGCTCAAGAACGTGGACAACGAAGCCGCAGGTTATCGGATTTCCGACATCAGCGGCGCGACCAGCGAATCCGGAGGACGCGCCTTCTTCACGGTGCGGCTCACCTCCAAGCCTTCCGACAACGTGACCCTCGCCGTCTCCAGCGACAACACCAGCGAGGGCACGGTTTCCGGAAACAGCCTGATCTTTACGTCGAGCAACTGGTCGGCGGCGCAAACCGTGACCGTCACCGGGGTTGATGACACCATTAGGGACAACGACACCGCGTACAGTGTTGTGCTGGGCGCGGACACTACGACCCCGGACTTGAACTACCGCAACCTCGATCCTCCGGACGTGCTGGTCGTCAACCTTGATGACGAAAATCCGGGGTTGAGGGTTTCGCAAATCTCAGGGCCGACCACGGAATCCGGGGGCAATGCCTTCCTCAATGTGAGCTTGCAGAGCCGTCCGGCGAACACGGTGAAACTCGACGTGACGCTTTCGGATTCGTCTGAGGCGACCTTCACCAAAGGCTCCGCCGACAACGACACGCAGTTGACGTTCACCGCCTCGGATTGGAATTCTGCGCAGACGGTCACGCTTTACGGGCGGGACGACAGCGTGGCGGACGGCAATCAGGCGTACTCGCTCAAGATCGTGCCCAACACCGCCGCAACGCTTGATCCGGACTATGACCTCGTGAGTGCGAAGACAGTGCTGTCGAGCAATGTGGATGATGAAACGGCGGGCTTCCGGGTGAGCCGTTTGAGCGGATCGGTTTCCGAAAACGGGCGCAGTGCACGGTTCACAGTGCGGCTCACGAGTCAACCCAATGGCAACGTTGTGGTCAAGGCAGCAAGCGACAACCTTTCGGAAGCCAAAGTCAGTCCCGCGAGCTTCACCTTCAACAACACGAACTGGAGCGGCGAGTCGGCCTTCACCGTCACGGGCGTGAACGACAACACGACAGACGGGAATCAGACCTTCCAGATTTGGTTGACGGTGGACAACAACACGAGCAACACCACCGACACCACGGGCTACCTCGGCCTCAACCCTGCGGACGTGCTGGGCGTCAACGAGGATGACGACACGCCCGGATTCATCGCCACGGCGATTTCTGGGTCGACCACCGAATCTGGCGGCATCGCCACCTTTGCTCTGCGGTTGCGGCAAGCACCAACGGACAACGTGACCGTCCACGCCACGGTTTCCGACGCCACCGAGGGCAAGCTCTTGCAGCCCGATAACACCACGACGGACAACCTCAGCATCGTCTTCACGACGAGCGACTGGAACAGCCTGCACACCGTGCGTGTGCGGGGTTTAGACGACAACGCAACTGACGGCACACAAGGCTTCTGGGTGCTGCTGGGCGCGGCAGTTTCCAACGACACGCGCTACAGCGGACTTAATCTGGATGACGTCGCGGTCTCCAACAGGGATGACGATAGCGCTGGATTTATCGTCTCGATTCCAAGCGGGTCAACTTCGGAAGCAGGAGACAACGCGACCTTCACGGTACGGCTCACCAGTCAGCCCTCCGGAACGGTGGTGATCACGGTCGCAAGTAACAAGACCACGGAAGCCACGGTTTCGCCAACGAGCCTGAGTTTCGATGCGTCCAACTGGTCCACCGCCAAAACCGTGACCGCTTCTGGAGTGAACGATTCCTCAGCGGATGGGGATCAGCGCTATCTTACAACGCTGACCGTCAACAGCGGCTCGACCACGGCGACCGAGTACAACTCGCTCGATCCTCCGGATGTGCAACTGCTCAACATGGATGACGACAGCGCGGGCATCCGCGTCAGCGCTCCCAGCGTGACCTCGCTGACTGAGTCCGGCACTAACGCAACTTTCACGGTGACACTGAACACCGCGCCCACGGCCACGGTGACAATTCCGGTGTACACCAGCGATGCCTCCGAGGCGAAGCTGATCGTCAACGGCAGCACGGTGGTTTCCGACAACCTGACCTTTGCCTCTGGAAGCACCGGGCCGAAGTCGATCACGGTGGTCGCACAGGATGACAATGTCAGCGACGGCGAGCAACCCTTCACCATCGTGTTGTCTGCAGCCACCAGCACAGATGCAAACTATCAAGGCTTGAACCCGCAGGATGTGGTGTTGAGTAACACGGACAACGAAGCGGGGGTTCCGGGCTTCCTCGTCAGCACCCTCAGTGGTTCTACGTCCGAAAGTGGAGACAATGCGACCTTCACGGTCAGCCTCGTGGTTTCGCCCACCGCGAACGTCACAATCCCGCTGGCCATCAGCGATTCCTCTGAAGCGCTGCTCTCGGTCGCTGGCAGTGCGGCGGCAAGTTCGGTGAATTTAAACTTCGGTTCTGGAAATTACTCGACCGCGCAAACCGTGACCGTCTTGGGGCAGGATGACGCCCTGCTGGATGACGCGGTGGCCTTCACGGTGACGCTGGCGAGTGCGACGAGTACGGATTTGCGCTACCACGGACTCAACCCGCAGGACGTTTCCGGCGTCAACAAGGACAACGAAAGTTATGCGCCGAACGCTGTTTTGGTCAGCGCGATCAGCGGCCCGACGCATGAGGACAACGGCACCGCGACCTTCACGGTCAAGCTCGCTTATGCGCCCACGGCTTCCGTCAGCCTGCCCGTCAGTTCCAGTGTCACCAGTGAGGGTTTGGTGTCGAACGACGGTTCCAGCTTTGGCTCGTCCACGACTGTGACCTTCTCGATCAGCGACTGGCAGTCCGACCACACTGTGACCGTGCGCGGCGTGAACGACAACACCTCGGACGGGGATCAAGCCTATGCGGTGCTGCTTGGTACAACCACCTCCAGTGATCCACGCTACAACGGCATTAACCCCTCTGATGTCACGCTGCGCAATGTGGATGACGAGACCGCCGGGTTCATCGTCACCACCACAGATGACACCACTTCCGAAGCAGGTGGCACGGGCACGTTCACGGTTCGGCTGAATAGCGCTCCGACCTCTGCCGTGCAACTCAAGCTCATCGACAACCTTACCAACGAGGGCACCGTCACCACTCCGGCGGGCAAGCTGCTCTCTTTCGACAGCACCTCGTGGTCCACCGTGCAAACCGTCACGGTCACGGGGCAGGATGACAACAAGACGGACGGCACCCAGCGTTATGTCGTTTTCATTGATCCGGACACCTCCACGGCGGACCTCAAGTACCGCAACCTTGATCCTGCGGATGTGACCCTGCACAACTCCGACAACGACAGCGCCGGATTCCTCGTCAGCGTGAGCGACAACCAGACGAGCGAGAGCGGCGGCACGGGCAGCTTCACGGTGCGGCTCAACAGCCAACCCTCCGGAAACGTGGTGTTGCTGGCTCAGAGCAGCGATGCCTCCGAGGGCGCGGTCACACCGGAACTGTTCACCTTCACCTCCGTGAACTGGAACAGTGCCCGCAGTTTCACCGTCACTGGACTCAACGACAACAGCACGGACGGGGCCGTCAGCTACACGATTCTGCTGCAACTCGCGTCGAGTGCCGATCCCAGCTACTCCGGAGTGGACCCCGCAGACGTGGTGATGACCAATGCGGATGACGACAACTGGGGATTCGTGACCTCCACACCGAGCGGCCAAACCACGGAAAACGGCGGCACGGTGAGCTTCACGGTCAATTTGCTCTTTGAGCCGACCACGGACAATGTCACTCTCAACGTGACTACGGACAATGCCAGTGAAAGCACGGTGCTGACCTCATTGTTGGTCTTCCAGCAAGCCTCATGGACCAACGCGCAGACCGTGACGGTGCAAGGCGTGAACGACAACATTTCGGATGGTGACCGCGCTTATGCGATCCAGTTTGCCAGCCAGACGAGTTCCGGGAACTATGCGAACCGCAAGCCGGGTGACGTGCATCTCAGCAACCGCGATGACGACACCGCAGGAGTGCGCATCGGCGCAGTCAGCGGCTCCGTTGCGGAATCCGGTACGGTGGCGACCTTCACGGTGCAGTTGGGCAGCCAGCCCACCGCCAGCGTGAACCTGCCGCTGGTCGTGAGCGACAGTTCCGAGGCTGAGGTTTCGCTGGACAATGTGTCGTGGGCTGCATCCAAAACATTGAGCATCGCCACTGGTTCGTGGAACACCGATCAGCGCGTTTACATCCGGGGCGTGCAGGACAACGTGAGCGACGGCATGCAGTCCTTCGTGGTGCAGTTGAACGCACTCACCTCCACGGATGCAGGCTACAACGGACTCAATCCGCTCGATGTCTCCATGCAGAACGTTGAGGACGTGATTGCGGGAATTGTGACCAGCCCGACCTCCGGAACCACCAGCGAGCGGGGCGAGCAGGCGATCTTCTCCGTGCGCTTGGGCTACAAGCCCACAGGAAACGTGATCGTCAAGGCACAGAGCCTCGACAACTCCGAGGGTCGCATTGACAATAGCACTGCAGTCAAAACGCTCAACTTCACGAAGGACAATTGGAATGGCCTCCAGACGGTCACGGTCGATGGACAGGACGACAACGACACGGACGGCACGGTTTCCTACTCCATCAAGCTCTGGGCGGACAACAGTTCGGCAGACACCTACAATGAAAGCACCACCGCCTACGTCTTCCTCAAAAACATTGACGACGAGTCGGCGGGCTTCCGGGTTTCCGGCATTTCCGGACACACCAGCGAATCCGGCGGACGCGCCTTCTTCACGGTACGGCTGACCTCGGCACCCTCGGACAACGTGACAATCGGCGCGAGTATCAGCGGGGATGATGCGACCGAAGGCGAGGTGTCTCCGGCCAGTTTGACCTTCACGACAACCACATGGAATGCCGCGCAGACCGTAACGGTCACAGGCAAAGACGACTACCTCCGGGACAACGCCACCGCCTACACCGTCGTGCTGGCGAAGGACACCACGACCCCCGATCTCAACTACCGCAACCTCGATCCTCCGGACGTGCTGGTCGTCAACGATGACGATGAAATTCCGGGACTCAAGGTTTCGGCGGCTTCGGGTGCCACCACGGAAAGCAAGGGCACAGCGTTCTTCACGGTGAAACTGCTGAGCAAGCCCTCCAGCACGGTGCGGCTGAACCTCAGCAGCAGCGGGACCAGCGAAGGCCGGGTCACCGCGATTTCAGGCAGCAGCGTGAACATCGCATCCACCGGAACCTCCTACTTGGAGTTCTCGACCACAGACTGGAACAGCGAGCGCAGCGTCACGGTCACGGGCCAGGATGACAACGTCACCGACGGCAACCAGGCCTACGCGGTCACGGTTTGGGTGGATCAGGCGAACACCGCCGATTCCGGATACGATCCGCTCGACAACGTGACGGTGCTACTGAGCAATGTGGATGACGAAACCTCCGGATTCCTCGTTTCCGGAATCAGCGGAACGGTGTCTGAAAAACAGAACAGCGCGAACTTCTCGGTGCGGCTCACCAGTCAGCCCAATGGCAGCGTCATCTTCAAGGCGGCTTCGGACAACACTTCCGAAGGCTCGGTCAGCCCGTCGACTCACACCTTCTCGTCCTCGAACTGGAGCGGCGAGCAGGCGTTCACGGTCACGGGCGTGGACGACAGTGTCAACGACGGCGATCAGGCGTTCCGCATTGTGCTGACGGTGGACAACAACTCCAGCAACACCACCGACTCCTCCGGCTACCGCCTGCTCAATCCGCCGGATGTCTGGGTGACAAACGTGGATGACGAAACGCCGGGCTTCTACCACACGCTGTCCAGCGGCCCGACTTCCGAGGACAATGGCACTGCCGTCTTCACTGTCGGACTCCAGACCCAGCCCACGGGCAACGTCGTGCTGGATTTGGGGATTTCGGACAAGACCGAAGGCACCTTCACCTCCGGCAGCACGGACAACGACACGCAGTTGAGCTTCACTACCGCGAACTGGAATGCACCGCAAACGGTGACGGTCTGGGGGCTGGACGACAACGACACGGACGGCACGCAGGGCTACACCGTGACCCTTGCGGTCAACACCGCCTCCACACTGGACGCCGATTACGACAAGCTCTCCAGCCGCATGTTGAGCCTGAGCAACACGGACGACGAAACTGCGGGTTTCCTCGTCTCCGTGCCGAGTGGTTCCACCAGCGAATCCGGCGACAACACCACCTTCACGGTGCGCCTCAGCAGCGCCCCGATCACGGGCTTGCAGGTCATGCTTGACCTCAGCAGCAGCGACACCAACGAAGGCCGCATCACCGCCGCGTCCGCAGGGTCGCCCTCAATCAACTCGACCGGAACCAGCACCCTGACCTTCACCAGCAGCACTTGGAACACGCCCGTGACCGTGACGGTTTCCGGGCAGAACGATGCCTTGGCGGACGGTGACCAGCGCTACCGCATCAGCCTTGGTGTCAACTCCGCGTCAACCACGGCGAGCGAGTATCGCCTGCTCGATCCTCCGGACGTGGCCTTGGTCAACACTGACGACGATGCAGCGGGTCTGAGCGTCAGTGCCCCCAGCACGGCGCAGCTTTCTGAATCTGGAGGGAACACCACCTTTACGGTCAAGCTTCACACCGCGCCTACACAGAATGTGACGGTTCCGATCTACACGAGTGATCCAACCGAGGCGAAACTCAATCTAGGCAATGGAGTGGTTACGTCTGACAACCTGACCTTCGGATCGGGAACCACTGGGCCAAAGACCATCACGGTGTTCGTACAGGATGACAACGACTCCGATGGCGACCAGCCCGTGCGCGTGATCCTCTCGGAAACCTCCAGTAGCGATGCGAACTACCACGGACTCAACCCGCAGGATGTGGTCTTGACGGTCACGGATGACGAATCCGGCACGCCGGGCTTCGTGGTCAGCGCACCGGACAATGCAACCACCACCGAATCAGGCACAAACCGCACCTTCACCGTGAAACTGGCGGCGAAACCGACGGCGGATCTGGTGATTCCGCTTTACGTCAGCGACAGTTCCGAAGCGCTGATCGCCTCTGGTGGCTCAGCTATCGACAACCTGACACTGACCTTCACCTCGTCCAACTGGAGTACCGCCCAGACGATCACGGTTACGGCACAGGATGACAACATGGTCGATGGTGATGTAGGCTACACAGTGTTTTTGATGCCAGCTCAGAGTGCGGATAGCCGCTATCAAGGGCTCAATGCGCAGGACCTTAGTTTCGTCAATGCGGACAACGATACGGTTACCGGATATGGTTTCTTGATTACGAATCCAACCAACAGCGCCAAGGTTCAGGAGTCAGATACTTCAACAAAATCGACGTTTACGGTTGCTCTGACATCTGCTCCAGCTGCAAATGTTGACATCAACTTGTACAGCAGTGATTCTACAGAAGCGACTGTGAGCCCAACCTCCCTGCAATTCACCTCAAGTAGCTGGGGTGCCAAGACCGTTACTGTGACTGCCTTGAATGATTCCGACAACGACAGTGATCAGTTCTTCCAAGTCATTCTGTTGCCAGCCACCAGCAGTGACGGCAACTACAACGGCAAGGATCCACAAGATCTCGGCTTCGTGAACCAAGATGATGACTGATCCGCTCTCAAACCCATGATGATCTACAAGATTTCGACTATTGGCTGAAAGCGTGTCCGGACAAGCCACCCGTTTCAGTGACGAATTCCTGCATGAGCCTACGAGCAAGTAAAACGCAGTTGAGTTATTGGGGGAATCGTGGGAGCATGGGGCAGATCGGGATGGAATCCTCCGGATCACCAAGGCTGGGAATCTGACCACTGAGCGAGAAAACGATGGGCGCACTGACCTTTGACACCCTCTCCGCCTCACGGGTGTTGATGGAGGGCGGACTGGACGAAAAGCAGGCCACCGCTGTAACACGGGTCATCAAGGAAGCGCAGGACGCTCACCTTGAGGAACTGGCCACCAAGGCGGACCTCAGAGCGGAACTTGCCGAGGCCAAGGGTGGGATCATCAAGTGGGTCGCCGTGCTGCTGTGGCACAGGCTGGATTGATCGCCACTCTCGTCAAGTTGCTCTGAGTCAAGCGGCCCCTGTGAGAGAAGAAACACGATAAGACACTCGCCGACTCACACGCTTATTTGCTGATGTCTATTGCAAGCAGCCCTACGGTCCGTACTTCCAGACTTTGGAGCCGAGCAGGAGGATGCAGTTGTTGGAGGAGGAGGCACTGCACTTGAAGGTTTCGGCACTGAGTCCGGATGCGCTGGCGTTGTTGACGATCACCCCGTCGGTGCGTCCATAGACACCACTGGTCCATGTGGAGCCGTCGGTGCTTTGCCACGCTTCCAGCGAGTTGATGCTACTGCCGTTCTGACCACCCAGCACCCAAAGCGCCCCTTCGTATTCGATGGAAGCGTGTCCGGAACGGACAGTCCACGCCGGGCCGATCGTCTTGCAGGTCCAATTCGTCCCGTTGCTGGAAGTCCAGACTTCCTTGGTGGCCCCGCTGCTACTGCTGCCTCCGGTTAGCCAGAGTGCGTTGTTGAACACCGCCACGGCGTGTCCGGAGCGTCCTGACCAGCAGGTGCTGTTGCTGCTGCAATCAGTGCAGGTGGGGCTTTGCTGCGTCCAAGTGGTGCCATTGCTGGAGGACCAGACATCGTTGAGGTAGCTCACGCTGCCGCCGGAAACACTCTCGCCTCCATAGATCCAGAGTTTGCCGCCAAAGCTCACGACGGCATGGCGGTAGCGGGCTGACCAGCAGGTGCTACCACCTCCGGAAGCGGTGCAGGTCAGCGTCTTCTGGCTCCAGGAGGTGCCATTGCTGGAAGACCAAGCATCGCTGACCAATTGCCCAGATGCATTCTGCCCGCCCAAGACCCACAGCTTGTTGTTGAAGGTGGCGACTCCGAGTCCGGAGCGTTTGAACGGGTTGACCGCACCTTGAGTTTTGTCGGTCCAAGAACTGCCACTGCTGGAGGCTTGCACATGCTTGTCGTCACGCCCTCCCAGTGCCCAAAGAGTGCTTTGCCAAGCGGTGCTGCCATGGTAGGAACGAATGCTCCAATTGCTCGTGGAAACCGCACTCCAACTGCAGGAGCCGTTATCACACAAAGACTGTGTAACGAAAGCAGAAGAGGTGTAGCTGGACGAAAGGGCCTTTTCGAAGTCATCCTTAACGCTGGTGGAGACCAGAATCTTGTAGTTCGTCTTGGTCTTGAGAGGAACTTGCGGGGTGAGGGTGTAGGTGGTGCGCCCGCTATTGTAAGTCAGGGTGGCAGCTTCGCAGTTGCTGAAGTTGTCTCCGGAGAGTTGTACCGAACCACTGCACGATCCGCCCGAACTGGTGGTCGCAGTGATGCTCTGAACGGCCTTTGAGAAGGTGATTGTGAAATTGTCAGTGAGGGGCACGCTGGAGGATTTGCCGCTGATGGTGCTAATGTTGTCAACCGTCAGTTGCTTGTTTGCCAAGGTGGCAATGGCACTCTCCTCCTCGGCTGGATTGGAACTGTCGCAGGCCGACAAAGCCGCCCACCCTGCAAACAGGATCAGGACGAGCCGGCCAAACGTGAAGTGGGAAGCTAGGGCCATTATCGGCTCCTTGCAAGTGGGTTCTTCAAAAAATGAAGTCAGTGTGGCACTGTCGTCGCAGCCGCCTCGCCGCCTTGCCAATACCTACACCCCATGTTCCAAGTCTAGTTCGTCTGCACACGGAATGCAACAGGGAAAGCCAAGTTGTTTTTCTGGAAAGTCAGTCGCCCCGGGAAAGGGTTTGCCCGACACTGCTCCAAGCAATTCGCGGACTCTGGAATTTCGATTGATCTTTCCTAGGAGAATCTGTTGAAATGGGCCACTATGATGGACTTGGCTTAGCTGGTCCAGAGATTTTTCAAACAGGAGCAGTATGCACACCCCCCCGGATTACTTGAATCCGGACTTGCCCGCAAACCTGAAGCGGGTGCGGATGCCCGTGGTCGGGGCCACTTTGGAAACGCTCAAAGGCTACGGTTGTCTTGTGGACGATACCGATGCGGTGGAGGTGGAGATCGTACGCTGGCCCGCGCAGGGCTGGCGTCCGGTGGATCCGGACACCGGGAACGAGGGCGGCACCACCGAGGGGAGGTTCATCAGCGAGTGGAAGGGCGATTTGCTCTACGGACGCAACGACGCAGTTTCCGGACACTACATTCTCGGCTATGCGGCGGACCCTGCCGTTGCCCATGAAAACCACCACCGTGATCCGGAGCAGTTGCTGCTCTGGCACGCCAACTACCACCCGGACGGCGGGCAACTCTTCTTCCCGCTGGAAAAGCAGCCGTTTCTCTGCCCGTTGGCCCTGCCCGGGGATGATGTGCAGCCTGAGGATTTCGTCTGCTTCCGGTGCGACGGCAGCCAAGGCCTGTACATCCACCCCAACATCTGGCACGAAGGCGTGTTCACGATGCGACGGCAGCAGCGCTTCTTTGACAAGCAGGGGGCCGTTCACGCTCGGGTGTCCGTGGATTTCGCCCGGGAGTTCAGGTGCCTTCTTGAAGTTCCTTTGGAGCGAGATGCTCTTCCCGTTCACTCCAATGAAGGAGGATTCATGACCTGATCCCAGCATCCTGTCTCCAAAATTCCGCCCTTCCCGGCATTTTTCGGTTGAAGGTTTGCCGGAGTGCCCTTATCGTTTCAGTTTTTCCCGTAATCCCTTTTCAGGAGGCTTTATGAAAATGAGTTTTTCTTTCAAACTATGCCGTGCCCTGCTCGGTTTCACACTGGGTTTGCTGCTTGCCCTTCCGGCCAGTGCCGAAACCCTGATGGTTTACACGGCGGTTGAAGCCGAAGACCTCAAGCGCTATGCCGCAGCGTTCAACGAAGACCATCCGGACATCAAAATTCGCTGGGTCCGTGATTCCACTGGAATCGTCACCGCGAAGTTGCTCGCCGAGAAGAACAACCCGAGGGCCGACGTGGTCTGGGGTCTGGCCGCGACCAGCCTGATGCTGCTCAAGTCCGAAGGCATGTTGCAGCCCTACTCGCCCAAGGGTTTGGGGCAACTTGATTCGAAATTCCGGGATGCCGCGAATCCCCCAAGTTGGACGGGCATGGACGCCTGGATCGCCGCTGTCTGTGTGAACACGGTTGAGGCGCAGCGTCACAGCCTGCCGACACCGACCTCATGGATGGACCTCACCGATCCGGTGTACAAGGGACATCTTGTGATGCCGAATCCAAACTCGTCCGGAACGGGCTTCCTGGATGTTTCCTCATGGCTCCAGCTTTACGGTCCGCTCGGCGGTTGGCAGTTCATGGACAATCTCCACAAGAACATCGCGTGGTACACCCACTCCGGCTCCAAACCCTGCAAGCAGGCGGCACGCGGCGAGACCCCCATCGGCATCTCCTTCGCATTCCGGGGGGCCAAGTCCAAGGCCGCAGGCGCACCGCTGGACATTGTGCTGCCGCGTGAAGGGGTGGGCTGGGACATGGAGGCCACCGCCATCGTCAAGGGCACCAAGAAGCTCAGTGCCGCCCAGACGCTGGTCGACTGGTCCATCACGAAAAAAGCCAACCAGCTTTACAATCAGGGCTACGCCGTGGTCGCTTATCCCGGAATTGCCAAGCCGGTCAAGCACTTCCCGGAGGGTATTCTGGATGCGATGATTGACAACGATTTCGAATTTGCGGCGGTCAACCGCAGGAGCATTCTCTCCAAGTGGCAGAGCCGCTACGACGCGAAGTCGGAAGCCAAGTAATCCCACCCACCTTGCCGAGCCGGATTTCGTGTCCGGCCCGGTCTCTTTTTCTGTCCATATGCCTGAATCCCATCAGCCCTACCTGCGCATTGAACACCTCACCAAGCATTTTGGGGAGTTCGTCGCTGTCCGGGAACTTTCGCTGGAAATCAACGGGGGCGAGTTCGTCTGCTTCCTCGGCCCGTCCGGATGTGGCAAGACCACCCTGCTCCGCGCCATCGCCGGACTTGACCTGCAAAGCTCCGGACGCATCACACAGCAGGGGCGGGACATTTCCACCCTGCCGCCCTCGGAGCGGGATTTCGGAATCGTCTTCCAATCCTATGCACTCTTTCCCAACCTGACGGTTTTCCAGAATGTAGCCTATGGTTTGGAGAACCAGCGGGGGCCGAAGCCGGCAATCCACAAGCGTGTGGTTGAATTGCTGGAACTTGTCGGCTTGCCGGAGCAAACCGCGAAATACCCTGCGCAGCTTTCCGGAGGTGAACAGCAGCGCGTGGCGCTCGCCCGTGCCTTGGCGACCTCTCCGGGATTGCTCTTGCTCGACGAACCCCTGAGCGCCCTTGATGCTCGCGTCCGGGCCTTGTTGCGTCAGGAAATCCGTGCGTTGCACCAACGTCTCGGTGTCACCACCATCCTCGTCACGCACGATCAGGAAGAGGCGCTTTCGATGGCAGACCGCATCGTGGTGATGGACCATGGACGCATCAAGCAGGTGGGCACTCCGGAGGAAATCTACAGCACCCCCGCTTCGCCCTTTGTGGCAGATTTCATTGGCGTGATGAATTTTCTGGAAGGCGAGGTCGCGTCTTCCGGAACCGTTCGGGTGGGCGACAACTCTCTTTCCTGCAACACAGCCAGCATTTCCAATGGCGGGAAAGTCCGGATGACGGTGCGTCCGGAGGACATCCGTTGCCACTCCGAAGCGGCTGAACTCCAGAATACGTTTCCCGTTCAAGTGGAAACCCTTGAGTTTCTCGGCTCGTTCTGCCGCCTCAACCTGAAGGGACCGGACGGCTTTGGAAAACTCCGGGCCGATCTTTCGCTTCAGCAGGTTCACGAACTCAAGGCCGCTCCAGCAATCACGTTGAGCGCCGAGTTTCCGCCCTCCGCCCTCCGCCTCTTTCCGGAAACTCGGTGAGTCCCGCCGCCGCAATTTCCGCGTCCAAGACTCCGGTCCGCGTTCGCTTGAGCCGGGACGATTTGGTGCTGCGAACCGCCCTCGGGATCGTCATCGCCCTACTGACAGTGGCGGTCGTGTTCCCACTCTATGCGCTGCTCTCAAAGAGCTTGGAGGACATGGACGGAGCCTTCGTGGGGTTGGAGAACTTCCGGATTTATTTCGACACCCCCGCCCTCTTCGCCTCCATCACGAACAGCCTCGGTGTGGCGATTTCTGCGATGTTGATCGTGCTGGGGATCGCCTTTGTCTATGCCTACGCGCTCACGCGCACCCGGATGCCCCTGCGCTGGCTCTTCCGGGGCATTGCGCTCATCCCGATTTTGGCCCCCTCACTGCTGGCGGCGATTTCACTGATTTACTGGTTCGGCAATCAGGGCGTTCTCAAATCGTGGCTCGGAGGCGGCTCGATTTACGGTCCTGTCGGTATCATCATCGGCTCGTGCTTCTGGGTGTTTCCGCATGCGCTGATGATCCTGCTCACCGCGCTCTCCACCGCCGATGCGAGGCTCTACGAAGCCGCAGAAGCCTTGCGCACTCCGAAGTGGCGCGTGTTCTGGACGGTTACCCTCCCCGGTGCCAAGTACGGCATCCTCAGCGCAGGATTCATCGTCTTCACACTCGTGATCACGGACTTCGGTGTACCCAAAGTGATTGGTGGACGCTTCAACGTCCTCGCCACTGACGTGTACAAGCAGGTCGTCGGGCAGCAGAATTTCGAGATGGGGGCGGTCGTCTCGCTCATGCTGCTGCTACCTGCGGTGGTCGCCTTCATTGCCGACCGCTGGGTGCAGCGGAAACAAGTCGCGCAGCTCTCGGCGCAGGCGGTGCCCTTCCAGCCCAAGTCCGAACCGCTGCGCGACACGCTGCTTTTCAGCTTCTGCACCGTCGTTGCGGTGATCCTGCTCGCCATGCTCGGCATGGCCATCTATGCGTCCTTCGTCACCTTCTGGCCCTACAACCTCACACTCTCGCTCAAGAACTACAACTTCGACGTGATGGACGGCGGCGGCTGGGAGGCATACTACAATTCGATCCGCATGGCGATCTACTGCGCCGTCTTCGGCTCTGGCCTGATCTTTCTCGGCAGCTACTTGGTCGAAAAGACGCGTGGCGTGGCGTGGCTCCGCACCCTGCTGCACCTTGCCGCGCTGCTGCCGCTCGCGGTGCCCGGACTCGTGCTCGGTATTGCCTACATCTTCTTTTTCAACCATCCGGACAATCCCCTCGGCTTCCTCTACGGCACGATGGGTATTCTTGTGATCTGCACCATTGTCCACTTCTACACCGTCAGCCACCTCACCTGCCTCACCGCACTCAAGCAACTTGATCCGGAATTCGAGGCGGTCTCCCTTTCGCTGAAAACCCCGGTGTGGCGCACGGTGGGCAAGGTGACGCTGCCCGTCTGTTTGCCCGCGCTGCTCGATGTGGGCAGTTACCTCTTCCTCAACGCGATGACCACTGTCTCTGCCGTGGTCTTCCTCTACTCTCCGGAAACCATGCTCGCCTCGGTCGCCGTCCTCAACATGGACGATGCCGGGGACATCGCACCTGCCGCTGCAATGGCGATGATGATCGTGTACACCTCCGCCGTCTTCCGCATCCTCCACACCCTGCTCGCCCACATCCTGCACCGCCACACCCAAGTTTGGAGGCAACGCTGATTTCCAAACTCCGGGGCATTGGGAGTTCTATCTTGTGGATCAGGTTCCAACAATGACACCATTTGGAGTATGAACGCGACATAAATTTCCAATTCACTGATCGAGTCAATGGAACGGTCATGGGGATCGAGAAGAAACGGTTTATAGAAATCCTCAATGCACACTCAACAAGCTGCAAATCTTCAACATGGTGCTTAGTTGGGATATCAAACCTGCTAGTCGGCATGGTCCGAAATCCGGAACCTGCTGGAGCAACAACGAGTCCGGGTACAGGAGGAGATTGTGATCACCCCTCACTCCTCCCTCACCCCCCAACAAACAACAACAACAACTCTGCCGACCACGGCGTGTGACGCCCCGTTCAACCACCTTTTGGAGCAGTGCACCCGAATTGCCCGCGAGTTTAGCCCGCAAGACTGAAATCACAAAAACTCCACTTTCGGTGGCAGAATATCGGGATTTTCTTGAGAAATGATCGACAAACCCGGATTGGATTCCTGAGGAAATCCTCGCAAAACTTCGATAGAGCAAGGAAACGGAAAAAACGATCATTCATAATTCCAACCATGGTCTCTCTTTACGACTTCCTCATCATCGGGGGAGGCTCGGCAGGCTGCGCCTTGGCGAATCGCTTGAGCGCTGATTCCGGCAACAAGGTGCTGGTGCTGGAGGCGGGGCGTCCGGATTACCTCTGGGACATCTTCATCCACATGCCCGCCGGGTTGTTGGTGCCAATCGGCAACAAGCACTACGACTGGATGTACAAATCGGAGCCAGAGCCGCACATGCACGGACGCCGCATCTGCCACGCTCGCGGCAAGGTGCTGGGGGGCTCCAGCAGCATCAACGGCATGATCTTCCAGCGCGGCAACCCCATGGACTACGAACGCTGGGGACGCGAACCCGGCATGGAACGCTGGAACTACGCGCACTGCCTGCCCTACTTTAAGCGCATGGAAACCTGCATCGCCGGAACCGACGACTACCGGGGAGGCGAGGGGCCCCTGGTGCTGGAACGTGGTCCTGCGACGAACCCGCTGTTTCGGGCGTTTTTCGAGGCGGTCCAGCAGGCGGGGCATCCCTTGACCAGCGACGTGAACGGCTACAAGCAGGAGGGCTTCAACGCCTTTGACCGCAACGTCTATCGGGGGCGTCGCCTGAGTGCCGCCCGCGCCTACCTGCATCC
>PVBE012483597.1_pt1 | contig 16161 bp, 18 predicted proteins | sample 1631181 | NCBI WGS metagenome assembly PVBE01 (sample SAMN08397723, study PRJNA350692) | Marine metagenome, whole genome shotgun sequencing project. | isolation source: water | place: Pacific Ocean | collected 2012-04
CAATGAAGGCCTTGAATCCTTCGGTATTCGCTATGGCTACAAATTTTAAAACTTGACCTGATTTTTTTTAATTTCAGTTAGAGTTTGATAGCGATGATTTTCCCCAGTTACTGGTATTTATGAAAGAGGGACTTATTGGCAAAGGGGGTAATCTATGTTTGAGCTCTGGCTCAACCGGATACGACGCGGATTTAACCGCTCGCCGCAGGAATTACGACGCCGGCTCGCCCAGGAGGGACGGGCGCTGCTTGATCGTGTTCGCGTGTCACCAACATTTGGCATAGATGACGGCCGTTTTGCTGGTCAGTTTGGTGCTCCAACAATTGAGGATCTCTGGCTGCAATTGTCGGAACGCCCCTATCCAACGGTTACGGATCAAGTTGATCCGGTAGAGTTGGACGCAATTATCCCTCAAGAATCGCAACGTATATTTACAGCTGCTGAAACCACCATTGCTTTGGAAGTCGATTTATTGGGATCTGGTCCGAAAACTCTGAGCCGCCCCATCCTTTGGGATTCAGATTTTAAAGTTGAGGAAGATTGGCCGGTAAAATTTTTCCATGACATCAACATCCTCAATCCTAAGCGCGACAGTGACGTCAAAGTGCCTTGGGAGTTGTCGCGGTTGCAATGGCTAATACCGGTTGGCCAAGCTTACATGTTGAGTGGAGATGAAAAATACGCCGATTTTACGCGCGACGTTTTGATGGATTGGATTGAAGCTAATCCTTATGGCCGCGGCGTGAATTGGGCGACTGCGATGGAAGCCGCCATGCGAATTTACACCTGGACCTGGCTTTTTTATGTATTCAAAGAATCTCAGTCCTGGGATAGTTATGATTTCAGAGCCAGCTTTTTGCGCATGCTCTATGAGCACGGTGTGTTTGCCGAGCGCTACATCGAAGACTATGGGATTAACGGCAATCACTGCACGGCGGATGCAGGGGCAATGGTGTTTGTCGGGCTTTTTTTTGGTTCCGGTAAAGTACCAAAGCTCTGGCAGAAGAATGGTTGGCAACTGCTGACACAAGAGATATCCCGGCAAGTGTTAGATGATGGTACCGATTTTGAAGGCTCGGTAGCCTATCATCGATTTGTCGCTGAGCTTTTTTTCTGGCCAGCCCGCTATCGCCGGGTTTCTGGGTTGGAAGTGGATACCAACTATCAAAAACGCCTGCTGAGCATGGCAGAATTTACCGGCAGCTATACCAAGCCGGACGGCTTGGCGCCGCTCTGGGGCGATGCGGATGATGGTCGGGTCTTGCCTTTCGGTGATCAAGGTTTGAACGATCATACCTATCTGCCCGATGTTATTCATACCGAGTGGGATGGCGCCGGACAGGACTTTGCCAGTGTCGAAGCCCAGGCAGAGTTGTTTTGGACTTTCGGACCCCAAATCACTGCAACGGCAAGGAGTGAGGCTGGGTATTCTGACCCAATGTCCAGAATTTTCACAAATAGCGGTTTCTACATTATGGCGAGCCAAAAGGATCACGTGTTTATTGAGTGCGGTCCGGTTGGCTTTGGCGGCCGGGGCGTGCACGGCCATAATGATTGTTTATCGTTTGAAGCCTGCCTAAACGGTATTTCATTGATCACCGATAGTGGTAGTTTTGTTTACTCTGCATCTTTTGATCAACGCAATCAGTTCCGAAGCACGGCCAGCCACAGCACGCCGATGATCGATGGCGAGGAACAAAATCGATTTGTCTCTGATGCTGAATTATTTGCGCTTCATAATGATGCTATACCCGATGTTCGAGAATGGCGCAGCGATGAACACGTGGACCTATTTGTCGGTGCCCATTCTGGCTACCAGCGATTGGAAAGTCCTGTTACACCGATCCGCAAGATTATTCTCGAGAAAAATCATCACCGACTAGCTATATGTGATGAGTTCGAAGGGGCAGGTGTTCATCAAGTTACAATTCCTTTTCATTTATCCCCTGATTGTGAAGTCGCTGAAATTGAAACGGGCAGGTGGCTCATCAAAGTGTCTGACAATGAATTTGTGTTGACCTACAACATCGATGCCGATTGGCAGGTAAATAATCGGAAGGGTTGGATTTCGCCCAGCTACGGGGTCAAGCTGGAACGACCGGTGATCGAATTTCAGCGCAGTGGAGCTTTGTCATCATTGAGGGTCGGCATTTATCCAGCCGAACAGGCTCCGGACAATCCACAAAACTGGCTGGCAAATCTTATTTAGGTTTACTGATCGCTATCGACGGTCGTCGCCAGAACATAGCCCGTACCGTGAACGGTTTTGATAAGTTCAGGACGTTTCGGGTTGTTTTCGATTTTGTTTTTCTTGGGGTCTACGTTATTCAATATGATTCTAGTATTAGGTTTTTTTGGTATGGTGGGTGATCTGAGGGTCGCACGTGCAAATACGATTTTGTACGCGCCGCTCGAGTACAAGGTGCGTCACATTTGCGGATAATGTTTAAGGAACTTCTGCCAAATGTAATTATTCCGGTTCTAGCACTTGCAGTGATTGGGATGTCCCGCGTTATTGTGATAGAGGGTATATTGTCTTTTTTTGGGGTTGGTTTGCCGCTTCCTAGCCCGACTTGGAGGAAGATGATCTCAGAAGGATTTTCAGAGTTGTCATACACTCCTCATGTTACTTTTGTTCCAGCAGCAGCTATGTTTCCAACTATACTTAGTTTTAATCTCATAGGTGATAGATTGAGAACATTAACAAATGCGAGAACGGCATAATTGTAGGTTTTTTAATTAGGTCAAATTCTATCATTGGGATGTTTGCGGCGAAAAAAAAGTTAAGGTACAAATAATAGCAGATGCCTGGTTTGTGAACGGTACGACTTAGGCTTCCAACTTTGTAATTTGTTTAAGGTCGAATGGGAAAGGTGATGTCCTTTGTCATAACTGCGGTAATAATCTACGCAGTTTTGCTCGGCTTACTTTATGTCTTTCAACGCAATTTATTGTATCACCCGTCCTCGGGGCATCTGGATCCAGCCCATTATGGCATTCCGGAAATGGCAGTGGTTAAAGTGGCAACGGATGATGGCTTAAGTTTGACTGCTTGGTATCGTCCGCCCACTAATGATGATGCGCTGACGCTTTTGTACTTGCATGGCAATGCTGGACATATTGGTTATCGCGCCGGCAAGGTTAAGCCTTATCTGGATGCCGGTTACGGGATGCTGCTGTTGAGCTATCGAGGTTATGGTACTAATCCTGGCTATCCGACGGAAGAACATCTTTATCTTGATTCGCAGGCGGCGCTAAATTTTCTGGCTGAACAGCGTATTCCAATTTTTAAAACTGTTATTTACGGTGAATCTCTTGGCACTGGCGTGGCGGTAGAAATAGCGCAGAACCTCGGAATCGCTGGTTTAGTTCTCGAAGCGCCGTTTTCATCTATAGTTGATGTGGCAGCACATCATTTTAAACTGTTTCCGACGGGCTTTCTGGTTCGTGACAAATATAATTCTCTAAGTAAAATCAATGATATAAAGGCTCCAATATTGATTATTCATGGTGAAAAAGACCACACAATCCCCTATTCATTAGGGCGTAAGCTTTATGATGCAGCGCCTCGACCGAAGGAATTTTACGGGATTCCAAATGCTGGTCATAATGATCTTTACGATCATGGTGTGGCGGCTATAATAATTGAGTATTTGGAGAGTAATTCCTAAAATCATTCTAAGTTACTGATTTTTCGTTATATTCTACTAAATTAGAGACATAAAAATATAAATTAGGTGCGTGATAATGGCTTTAACGCCAAGAATAGTGGGCACAAATTTGGTGCCGACTGGTGGTGGCAGGTTTGCTGCAATCGGTGCTGTGGCAAATGTCGACCCATTTCCGCTGACTGAATTAAATCAGATTAATGCGCTGATTTATAAAGGTGAATCTGAGTTCCAATACGAGCGATTTGATGCGCAGCTGCAGTAATTTGCCCGTCGGCGTGCCTATGATCATTTCGGGCACCTAATGGAGCAGATACCGGAGCGCCGCATCAATAATTCCATGATGGGAAACTCCAGAGAGAGGTTTGCTGCCGCTTTTGATTTAACCAATCATACCGATGCCCATTTAAACAGTGAGCCCAGGCGTTCGGTTCTGACTACTACGTCTCTGGACAAAATAATAGCAACCTATGAGCTGACCAGAGAAGTTATTTATGATGAAGTACCGCCCCGCAGTGAAAATATAAGCATGGTATTATAATATTTGAGTTTTAATTTGCAGGTGACTCAGCCGCACACCAGGTTTTTTATGTCCATTTTTTTACTTCCACCAATCGATCGGGTGTATCGATATCAAACAGCACGCCATCTTGCTCAATGGCGACCTCAATGACTTGATCGGCATGTTCTTCGAGCAAATGCCGGGCGCCAATGTCACCGGTGACCGATAGTATTTCAGTGATAAATCGTTTACTCCAGACGACTGGATTGCCACGTTTGCGGCCATGAACCGGTACGCAGATAGAGCGCCCTTCAACTGGATCAAAGGCGCGGATCAATTGGTCTATGTGTTCGGCCTTTACCAAGGGCATATCGCCGAGGCAGACGATTGCACCATCAATATTGTCGGGCAGGGCTCTAAGTCCGGTTTTAAGCGACGTGCTTAAGCCGTCTGCGAAGTCAGGATTGTGTGCAAAACCGGTGGCGTAATTCTTAAGAGCCAGTTCGACTTGATCCTTTTCATGGCCGGTAACAACCATTAGTCCTTCAGCTTGGGAAGCAGTGATTTGTTTGGCAACCCGGGTCACCATGGCCGTGCCATCAACATCGGTGAGGAGTTTGTTCTCTTTGCCCATGCGCCGTGATGAACCGGCGGCCAGGAGTAGGCCGGCAATCTTAGGCTCCCGCGCTTGGGCTTTTGGCTCGCTGCTGTCTTGGCGTAATTGACCGCGTTCGCTGATTTCCTTTAACAATCCACCAGAGCCCATCAACATGATGTCACGCGAACTTATCGGTATATTGGCCAGCAGCCGCCACAACACCCAATCAAAACCGTTTAGCTTGGGAGAACGGGCACATCCCGGCATGCCGACTAAAGGTGTGTCATCAATGCCGCCGATAAACAGTAAATTACCTGGATCAACCGGCATACCGAAATGGTCAACACTGCCACCTGCCGCAACGACGGCAGCCGGCAAAACATCCGCCCGGTCAACAACCGCTGAGGCGCCAAATATCAAAATAATGTCGCAGGATTTAGAATTTGTCTCAGTGATCGCGTCAACGACGTCTTTTTCGGTATGTTCACAACGTATTTCCATTGTTATTTCGCTGCCGAATTCCTGCACCCGAGCCACGGCAGTTTGCAGTGTTTTATCGAGGATGCTTTCCTTCATGCCAGGCAGCCGGGTCAAGATTAGTCCAATTTTTTTGAGCTCGAACGGAGCAATCTCGACCAATGGTTCTTCACCGGCAATTTTCAACACCGCATCAAGTACAGATTTCGCGATTGCAAAAGGAATGATTTTGATGGTCGCAATGAGTTGCGCTGGCGAGGCGATATCCATCGTTGGCATTGTCGCAATCGTTACGGATTCATCAGCCAGATTAATATTATCCAGGCGATCACGGTCAAAGGTGATAAGCCCCTGAACATCGGCAATCAGATTGCAGCGCCCAGTAAAAGCTTTGCCGACAGTAACATGCTGACCGGCGAGCGCTTTGGTTATGGCCGCCGCCGCATCATTTTCGCCGACGTCATCTTTTTCGAGGCGCGCAACAGTTATTTCGGTGATACCATCATCGGTAAATAAACCCAAATCACTGGCGGTAAGGATATGGCCTTTTTTAAGAATACGCCCGGTTAGTCGCGCTGAATGAGCGAGGATGGCGCCTTCCGCTTCTGCGACAGGAACCGGGCCGAATTTCATTAGCTCTCAAGCTTTCCGTGCTTGGCGGCAACCATTTCTGCTAAAATCGAGACGGCAATTTCAGCCGGTGATGTGGCGCCAAGGTCAAGCCCGACAGGGGCATGTAAGCGGGCAAAATCCGCATCGTTAAAACCAGCCTCTGTAAGCCGCTCCAACCGAGAGGCATGAGTGCGGTGACTGCCCAAGCAACCGATGTAAAAAGCGTCTGATTTAAGCGCGATCTCAAGTGCCGGATCATCCAATTTAGGGTCATGGGTCAGCGTGACAACAGCCGTGCGGGTATCTGGTTTAAACTCCTTCATTGCGTCATCCGGCCATTCATCACTTATGGTGACATCCGGGAAGCGCGCCTCGGTTGCAAACGAACCGCGGGGATCAATTACAGTAACTTCAAAACCGGCAATTTGGGATATCGGCACAAGCGCTTGAGATATATGAACCGCCCCAATGATGGCGCAGCGCAAGGGTGGATTAAAGACCTGAACAAACAATTTGTTATCGCCATCTTCCAATGTTTTAGAGCGGTCATCGCGCAATGCTTGGCGAGCTCCATCCAGCAATTCGGCACTTAAGGACAACTCACCACTATCTTCGGTTGGTGTGACGGTACTGCGTTTGCCGGTTACCAGATCTGTCACAGTTGCGATTGGACGTTGATTGGCCAGGAGGTCTAAGTCAGCTTTATCATCGGCGCGCTCGACCAGAACTTTGACATCGCCGCCGCACGCCAAGCCGACTTCCCAGGCTTGCTCATCAGTAACACCGAAATCGAGAATTCGATTTTCACCATCTTCAATAGAAGCGAGGGCTTCGCCAATTACTGCTCCCTCGATACAGCCACCCGAGACAGAGCCGACAAATTCACCAGCATCATCGACAGCAAGCTGACTGCCAACCGGGCGGGGCGAAGAGCCCCACGTGCCAATCACGGTGGCGAGCGCGACCTTCTTGCCCACCGACAACCAATTTACAGCTTGTTCTAATATATCATTGGCATCGGCCATTGCGCACCTCAAAGTTTAAGAAGTTATTATCCGCCAATCGCCCGGCGCGTCATTACATTAATCAGATGCGCACGATATTCAGCCGAGGCATGAATATCGCTGTTCAGGCCATCGTCTGAGACTTTAATGTCTTTGATCGCATCTGGATTAAACTCATCCGATAGCGCTGCTTCGAATTCTGTTTGCCGAAACGCGCACGGACCGGCACCAGTAATTGCTACGCGAACACCGTCAGAACCTTTGGCAACAAAGGAGCCGACAATCGGAAAACGCGACGCTGGGTTCGGAAAATGTTTGTAGCCGGCTTCTTCCGGGACTGGAAATGAAACCGACAAGATCAATTCCCCTTCATCCAAAGCCGTATCAAACATGCCGGTGAAAAAATCATTGGTAGCAATTTCGCGTTTGTCTGTCTTGATCGTCGCATTCAGCGCCAGTACGGCGCAAGGATAGCTCGCCGCGGGATCATTATTGGCCAAGTTCCCGCCAATGGTGCCACGGTTGCGTACCATTTGATCACCGATCGTGCCGGCGAGGGTTGCAAGGGCTGGAATTTTGCTATTTACCAAATCAGACGAATTTACATCGTGATGGGTGGTCATCGCTTTAACCATAATCGCACTACCTTCCTCTGATATCCCGCGCATGTCATCTAGATAGCCGAGATCAATTACATCAGAAGGTTGATCGAGGCGTTGCTTGAGCACCGGTATGAGTGTCATCCCACCGGCTAGAAAGCGGGCATCTTCGGCGGCGCTGTATTTGGATGTGGCATCATCGGTCGAGGTCGCACGCTGGTATTCAAAATCATACATTTTACGTCCTTTTCCCTAAGCTTTCATCTCTTTGGCGGCAGCGTCAATTGCTTCAACAATATTATGATAACCGGTGCAACGGCAGATATTACCTTCGAGAGCCTCGCGGATTTCTTTCTCGCTGGGCTCAGGATTATCGTTAACAATACCAATCGCACTCATCACCATACCGGGTGTGCAGAAACCACATTGCAGGGCGTGATGCTGGCGGAAGGCTTCCTGCATCGGATGAAGCGTATCACCATCGGCTAAACCTTCTATGGTCAGTATTTCAGCACCATCGGCGTGGGCTGCTAAAATTGAGCAGGATTTAACAACGCGCCCGTTCATATGAACCGTACAAGCGCCGCATTGTGATGTATCACAGCCGACATGAGTACCGGTCAATCCCAGATGATCCCGGATGAACTGAACGAGCAATGTACGTCCTTCAACCTCGCCTGAAACTTCCTTCCCATTTACCGTCATCTTAATTGATGGCATGTTTTATCCCCACTGTATTAAAGTCTTGTTATAGGAATATCACTTGAATCCGCCACCCTCAATGCCTGCATGAAATTTAATCATCAAATATTATTTTCTTGAACCTTTTTTAACAGCCGACCTAAAATATAAGACGAATAGCCATAATTAATTGGGACGGAGTTATAAATGCCGGCAGCCGTCGATTCAGTCTTTGATCTTGCATTTTGGATTTCAGACGAGCGCTTAATGACAATGGGTATATGCAGGCGGTAAAGCTGTAATATTTGCTGTATTTATCCCAGTCTTATTATGCGGTCACCTAAAACGGAAAAAAATGGTGCTGACAATTTTGTCGCCTAAGAAATCAGCCTTATCGAGCCAGCGGTTCATCGCGCCTGGGTAAGAGGTCGTCCGAACTTCGAAGACGATTACAATTTAAGTGAAGAAGTGCAAACTTTTGTCGACAGTGTATGGCAGTGCTTTGGCCACCACTCAGCTGAACATTTATCAAAGATTTGTCGGCCGCACGCCAGCCTACCGGGTAGCGCTCAAACGAGACCTCCATGCTGAAATCTATCTTGATGAAATGCGCGATGATTTCACTAAGGTGCATGATACGTCTGAAGTAAAACAGGTTGTTAAGCCCAAAGTCGTGTGCTCTCACAATGGCCAGTTCGTGGCCGTTAAAGCCTGGAACCCCCGCGTGCTCGGCGGTAAAAAGTAAAGTTTAAACCTGCAAATAAAAAACCAACATAAAGAGCGTCAGCAAAACGATAATAATGGCTACTGAACCGCCGACGGCATTGGTGCGTGCCATTATGCCATCCGGCCCATGCAACCGGAAGGCGGTCGTAATAATGTTTTTAATGACACTGGAAAAATCACTGTAGATACCGGCCAGCCCCTCGCTGAGCCATTGCGTGATAGTGCGGCAGACCGAGACCGCTGCCCGGCGGTAAAACCAGTCAAAATCCAAAACCGTCGAACGTAGTTCAGGCGGATATAGTCCGGTTCGCTGCAGTACGGCAAAGGCCAACGCCGAGAACAGCAGTAGCTGCAAATCCGTTACCACATGGGAAAGCGTATAAGGGTCATATTCCACGGGGAACGGTAGCAATGCATAGAGAGGCGCCGGATAAACACCGATGCCGATGCATAGCGCAGCCGCAAGGCCCATGGCGATCAGCATATTTAGCGGTGCTTCCGCCGGGCGCTTACCTGAATCATGTGCAAAGAAGGTGAAGAATGGTATCTTGATGCCGGAATGGTGAAACACGCCGGCCGAGGCAAAAAGTAAAATTAGGTAAGGGATCACCAGCCCCTGTTCCGCTGCTGCTGCCAGTATCATAGTTTTGGTGACAAAGCCGCTAAACAGAGGGAAAGCGGAAATCGAGGCTGAGCCGACGACACAGAATCCCAGTGTCCAGGGCATAGTTTTATAGAGGCCGCCGAGCTCCGAACCTTTCGCCGTGCCGGTTCTTAGTAATACGGCCCCCACCGACATAAGCAGCAGGGCTTTATAAAGGATATGGGCAAAGGCATGGGCCGCTGCGCCATTTAAGGCTAGTTCGGTGCCGATGCCGACACCGGCGACCATGAAACCGACCTGATTATTAAGGCTGTAGACGAGCACTCGGCGAAGGTCATTTTCAATCACCGCGTAGAAAATTGGGAAGGCAGTCATGGTGACGCCGATCCAAATCAACTCCTCAGTACCGGCAAAGCCGCGGGCCAGGGCATAAACAGCCAGCTTGGTTGTAAAGGCGGAGAGGAACACCGTGCCGGTTTCGGAGGCTTCGGGATATGAGTCTTGCAGCCAGTTATGAAGCAGAGGAAAGGCCGCCTTGATACCGAAAGCCAATAATATCAACAGGCCGCCGGGACTATCCAGGCCAATGTTTTCAAAGGTAATTGAGCCAGTTTCGTTGGCACGGACGATGGCGCCGGCTGCCAGCAATACGCCGGATGTTACCTGAATAATCAGATAACGCTGACCAGCTTTGTAGGCGCGGGGGCTGCGGCCGGCCCAGACGATAAAAACCGACGTAATTGCCGTAAGCTCCCAATAAACAAACAAAGTAATAAAGTCACCGGCGAAAGTTGCGCCAATGGCTGCTCCGACATAGGCCAGAGCGGCTGTTTCCTCGAGGCGGTCATCTTTATGCAGAGCGTAGACAATTCCGATGAAGGCGGCGATGTAAAAAATATAGCCGAAAACCAGCGACAGCTTGTCGACATTAAAGTGTACCAATTGAAAACCAAACAGCGACATGGCGCCGTAATCACCATGTCCCAGTTGGGTCAGCTGCCAAATTCCTAACAACGGCAATGCCAGCATAAACAGGCTGCGCACACGGCCGGGCAGGAAAGGCACAAGAAAAGCACCTATCAGCAGGATTAGTCCGGGCGGCAGGCTATTTATCATAATAGTCCTCATCCCGCATGACGATTTTACGCAATTGTTTGGATGTCAGCACCAGTAGGAAAGATAGGCAAAATCCAAAAAGCCCATAAAAGCCGAACAAGCCTTGAAAACCAAAATCCGTGTGTTTATGAATAAACAGATCGGACACCATCAACAGACAGCATATCACGACCAAAGCCCAAAAAATTTTATGCACGTTGCGCATGTCGTCGAGCCAAAAGGTTTTCTCATCCTCCGGCACGGCGCCATGTTCGGAAGTATTCTGATTTTCTGTCGATATATCATTCATCGATCTTCCTCTCTATTTTCCATCCGCGGCGATTGGCGCCAGCATATTGGCGATGTCGCCGGCAAAGAAAAACAGTACAAATGTGCCGGTCGCGGTAATGGCCATCGCAACCAGTGAAAATACCGGGGCTTCCTGAATGCCTTCATCGGTCGCGGCAGCGCCAGCTAATTTCGGCAGGGGCTGAAAAAAGGCGCGGGCGATCACCGGTATCAGATAGGCGGCGCTTAAAAGTGAACTGAGAGCCCAGACGCCGATGAAGATCAACTGGCCTGCCTCAGCGGCGCCTAGCATCAAATGAAACTTGCTCCAGGCGCCAGCCATCGGTGGCAGGCCGATGATACTCAACGATCCGATCAGGAAAGCGCCCATGGTTATCGGCATCTTGCGACCGATGCCATCAAGTTCACTAACCAGGGTTTTGTGGGCAGCGGTATAGATGGCGCCGGCACAGAAGAAAAGGGTGATCTTACCAAAGGCGTGCATGGCGATATGCAAGCCGCCGCCAATCACACTGGCACCGGTAGCGAGCGCAGCCCCTAAGACAATATAGGATAGCTGGCTAACGGTCGAATACGCGAGCCGGGCTTTGAGGTTGTCCTTGTACATGGCGATGATGGAAGCAAACAGCAGCGTGATCGTGGCCACCCACATCAACCACACATTCGAGCCAGAGGCTGCAAGAAAGTCGATACCGAAGATATAAACAATAATTTTCAGCACCGTGAATACGCCCGCTTTTACGACAGCAACGGCATGGAGCAGGGCGCTAACTGGCGTCGGCGCCACCATGGCGGCTGGCAGCCAGCGATGGAACGGCATGAGGGCGGCTTTGCCGGTGCCAAACATAAACAGGAATAGCAAGATGCCGACCATCGGGCCCTCAGCTTTACCGGCAAGGATGCCGCCTGGTTTGAAATCCAGGGTACCAGTAAGACTCCAGGTCCAGATAACTGCCAGCAATAGGAAGCCGATAGATGTGCTCAGCAATATGCCGAGATAGGTTCGTCCGCCTCGTTTGGCGGTTTCCGTTCCGGCGTGGGTGACCAAAGGAAATGTGGACAGAGTCAACGCTTCATAGAATAAAAACAAAGTAAACAGATTGCCGGCAAAGGCAATGCCGACGGCGCATGCAAGAGCAATGGCAAAGAAGAAATAGAAGCGGGTTTGATTGGCTTCGTTGTTGCCTCGCATATAGCCGATCGAATAAAGCGAAGTCACAATCCATAGGCCGGAGGCGATTAGCGCGAACAGCATACCGAGCGGCTCGACCGTAAATTTAAGCTCGATGCCCGGGAAGACTTCTAAAAGGGAGACGCTCGGCCGCCCACCCCGGGTCACTACATGTGTCAGGGAACCTACGACGAGGAACATGGTGACGGCTGTTACTAGTGTAACCGATTCCCGCAAATTCGGCATTTTGCCGGTCAGCAGGATTACGAGAGAGCCGACAAGTGGTACGGCGATAGCCCAGAGGATATAATTCTCGGCGATCATGGTGCGCCTCTAATCAGGAGAGTAGCCGCGGCCTTAGCCGAGCCCACCGTAATGTCCGTATCCAGACCGAAATAGAAGTTAGCTCCGACCAACACCCACATTGGGATCAGCATGGCCAACGGAGCTTCGTGGATAAGAGGAGCATCTTGAGGCCGGGGTTTGAAATAAACCACCTCGACAATTTTCCAGAAATAAATCACTGCCAGGAGGGAGCTTATCAAAATTAAACCCGCGACCGGCCACCAGCCTTTTTCAAGTGCTCCTAAAATCAAATACCATTTGCTGACAAAGCCGACCGTGAGCGGTACGCCGACCAGACTAAAGCCAGCCAGTACAAAAGCCGCCATACTGTATGGCATTACCTTGCCGAGCCCGGCCATGTGTTCAATTTTGACGGATTTAATGCGGAAGAAGACAGCGGCCAGGACCAAGAACAATGCGCCTTTGATCATGGCATGGTTGAAAAGATGCAGAATGGTTGCCGTCAGACCTGTCGCAGTCACCATGCTGATGCCGATAACCATATAACCAACCTGGGCGACGCTTGAATAGGCCAGCAGACGTTTGGCGTTCTTTTGGAATATCGCTACTGCTGACATTGATAGAATGGCGATTAAGCTGAGAAGCAATAAAAATTCGCCAATTGGCAGGGCGGTAAAAATTTTAGTGCCGAACACTGTGAAGTAGATCCGTAACAGTGTATAGACGGCGACTTTGGTTGCCGTTGCAGCGAGGAAGGCTGTCACGACCGAAGGGGCGTAGGCATAAGCATTTGGCAGCCAGACATGCACGGGGAACAACCCAAGTTTTAGACCAATGCCAACAGTAACAAATCCGAGCGCTACCAAAATAGTTCGGGTTTCAGCTACTGCAGGTAGTCGCTGGGCCAAATCGACCATATTGAGAGTGCCGGTCATTTGATACATCAAGCCAACGCCAATGATGTAGAAGGTGGCGCCGACGGTGCCGAGGATCAGATAACGAAATGCGGCGGTGAGCGCGTTTCGCTCAGCACCAAGGCTGATCAAGACATAAGATGAAAGTGATGAAATTTCCAGGAATACGAATAGATTAAAGGCATCACCGGTTATTGTAATGCCAAGCAAGCCGGAGAACGTCAGCAGGTACATCGCATAAAATAAATATATCCGATCATCCGGAATTTCGCTGTTAACACTGTTAGGAGCAAAAATCATACTGATTGATCCGATGCTGGTGACAATCAACATGATAAAGGCCGATAGCATATCGACTTTATATTCGATGCCCCAGGGTGCCGCCCAGCTGCCAAGCAGATAAGAAATTGGCCCATTGGCGATCACTTGTTCGAGCAGTAGGATTGAAATACCGAAGGAAGCCCAAGAAACAATCAGCGCGATCAACCAAGTTGCGCCAGTGCGGCGGAACAGCACGCAAAGCGGTGCAGATATAAGGGGCACCACCACCTGGATAGCGGGCAGATGAGCGGAAAAGAGAGCTGACATCAGCTGTCATTCCTTTCTTGCTCGAGAATTTCGTCTTCCTCAATCGTGCCATAGGCGTCGCGTATGCGGACGATTAAGGCGAGTCCTAGCGCCGTCGTTGCCACGCCGACGACAATGGCGGTAAGGATCAAGACATGGGGAAGAGGGTTGGAATAATTTTTGATTGCGGCATCAAGAATGGGTGCCGCGCCGCCGTCGATTTTACTCATTGAAATATAGAGCACAAAAACCGCGACTTGAAAGACGCTTAAACCGACCATTTTTTTGACCAGATTGCCTTGCGAGATGACGACATAGAAGCCCACCATTATCAGCACGATCACAATCCAGTAATTTAAAAGGCCCGGTATTTCCATGGTTTAGAAATCCTGCCCAGCAAAAACAAAAAAGATGGTGACCATGGTTGCGGCGACCGTTGTGCCGACACCAAACTCAACCAGGAAAATGCCAAGATGTTGGCCGCCGGTAGCGGTTGCGGCCAAGACATTGTAATCAAGATAATTACCGCCAAGGAACATGCCGGCGACACCAACGCCGGCGTATAGAATTACTCCACAAGCCAACAAAATCCGGGTTGCATTGGCCGGTAAGACTTTGCGGGCATTTTCAATACCAAAAATCAGACCGTACAAAATAAATGCTGAAGCAAAAATAACGCCCGCCTGAAAGCCGCCACCGGGGCCAAAATCACCATGAAATTGCACATAAAGGGCAAATAGCAGGATGAATGGGATCATAATCTTAGAGACCACGCGAAGAATGGAATGATCGTTCATACTTCTTCCTCCCGGTCTTCAGGCACTACGGGTTTTCTCATGCCCGGACGCCAGCGATTGTGACCCCGGCCGAGTAATACCAATACACCGATGGCGGCAGTGAAAATTACCACAGTCTCGCCCAAGGTATCGTAGCCGCGATAGCTTGCCAGCACCGAGGTAACGATATTTGGGATGCCGATCTCGGTGCCGGATTCCAAAATAAAGCGTGGAATAAGATGGAGATTAGCTGGTGCATCGGCGGCGCCGTAGAGCGGCATGTCCAGCGTGCCATAAATTAAAACTGCGCCAGTAACGAACACAATAACTTTTGGTAGCCAATTGCTGCGTCGGGGTTTTTTTTCATATTCACTGGTAATTGCTAGTGTTGCCAGCATCAGTAAAGTCGAAATACCAGCGCCAACCGAGGCTTCGGTAAAGGCGACATCAACTGCCATCAGCAGAACATAAAGCGAGGCGGCGAGCAGGCTAAAAATACCGGAAAGAATAACAACGGTAAAAAGATTGCGCAGACGGATAATGGCAAATGCCGTCGCTACCATAAGTAAAAGAATAGCTATGTCGAGAAAATCTTCTATGAGTTTTTTCCTTTGTTTTCTGTATCTTCCAAGACATTTTTATTGGTGATGCGGTCTTCGTCCAAGATTGGTTTGACGCCACCAGCAATGGCGGCTTTTGCCAGAGCATGGGTGGTCGTCGGTGAAGCGAAGAACATAAATAAAAGGATCAGCGCGAGTTTAATGGTAACGATTGTCCAGCCCGCTTGCAGCATCATACCGGCACATAAAGAACCGAGTGCCAATGTATCGCCGATACCGGCGGCATGCATGCGGGTGAACACATCCGGCAATCGGAGAATGCCGACGGCGCTGATAATCGATAAACCCCCACCAATGACTATGAGTATCCAGCTTAACATATCAATCGCCATCGTCTATAGATCCCCCAGACTATCGTTCTCATGAGGGTGCCCCAAATGGGCGAAGCGAAAAAATTTCATGATGGCAATGGTAGCGATGAAATTTATCAGCGCGTAAACCAGGGCAATATCAAGAAACTCCGGCCGGTCGGTGAGAAACCCCATAACGGCAATGAGCAACAGCGCTTTGGTTCCGAACAGATTCACGGCCAAAATGCGGTCATAAATTGTTGGCCCCAGCATAGCCCGGGTAAGCGTCAAAGCCATGGCGACAATAATGGCGGCGGAGGCGGCGATAAACATCAGCTATCTCCCTCCATCTGACAGGCCCGTTTATCCATCCTGCCGGATATCACTTCATCTGCCGCACTGGTGGTGAGGGCGTGGACATCTACTGTGTCGCCATGAACGGCGACGGTTATTGTGCCCGGCGTTAGGGTGATGGAATTTGCATAGGTAACTTGACCGACCTCGGTTTTCTGGCTTGCGGGTGAGCGAAACAAAACCGGACTAATTTTAAGTTCCGGCTTGATGATTATTAGCGCGACGTCGATATTTGCCTTAATAATTTCCCAGATAAGCCACGGCCAATACGTGATCGCCCGCGGTCCC